>Ga0315289_10007134_pt1 | contig 16345 bp, 11 predicted proteins | sample YL17G11_40_MG_FD_203452 | JGI IMG/M metagenome (GOLD analysis project Ga0315289, IMG submission 203452) | Sediment microbial communities from Yellowstone Lake, YNP, Wyoming, USA - YL17G11_40 | ecosystem: Environmental > Aquatic > Freshwater > Lake > Sediment | place: USA: Wyoming | collected... | reverse complement strand
CCGGGGCCAGATGGCGGCCTATGTGGCGAGAGCGATCTACACCCCGCGAGGCATCCCGCCGGACGACCTGCCGGGGTACGTTGCGCCGACCGAGCCGACCTTCCCGGACGTGGCCACCGATCACCCCTACTACCGGTATATCGAGTACATCGTGGGCGCCGGGGTCGTTCAGGGCTATGCGGACGGCACCTACCGGCCGGCCGAGCCGGTCAACCGGGGCCAGATGGCGATCTACGTGGCGAGGGCCTTCGCGCTGCCGATGTAGGAGAGTGAGCCCAACCGCGGGGCATGGAGCTTAGGGCGGACCCCTGGAGCAGGGCCGCGGCGGATCGAGCGCAGCGCCTGCGCGGGGTCCGTCTCCAGTCGGCCCTCCTCATAGAGGAAGCGGCACAAGGAGCGCGTGGCGGCGATGGCGCGGTTGATGCTCGAAGGCGATCTGCCTGCCTGCTGCTGATGGCGGAAGCACTCCCGCAGGTCCGCCGGCCGCACGTCGCTAAGCGGCCCAGGCAACGCCGCCAGCAGCGCCTCCAGATCTCTGCGGTAAGAGCGTACCGAATGGGGCGACCGTCCCTCCAGTGCCAGCGCCCCCAGGAACTCCTCCAGCTCCCGCTCGTTCGACTGCCGATCGTGCCGCGGCTTCCTCGCCATCTTCGCCTCCCTTCTGGCCTTGAGCGCGGACTTCCGATAAGACACTAGGGCGGATGTTGGCCAACCCGTCAAGGCGATTCTGCGTCCGGTAGCGCGAGAACAGGCCGACGGGAGCAGGTCAAGGCTGGAGCAGGTGGCGGAACCACGCCGCTCGGCAGCCCACAGGGGCCACGAGGGCTGCACACGGGCGGCCACAACGCCGCGCACAGTGGAAGGGCGAGGAACATCGCCAGCCGGCGGCCGAAAGCCCCGCACAGGCGCACGTGGCGCGCCGTTCGCGGCCACAACAGCACTGGCGGGCTGGCCAGGCCAGCCGCGACTTGCCAGGTAGGCGGCAGGGTCGTAGAATGGCGCAGCCGTCCAGCGCGGGCGGACCATCGAGGGGCAGGCGAGGGGCCCGGCAATGGCTCGCAAAGAGACTCGACCTTCCTCCAACGGCGCGAACCTCGGCTTCGAGCAGAAGCTCTGGCAGGCCGCCGACAAGCTGCGCAACAACATGGACGCGGCCGAGTACAAGCACGTCGTGCTCGGGCTCATCTTCCTGAAGTACATCTCCGACGCCTTCGCGGAGCGGCACTCTCAGCTCCAGCGGCTGACCCAGGACCCCGACAGCGACCTCTTCGTCAAAGAACCCGAGGCCCGCTACGGCGTTGTCGAAGACCCGGACGAGTACCGTGCGGAGAGCGTGTTCTGGGTCCCGCAAGAGGCGCGGTGGGCGCACCTTCTGGCGAGCGCGAAACAGCCGACCATCGGCCGACTGGTGGACGAGGCCATGGTCGCCATCGAGCGGGACAACCCGACGTTGAAGGGCGTACTCTCCAAGACCTACGCGCGACCAGACCTCGACAAGCAGCGCCTGGGCGAGCTGATAGACCTGATCAGTACCATCAGCCTGGGCGACAGGGAGAACCGCTCGAAGGACATCCTCGGCCGGGTCTACGAGTACTTCCTTGGGCAGTTCGCCTCCGCCGAGGGGAAGAAGGGCGGGCAGTTCTACACCGCGCGATGCGTGGTGCAGTTGCTGGTCGAGATGCTCGCCCCCTACAAGGGCCGGGTCTATGACCCGTGCTGCGGATCGGGCGGCATGTTCGTGCAGAGCGAGCGGTTCGTGGAGGAGCACGGGGGCCGGATCGGCGCGATCAGCATCTACGGACAGGAGTCGAACCCCACGACTTGGCGGCTGGCGAAGATGAACCTGGCAATTCGGGGCATCGAGAACAACCTCGGCGCAGAGCCGGCAGACTCGTTCCACAACGACCTGCAGAAGGACCTGAAGGCCGACTACCTTCTCGCCAATCCGCCGTTCAACATGAAGGAGTGGGGAGGCGAGAGACTGCGCGATGACGTGAGGTGGAGGTACGGCGTGCCGCCGCACGGCAACGCCAACTTCGCCTGGGTGCAGCACTTCATCCACCACCTCGCGCCGAACGGGATCGCCGGCTTCGTGTTGGCGAATGGCTCGATGTCGGCCGGCGGCGTCGAGGGCGAGATCAGGCAGAAGATCGTCGAGGCCGATCTGGCTGACTGCATGGTCGCGCTACCGGGGCAGTTGTTCTACTCCACGCCGATACCAGTGTGTCTCTGGTTCCTGGCTCGGGGCCGGTCGAACGGGCGCTTCCGAGACCGGCGGGGAGAGACGCTATTCATTGATGCCAGGAAGCTTGGGGCGCTGGTGGATCGCACCCACCGCGAGCTGACCGCGGAGGAGATCTCCCGCATCGCCGCGACCTATCATGCCTGGCGTGGGGACAAGGGCGCGGGCGAGTACGAGGACGTGCCTGGGTTCTGTAAGGGCGCGACGACTGAAGAGATAGCCGCTCATGGATTCATGCTGACCCCCGGCAGGTATGTGGGGGCAGAGGCAATGGAGGAAGACGCGGAGCCTTTCGAAACCAAGATGATGCGGCTGACAAGTATGCTGTCGGCACAAGTCGCCGAGGGGGAGAGCCTGCACGGGGTCATATCTGAAAGCCTACGAGAGCTTGGCTATGAGATCTGATCGCGTGGATGCAGTCCCCGCGGGGTGGGGATTTCGGCCCGTGGCCGCAGTGTGTGAGCGCATCACAAGTGGGGGCACTCCGAGCCGCGCAATTCGGGAGTACTACACTGCAGGGGAGTGGCCGTGGGTGAAGACTCAGGAGCTACAGGACTGCTGGATTGCCGACACTGAGGAGCATATCAACGAGGCGGCTGTGGAGCAATCGTCAGCGAAGGTGCTTCCAGCGAATACAGTGCTGCTCGCCTTGTACGGAGCCACAGCCGGTCAACTCGGCATCCTCCGCAGACCCATGACCTGCAACCAGGCCTGCTGCGCTATGGTCGTAGACACGACCATGGCAGATTACCGTTATCTATTCTACCAGTTACTCCATCATCGCTCGCAACTGAAGCGCTTGGCGTCCGGTGCGGCGCAGCAGAATCTGAGCGGGCAACTGATTCGTTCGTTAGAACTGCCCTTCCCGCCACTCGTTGAGCAGCGCGCAATCGCCCGTGTACTCGGCTCCCTCGACGGTAAGATCGAGTTGAACCGGCGGATGAACGAGACGCTCGAGGCGATGGCGCAGGCGATCTTCAAGTCCTGGTTCGTGGACTTCGACCCCGTCCGCGCCAAGGCCGAGGGCCGACAGCCGGAAGGCATGGATGCAGCGACAGCGGCGCTCTTCCCTGACTCATTCGAGGAGTCGAGGCTCGGGGCGATTCCGAGAGGGTGGACAGAGGGAACGCTGGTGGGTATCTGCAGTATAACGATGGGGCAGTCTCCGCCTGGATCGACCTACAACGAAGACGGTGATGGGCTACCATTCTACCAGGGGAATAGAGACTTCGGATTCAGGTTCCCTGCGCGGCGTATCTGGTGCACTCAACCGTCACGGTTAGCTCAAGCGGGCGACGTACTCTTGAGCGTTCGGGCACCAGTGGGTGACCTGAATGTTGCCAGTGAGGAATGCGCGATCGGTAGGGGTCTGGCGGCGCTTCGCCTCCGGGAGGAGCATGGCTCGTTCTTGTATTACCTTCTCAAAGCTACCTCTGGTACCTGGGAGGTGTTTGAGGGGGAGGGCACAGTATTCGGTGCCGCCACGAAACAGGATGTCGCTGAGTTCGTCGTCTCAGTACCGCCTTCGACGATGCGCTGTGCGTTCAATCGGATTGTCGGACCCATGGATGACCATGTTGCCTTGAACGAAGCCGAATCACGCACCCTCGCCGCCATCCGCGACGCGCTGCTGCCGAAGCTTATGTCGGGGGAGGTGCGGGTCCGGGACGTGGAACCCGCTGTGGGCGGTGCGGCATGAGCGGAGACACGATCTCCGAGCTGACCCGACGCGATATCTTCGACTTCATCCGCGTGAACCACATCCAGTGGCACGGCAGGCTGTCGGAAGAGGCATTCCTCGACCGCCTCTACGATCTCGACGCGCTCCCCTCAACCGACCAGAGGGTGTCGACGGCTCGGCTTGATCTTCGGACCCACCGAGTAGCCTTCCCCGACGACTGGCCGGACGACTGGGCGCTAACCGACCCCCGCCTTGGTCTTGAGTCCGGCCCCGATGAGGTGCTGCTGGCGTTCCTTGCCGAGATGCTGCATCCGGTCGTCAGGCCATTCGATGAGAACGCACGCCGAATTCTGGAGTCCTTCAACGGCTACCTTGCCGCAGACGGCTGGGAGATCGCCGAACGCGAACGTGTATCGGGGAGACCGGTATTCGCCGCCCGTCGTTTGCTTCCAGGTGCTAGCCGATCACTGGATGCTGCCAAGGGTGCCGCGACCGCCCTGGGCAGTGACTACATTCACCGGCAGATCACACGTATGGAGGCGGCAGTCCAGGAGGACCCTGAGCTAGCAATCGGCACGGCCAAGGAGTTTGTCGAGACGATCTGCAGGACCGTCCTCGATGCGCGAGCCGTTGAGTACAGTAAGGATGACGACCCCCCACGGCTCGTGAAGCTGGTGCTCAAGGAGCTGCAGCTCGTTGCGCATGATGTGCCAGGGAACGGCGCAGCCGTCAACGCCCTGCGTCGCATGGTTGGTGCCCTCAGTGGCGTGGCCCAGGGACTGACCGAACTCCGCAATCTGGAGGGAACTGGTCACGGCAAGTCCGCGTGGCACGAGTGCGCCGAACCACGACACGCGCGCCTCGCCGTGGGCGCAGCGACTGCTCTGGGTGTGTTCCTGTTCGAGGTATACCAGGAGGGGGAAGATGCGAGCGAAGACGATGAGTAGGGTGTACCGCGGCGCTGAAGCTGATGTCGGGGAGGTGCGGGTGAGGGAGGAGGCGCGATGAACGAGACCGTCAACATCTACTGTGATGAGAGTTGCCACCTCGAGAATGACAAGCAGGCGGCGATGGTGCTCGGGGCGGTCTGGTGTCCGGCAGACCGGGCGCGGGAGATCGCCCAGCGCGTACGGGAGATCAAGGTCGAACACGGCCTCAAGCCAGACTTCGAGGTGAAGTGGACGAAGGTCTCACCGGGCAAGCCGCGCCTCTACGCCGATCTGCTCGACTACTTCTTCGACAACAGCGATCTGCACTTCCGCGCCTTGGTCGTGCCGGATAAGGCGCGCTTGAGCCATGGGGGCTTTCGGCAGAGCCACGATACCTGGTACTACAAGATGTACTTTGACATGCTGAAGGTGCTGCTGGCGCCCGACGGTCGCTACCGCATCTATCTCGATATCAAGGACACGCGCGGCGCCGCCAAGGTGAGGAAGCTGCACGATGTTCTATGCAACAACATGTACGACTTCCATCACGAGATCATCGAACGCGTCCAGACGGTGCGCTCTCACGAGGTAGAGCAACTCCAGCTCACTGACCTGTTGATCGGCATCGTCTCCGCCGCCCACCGCAACGTCACCACGAGTCCGGCGAAGCTGCGGCTCGTGGACAGAATGCGGAAACGTTCCGGCTACTCACTGCTCAAGACGACGCTGCTCCGCGAAGACAAGGTGAATCTCTTCCGGTGGGAAGCCAGGGAAGCGCAGTCATGAGTGAACACACGAACTGGCTTCCGCCGCTGGTGCTGCTGGAGGAGTACGGAGGGAACTGGGAGTCCTATTGCGAAGCGCTGTATGCGATCTTCAGGGATGACTTTATCCTGTCCCAGGCGACCTACGATGGTGTCCGCGTGGCAATCAAGCGCCATCCGCTGGATAGGGGAAGAGAGGCCACCTTCTGGCACCTGATCCAGGAAGGAAGGGTCGAAGAGGAACGGCTACCTGACCTTCGTCGCTGCGAGCGCATTCGGTGGCCGCGACCGATGATAGGGGCGTCTTCCAGCGATGATCTGCGGTGCTGGCGGAACTGGCGGCGGGGCGAGGAGCGGGTCGTCATCGCCGTCGGTGATTTCACCTACGTCGTCGTGCTGGCGGTTCGCCAGGGTTACGTCCTTCTGTGGACAGCATACTGCGTCGAGAAGGAGCACAACAGGCGGAAGCTGCAGGCGGAGTGTGATGAGTACCGGCGGGGCCAAGAAACAGGCTGACGTCGCTCCTGTCACGGAGCGACGTCGTTACTCCTTCCCCACGTGGGGGATGAGCTAGCGCAAGTATACCTCGTTTCACCGGAAAGTCAACGAGCGTGATGAACAATTTCCGGCAGCATGGGCCGACGGCAGGCCGTGTGTTCACCGAATCCGAAGTCGAGGTCGTCGCCCTGGAGTGGTTCTCTCGCCTGGGCTACGCGGTCCTGTCGGGGCCCGACATCGCGCCTGGCGAGGCGGCGGCAGAGCGAGAGAGCTACGACCAGGTGACCCTGGTGGGGCGGCTGCAGGAGGCCATCGGCCGACTCAACCCGCAGATCCCCGAGGAGGCCCGCGAAGAGGCGCTGCGCAAGGTGCTACGCGCCGACTCTCCGGGCCTGGTGGCCAGCAACCGCGCCTTCCATCGCATGCTCGTAGACGGCGTGGAAGTCGAGTACCGCGTCGATGACGGAGTCAGGGGGGACGCCGTCCGGCTCGTGGACTTCGACGACCCGGAGCGGAACGACTGGCTGGTCGTAAACCAGTTCACAGTGGCGGAGGGCCAGATCAACCGGCGGCCGGACGTGGTCGTGTTCGTGAACGGCCTGCCTCTAGCGGTCATCGAGCTGAAGAATGCGGCCGACGAGAACGCGACCATCTGGACCGCGTGGAGCCAGTTCCAGACCTACAAGCACCAGATCCCTTCGCTCTTCATGTACAATGAGGCCCTCGTGATCTCGGACGGCGTCGAGGCGCGGGTGGGCACGCTCACCGGAGAGCGCGAGTGGTTCATGCCGTGGCGGACCGTCGAGGGTGACGACCTCGCGCCGACGGCCATGCCGCAGCTTCAGGTGCTTGTCCCCGGCATCTTCGAGAAGCGCCGCTTCCTCGCGTTGGTGCGTCACTTCATCGTCTTCGATGTCAACGGCGCGGAAGTCCAGAAGAAGATCGCCGGGTACCACCAGTTCCACGCCGTGCGCAAGGCCGTCGAAACCACCATCAGGGCCTCCCGTCCCGAAGGCGACAAGCGGTGCGGCGTTGTGTGGCACACCCAAGGCTCCGGCAAGAGTCTGACGATGGCCTTCTACGCCGGCGAGATGGTGCTGCATCCGGCGATGGAGAACCCGACCGTCGTGGTGCTCACCGACCGCAACGATCTGGACGACCAACTCTTCGGCACCTTCTGTCGCTGTCAGGAGCTGCTTCGGCAGGAGCCACAGCAGGCCGAGAGCCGGACACATCTGCGCAAGCTGCTGCAAGTGGCGGCCGGCGGCGTGGTGTTCACCACCATCCAGAAGTTCATGCCGGATGAGAGCGGCGACACGTTCCCGCTGCTCTCCGCTCGGCGCAACATCGTCGTGATTGCCGATGAAGCCCACCGCAGCCAGTACGACTTCATAGACGGCCTGGCGAAGCATCTGCGAGATGCGCTGCCGAACGCCTCCTTCATCGGCTTCACCGGCACGCCCATCGAGGCCGCGGACCGAAACACGCCCGCAGTGTTTGGCGAGTACATCAGCATCTACGACATCCAGCAGGCGGTTGACGACGGGGCGACGGTGCCGGTCTACTACGAGGCGCGCCTGGCGAAGATCGGCCTCAGTGAGCAGGAACGCCCGAAGATAGACCCCGACTTCGAGGAGGTCACCGAAGGCGAGGAGGTAGAGCAGAAGGACAAGATCAAGCGGAAGTGGGCGCAGCTCGAGGCGATGGTCGGCACAGAAGAGCGCGTGGCCCTGGTCGCTGAAGACATCGTGAAGCATTTCGAGGCGCGTCTGGAAGCGATGGACGGCAAGGCGCTCATCGTCGGCATGAGCCGGCGCATCTGCGTTGACCTCTACAACGCGGTGGTGAAGCTCCGTCCGGAGTGGCACCACGAGGACGACGACAAGGGCGGCCTCAAGGTCGTCATGACTGGCAAGGTCAGCGACCCGGTGGAATGGCAACAGCACATTCGGAACAAGCCGCGGCGGGCCGCACTCGCCGACCGATTCAAGGACCCAGGCGATCCGCTGAAGGTGGTCATCGTTCGGGACATGTGGCTAACCGGCTTCGACGTCCCGTGCCTGCACACCATGTACGTGGACAAGCCGATGCGCGGGCACGGGCTGATGCAGGCAATTGCCCGGGTGAACCGCGTCTTCGGTGACAAGCCGGGCGGGCTCGTGGTGGATTACCTCGGCCTGGCTTACGAGCTGAAGAAGGCGCTGAAGGACTACACGGAAGGCGGCGGGCGGGGCGACGGCGTCGTGGATCAGAACGAGGCCGTCGCGGTCATGCGCGAGAAGCACGAGATCTGCGCCGGGATGTTCCACGGGTTCGACCACTCGGGCTTCTCCATCGGCACGGCCGCGCAACGTCTTTCCCTGCTCCCACCCGCCCAGGAGCACATCCTCGCCCAGGAAAGCGGTAAGGAGCGGCTCCTCAAAGCGGTGCGCGAGCTGTCATTGGCCTTCGCGCTTGCCGTACCCCGAGAGGAGGCCCTGGCGATCCGCGATGATGTGGGCTTCTTTCGGGCGGTGCGAGCGGGGCTGATCAAGACGGGTGGCGGCACCGGCAGAACTCAGGAAGAGATCGACTACGCGGTCAAGCAGATCGTGTCCCGCGCCGTCGTCTCAGAGGGAGTGATCGACATCTACACCGCGGCCGGTCTGAAGCGGCCGGACATCTCGATCCTCTCGGACGAGTTCCTCGCAGAAGTGCGCGAGATGCCGCAGCGGAACTTGGCAATCGAGGTTCTGCGGAAGCTCCTGAACGACGAGCTGCGGTCGTACTCGCGCCGGAACCTCGTCCAGTCGCGGGCATTCTCGGAGATGCTGGAGCAGGCCATTCGCTCCTATCAGAACCGTACGATAGAGGCGGTGGAGGTCATTCAGGAGCTGATCGAGATCGCCAAGCAGATGCGTGAGGCCCGCTCGCGCGGCGACCGACTCGGCCTGACCGATGACGAGGTCGCGTTCTACGACGCGCTCGGAGTGAATGACAGCGCGGTCCAGGTCCTCGGCGACGACATATTGCGGAAGATCGCCGAGGAGCTGACTTCCCAGATCCGCCAGAGCGTCACTATCGACTGGACACTCAAGGAAAGCGTCCGCGCCGACATCCGCCGCCGGGTGAAGCGCATTCTGCGTAAGTACGGCTACCCACCGGACAAGCAGGAGAAGGCCACGCAGACGGTGCTGGAACAGGCCGAGTTGCTGTGCGCGGACTGGGCGGGGTAGCAGGAGGTCCCGGCGGGTCGGAGGCTGGCTCATGCGATGGCTTGATATGACGGCGACAATGGGGCAGCCGATGAATTGTCCAGAGAACCGGATGCAGCCAGATGGGCGCTGGCATGTTCCTCCGGGTGTGGCCGACTCGATATGACTGAACTCCCGCAAGACAGGCAGCGTGACGCATGGGGCGCGATCCGTGGTTTCACATACCAGGTCAGAACCACGGTGCTGCGCTGGCTCGAGCTCGACAACAGCACAGTTCTCTTCTGCGAGTGCGGGGAGGATATCAGCCGCATTCGTCAACGCCTCGGTTCGGCTCAGCCCACTGGGCCCGAGGAAGTCGAACACCTGCTGGAGCAGGTCAAGCATAGGCAGAAGACCGTCACCCTGAGATCCCCTGAAGTCATCCAGACGCTGGCGAACTTCCACATAGCGCGCCAGGGCCGGCGCGACCGCGAGATGTTGCTTCGCTACACCACGAACGCCCCGCTCGGCCGCGAGCAGCAGCCCTCATTCCCGGACAGTATGCCCGGTATCAAGGCGTGGCAGCGCATCGCCGCCGGCGCCGCAGGCCCGGACGAGGTAAGGCCTTTCCTGACAGCGTTCCGAAGCCTGGTTGCGGGTGTCCGGGTTCCCAAACCACGTAGCAGGAGCGGCAAGAGCATCGGCTCGTTCCAGCGTTTCGTCGCGAGTGCGGCCGAGGACGAACTGCTCTGCTTCGTTAGGGCAGTGGAATGGGCTGTGTCCCAGCCCTCGCACCATGAGCTGCAGACGACACTTGAGGGTGAGCTAGTGCGACGCGGCCTCGCGCCTCCGAGGAATGTCCAATTGGCCGCCGCCAAACTCGTCGTCGTGGTATTGGATGTACTCTCGCGGAAGGGGGCGAAACGCCTCGACCGGCCGCTGCTCCTGAGGTGTCTGGAGGATGTCCATCTGTCGACTGCTGAGGCTGCCCTGTTTTCCGGGCTGCAGAAGATCGAGGAGCAGCTTGCGTTGCTGCCAGTCATCGCTTCTGACGTTCGGGATACCAAGGCCGCGAGCAGCAGGATGGAGGCCAGGATCGATGCCCTTGTACTTGGCCTCGCTCTACCGGGAGGAACCGGGAGAGGGATCGCAGGCATTCTTCCACCGGCGTCGCCGCCACCAGCCGACAGGCCGCCCCTACCTCCCTACCCGTCTGCGCCGCGAGCCGGGCTAGTAGGCCGTCTCCATGCGAGGCTGGAAGAGGCAGTCTGGCTTCACATGACCGGCGGCGCTGGCATGGGCAAGACCCACCTCGCCCGTGCTCTAGCTGAGCAGGTAGGGCCGGGACACGTCCTGTGGGCCTCGCTCCGGGGTGCCACAGACGAGGTGCCCTTGCTCGCATATATCGAGGAGCAGGTTGTTGCCTGGGTTTGCACCGCAACCGGCGAGTCTTCGTGGTGGTCCGCATACCGTGGTGGTCAAGTCTCCGTCACCGACCTACTTGAGGCGACCCTGACTCAGCGGTCTGCAAACGGGCTCGTCGTCGTTGACGACCTTCCCGATCTCATGCTCGCGCCCCAGCTCGGGCGTCTGCTCGCAGAGCTGGCGCTTGCATGCCGGAGTGCACACGCGTCCCTGGTTACGACGAGTCAGCGGAGGCTCACCCCCGACGTCGTGGCACCGGTGCCACCTTCCTGCGTCGTTCAGGACGACGTGCCCAAGATGGACGCTGATGACGCTATGGCAATGTTGCAGGCAGCAGGCGCACCTGCTCGCATCTGCAATCCCGAGTTCGCCGCTTCTCTCTCTTCGATCGCACATGGTCATCCGTCTATCCTTTCGGCAACCGTACGTTGGTGCTGCGAAAGGCAGTGGCGCTTCCAGGAAGGTGACATCACCGCTTTGTTCTCGGGAGCGGCCGCCGCGGACACGCGGGAGATGGCCGTCCGGCAGATGGTGAAGCTTGTAGTGAACGACAGTGCCCGCGAACTCCTTCTCCGTCTATCCCTCACTGGACGCGCATTCGGCCGGCGGGAACTGGAGGCCACAGCGAGTGTGGAGCCCAAGCTGTCGAGGCCTGGGGAACTGCTCCTGGAGCTGGTGGGGCCGTGGGTCAACCGACTCGACAATGACCGCTGGGAGGTATCCCCGCTACTCAGCAATGCCGGCTCATTGGCGCTGCCGGAAGATTCGAAGCGAGGGGTCCATCTCGCGCTAGCCCGGACGGCTCTCGCAGCAGCATCCATCACATTCCTGGACGCAGTCCAGGCCATCGTCGATCTCATGATGGCGGGTGCCTGGCACGACGCTGCAGCGCACATCACACACACCTTGATGTCCGTGAAGACGCAGACAGACGCCGGGGCGGTGTTTCTACTCACGGTGGTGTTCACTCCCGGCAGTCGTTGGCCAGACGAGATCACAGTGAGTCAGCGCGTCGTGATCCGTGCGTTTCAGGTGAGAGCAACCTACCTGGATAGCCGCGACGCCGCGAGTCTGCAGCAGGACCTCGACCTCCTTATCGGCCGCGTGGGTGACAGCCACGAGGAGCAACTTGGCGTGCTGATCGCTCTCCTAAACGCTGGGCCCTTTGTGCCTGAATCCCCTCCTCCTGTCGCAACGCGAAGAGCACTACAGGCAGCTCGGCTTCTGCGCGCACGCCCCGATCTTGCCACGGGTCTTCCGCGGATGCTGCCCAACTGGGAGGAGTTGGTGCTCTTCCCGGTCGGTCGCGTTAGGCACCTCAGCGATGCTCGTGGCGTGCTCGAGGTGTTCCGCGACATGTCGGAGGAGGAACTGCGAGGTGCCTTCGACTCTGACCTCGGCACTCAGTCCCTCCAGGCCTTAGCGGATTGTTGCTGTACCTCGGTCTACCGTCTGCCGGAAGGTGAGCGGGATTGGGATGCGGTGCTCGGCGTCCTGGACGATCTGAGCGATCTCGCCGCTAGACGCGGACACCAGCGACTCGCGACCGTGGTGGCGTGCGCCCAGGCGACCACGCTCGCGGACCACTTGGGTCGCTCCGAAGATGGTCTTCACATCCTAGACCAGCTCGCGCCAACTGATCCCATGTGCCAGCTTCTTCTACACCACACCATGGCGTGTATCCTGTTCGACATGGGGCGTTACGTCGAGTGTGTCGAAAGGGTAGAGATCGCGCTACGGGCAGGGGGAACAGGGTTCACGAACCAGAGGTACCTGGCATTCCAACTGGCTTGCGAGGCGCGTGGTCGTCTGCGGCAATGGGGCGAGGCGGCGAACTGGGCAAGACGAGGTATCCGCTACGCGCGTACGCACCGGTTCAGGCCCGCCGACCTATTCGCGCCAGAGGCCCTGCGAGAGTTAGCCCCCCAGGCTCTGGCTCGCAGCAGAGAGCAACTGCTCGGAGGTTTCGTTCTGGAGCTGAACCGCCTGGAGCTCACCGGTGAACTGGCGGTCGCGCTCTGGTACGCAGGCGAACGGAGGCGATCCTGGGGGGCTATGTTCGGGCTCGTGCGCGAGCTGTCCGACGCTTGGGATCCTCAGGACCGGCGGTACCGCGAGGTGTTGCGCAAGACCGGGCATGTGCTCTGGTGGCTATCATCGATGAGTGCCGACGGAACCCCGGCCAGCGCCACTTCAGACGGAGGTGAGTATGTAGCTCCTTGGCTGGGCATCTTTGTCCGCCAGCGCCAGGAGCTAGCCGACATAACCACGCCGTTGTCCCGTTCACTGCTCTGGTACTCGCTTGGAGTCATGGCTGCCGGCGTCGGATTGCGGGGGACGTCACGGCGGTCGCTTCGACGGGCAGTGGATATGGCAACCACTGAAGGGCGGATCTCCTACCGGCACATAGCCCTTTTCGACATCGCGATCATATCGGCTTCCCTTGGTTTCTTTGGCGAGTCACTCGACGCTGGGCTCGAAGCAATCAAGCTATACCCCTCCGCCGGCGAGTACGTGAAGATGCAAGAGGAGATGCCGGCCTCGTTTCCTGACCCCGCCGAGACTTGGAAGGAACTTCCTCAGGAGCGCAAGTGCACCGCGCAAGAGGAGCTTTTCTGGCTCACCATTGGCCCAGCGATCCTGAGCATACTGCTCTCACGCCGGGACTCCGCTGCTCTCACGAACTGGCGAGCTGCTCTTCGCGGGCACAGAGACGAACTCGCCAACCCAGAGTACTGGGATCTCGTCATGGATGCAGCCCAGATGGTAGTGGAGCCCGCACAGCGCTCCGAGATCAACGCCTACTGGAACACGATGTCCCCAGCCGACACGACGCTGATCCAGACGCTGTGTTTCGCGATCCCCGAAGCCGTTGGTGCTCGGCCCGAGGACGCGGTCTACCCCCATGGTCTGCTCATGGCGCAGATGCTCATGCGCAGAACGATCACGAAGTTCGTCTTCGGCGAGTTCTCCGCCTATGTGATCTCCTACTGGGCAAACGTCGCCGCTGCCAAGGCATTCCAGCTGCGCCTGCCGTCCCAGTTCAAGGAGCGGATGGCGAGTCTCTCATCTCGACGTGACCTGGCCACGGCATGTCAAGTGCTTCTGTGGGCTGAAGAGGCCACCGGGGCCTCGATGCCGACGGACATGAGGCAGAAGCTCGAGGAGGAGACCGGACACGCAGGAACCTGACTAGGCAACCGGACTTCTCCTCTGAGCTAGACGCAGCCCCTAGCGTCCGGGTCGAGTGTGGTCGGGGTGTGGCAACCATGGGCCCCAGCGTAGCGCGAGGAACGGTGTTGCGCAGCTAGCGGCAGAACGAGGGTTCTGTGCCGTTGGGTGCCGTGGGGTCATCCCGGCAGCAGCACAGGCGCGCGGTGCTGCCGAACACTGCAGCGCTGTAGACAGCAGATAAGTGCTGCACTATACTATCGGCGCCATCTCAGGATAGGCACATTATGCCGACGAGCAAGGCGAAGCGCGGTTCCGTGGCGGAGCGCCTCATGAACCTTTCCGAGGCAGCCGAATTCCTGCACATCGATCCGGACACCCTTCGGTCTTTGACAAGGCGCGGCCGCGTGCCGGCCATGAAGATCGGCAGGCAATGGCGGTTCGATCCGGCACTGCTGCGAGAATGGGTGAAGAAGGAATCGCTGTCCAACAAAGCAGTACACGCGTGTACCTGAGACATATGGCGCTTGGCTATGAAACGGGCCGCTGAGAACAGAGGCCGAGAGAAGAAGACGATGACATTCTGCTCTGGCGGTCTAGGGACCAAAGGTGGAAACCCAGAGGGTAGACGCCGCCATCTGGAGTGCGTCAGCGTGGCTATCGTGCCATCGCGGCTCCGAGATGGAACAGACGAAATGGCAGGCCCGCATGGGTCTCGGACCGGAGACTGAGGGCGAGCTACGGCAAGGCGAAGCCGCTTGGCGATTGCCGTGAGGCTGGCGTGGAGCCACATGAGATAATGGGTGCAGCTTCTCCGAAACCGCTTCATGTGGGTCTAGCGTACATACCCGTGCCTCCAATGCCGCTCTCCCCGGCTGAGATGCGGAACGCACGCGCCTACTTCAGAGCATGTGCCAAGACGTACTTCTCTTGTCTGGACCCAGGCGACTTCGGTCATCTATGGGAAGTCGAGAAGATCAGCCAAGGGCTGCTATACATCGCGTCCTACCTTCGGGAGCACGGGATCAAGGTGTCGTACTATTCTGCATCGAACGAGCCTGGCAGCCCAGTGCCTGATCTTATTGAGAGGCTTTGGCTACAGATGCTTCCAGACCTGGCGTCCCTGGATGTCGTGGGCATGTACTGCATAACCTGCAATTTCCACCTTGCGGTGGAACTAGCCAGGCGCATACGGAAAGAGTACCCCCGGATTGCCCTTGGATGCGGCGGACCTCACGTGTCTGCGATGCCGCAAGACGCGCTGGTAAGTGGTCCTTTCAACTTCATTGGCGTAGGGGAAGGCGAAGATACGTTTCTCGAAGTTGTTCGAGCCGTCGCAGGCAAGGAGTCCTTTGCCGCAATCCCTGGGCTCGCGTGTCGGAATTCGGCGAGACCGGTCGTCACGGCGCGAAGACCTCGCCGAGATCCTGTCATTTACCCTACTCCGGCATACGACCTGGCCGGAATCGACACGCTGCCTGCTGCGAGGATATTCCCGAACCGGGGCTGTCCCAACGCGTGCGCTTTCTGCGCCGACCCCTGGCGGGGACAGGTGGCTCGCCTGCCCATCGACCGAGTAATCGAGGAGATCGACACCCTGCAAAGGCAGTATGGAACTAGGTACCTGTACTTGGGCTGCGAGGACTTTCTTTTCGACCGAGACAGAGCAGTAGAGCTCGCCCGAGCCATTCACTCCACTTTCCCCGAGATCCGGTGGACCGGCCAGTGTCGTGCTCAACCCCATCTTGATCACCGCCTCATGGATGAACTGGTAGCGTGTGGATGTGTCGGGCTCGAGTTTGGTGTAGAGTCGTCTAACCAGTCCATATTGGACACCGTGCGCAAGAATATCACAGTCGAAGATGCGCTAAACTGTTTTCGGACAGCGAAACAGCATGGCCTGTACACACATGCATACTGGATGCTAGGTCTGCCAGGGGAGACAAGACAGACTGCAGATGACACTATCGACACAATGGTCGGATGGGGGGAGGACGGCATCGTCGACACGTGGGAGTTCAAGGTCTACATTCCCTACCCGGGCACGCCGGTGTTCGCTTCACCTGAGCGCTATGGAGTCGTGATACACACCCGGTCATTTGATCGCTATCACTACCTTATGCCGCCGGTCATCTCGACCGACGCCCTGTCATCGGAAGAGATCCGCGAAATGCACCAACTCGGCTTGGATAAGTCATCCGATGCCATGGAGTCTCGCTTTGGCCAAGAGGATGTCGACATTGGCGTGAACTACGAAACCATAGAGAACATGTTCTAGCACCAACGGAAGGAGGATATCGGAAATGCAGTCGAAACGGGTTTGTCTGACTCACGCACTCACTGTGGCGTGCGTGGTCGCGGTGGGATTATGTCCCGCCCATAGTGTAAGGTTGGGCGGTCCCTCCCGCGTATGCTAGGCCGCGACGCGGCCGTTGTCAATCAGCGATTCCTCGTTAAGCGAC
>Ga0315289_10007132_pt1 | contig 16346 bp, 15 predicted proteins | sample YL17G11_40_MG_FD_203452 | JGI IMG/M metagenome (GOLD analysis project Ga0315289, IMG submission 203452) | Sediment microbial communities from Yellowstone Lake, YNP, Wyoming, USA - YL17G11_40 | ecosystem: Environmental > Aquatic > Freshwater > Lake > Sediment | place: USA: Wyoming | collected... | reverse complement strand
TCTTGGGCCATGCACGAAGGCTAAGTCCGAGGCGAGGCAGAAATCAAGCCCCAGAGCCTGCAACAATTTCCGTGCCGAACAGTATTGGACTGGCATAGTTCCCCAAACTTCTTCAAGCGTGACCTCCTCGACATGGCCGAGCTCTGCCGGGCGGCTTACGAACGGCTGAGTGTGAAGGAACTGAACCGGACAGAGAACAGGACCGAGGCGAGTCCCGGGCAGCCTTGAACCCAAGGACGGAAAGAAGCAGAGCTTGAACCAAGACCGTATCGAATTGGAAATCCGGGCCGCCTGGAGTTGCACTCCGCGGGCGGTCGGACTATCGCCCCAGTTGGCTCGGCCGACGTGTCGTACGAGTGCACGGGGAAGCGCTGGGCGCCCTGCGCCGTGCGGTTTTCGGGGGTCTCTACGTTTGGCCGTGGCATTATGTCCGTGACAGCGTCCAGAACGTTCACCAGTGAGCAGATCGAGCTGTTCATGCATCTGTTCGTGAACAGAAGGGACATCTACGCCCGGCAATACACCGGTCGGACGGGCCACGGCTATCGGGCGATCAGGGAGCAGCTGACGGACGAGGTCATCCTCTCTCATCTGCAAGGGAAGGAGACTGTGGGACTCTACGCTCTCGGACAGAACTCGACTGCCAGGTGGATGGTGGTGGACATGGACACGACGGTGGCTGAGAACCTGCTCCAACTGCTCGAAGGGGTACGCAAACTGGGCCTGCCGGAGCCGGCAATCGAGTCCAGCGGCAGACGGGGATACCACTTCTGGTGGTTTTTCGATACGCCCGCTCCTGGGTGGCAGGCCAGAAAGCTGGGCCTTGCCGTCTCGGAAGGATATGAGGTATTCCCGAAGCAGCACCGGGTTAGCGCGGACACGAGTCAGCCGGGCAGCCTGGTGAAGGCGCCGCTCGGAATCCACCAGGTCAGCGGCAATTGGTCTGTTTTCGTCGGTGAGGACTTTGCGGAGGTCCGCGACCCCTGGGCCTTGCTGGCATCAGTAAGGAAAGTGGATATAGATCGCTTGCTCCCGCTCTTGCCCCAACGGCAAGAGGTCCTAAAGGGAAGGCGGCGCATCCCAACGCCGAAAACGCTCCGCCCGTGCATCGAAAGGGTGCTTGCAGGAGGGGCATCGGAGGGCTATCGCAACGAGATCGGGCACCTCGTTGCTTGCGAAATGCGAAGGCTTGGCAGGCCAAAGGAGCAGGCGGCAGGAGTCCTTGCGTGTTGGAACCTTCGGAACAATCCGAGGCTGTCACGCCATGAGCTGCAGGTCATCCTTGACAGCGCATATTCTCGGGAGCCCTACCAGTACAGTTGCTCGCCCGATGGGCGTCTGAGAAGGATTCTGGAGTGCGTGGGTTCGGAGAAGTGCCCCTTCGCTGTGGCGGGGGAAGAACCGAGTGCGACGAGTTAGTGGGGGAGGGTAACCCATGGCCAACGAACGATGGCAAGAGACAAGGTGCGGCAAGCCTGGCGCGCAGGTCAGAATGAGACTGCATACAGCGCAGCTCACAGCGGGTATTACTCGCACCAAGGAGTTCGAGAAGAAGGGGCTGGCGTCGTTTGCCGTGAACGTCGGCACCAAGTGCGGGCACGGGTGTCTCTACTGCAGCACGGGTGCGGTGCTCAGAATGCATCGGTCTTTCGCGGAAGCTGGCGAGGACCCTTTCGGTTTTGGCTACGCCATCTTCGATCCCACCACGCCGGAGAGGGTGGCTGAGGATGTGCGGCGCGTGCGGAAGAGAGGCTTGGTGCAGCTCTGCACGCTTGTCGACGCCTGGGCGCCTGAAGCTAAGGAGCACAATCTGGGCCGACAGTGTCTGGAAGCGATCTTGGCGGCGCCGGGATGGACAATCCGCATTCTGACGAAGAACGCCGCTGTCAGGGAAGACTTCGACCTTGTGGAGAAGCACCGGGACCGTGTGCTGGTAGGGCTCAGCATCACCAGCACGCCCGACAAGAAGGACATCCTGCGGATCATCTAACCGAACGCATCGCCTGTCGAGGAACGCATGGCAGTCCTCTCCGAGGCGGCGAAGCGAGGTCTTCGGACTTACGGGATGTTGTGCCCGCTCCTGCCTGGCATCGCAGACTCAGAGGAACAGGTGGACAGCTTGGTGTGGTTCGCCGCCAGCTGCCATTCCGAAGAGGTGTTCGCGGAGGCGGTGAACGCCAGGGGACCCGGACTGCGCTTGTGTGAGGAAGCTCTCCTGGATGCTGGCTGGACAGCCGAAGCACATGCACTTGCCGCTGTCAGGCGCAGGCAGGGCTGGTCGGCATACACAGTCAGACTCCTGGCCCGCCTGCAGAAGAGCATGCGGCGGCACTCCGACATCGACAAGCTCAGGTTCCTTCTCTATCCCTCAGGCTTGCGCGAGCAGGACCTGGCCAGTATCCGGGACGATGACGAGGGAGTCGTCTGGCTGGGGAAGAACAGCAGCAGCGCGACAGCGCTGCTCCAGCCTGCGGCCCCCTCCAGCGTGAGGTGAGTCATGGAAGAGTACCCCGACAAGACCAGCTCCAGCGGCCCCCCCCGACCTACTGACTCAAGACGAGGTCGTCCGCCTTCTTCGGCTCGACGCCGCCGGTGTCCGAGACCCGAAGGAATCCCTGCGGCACCTTCGTCGCACCCGGCAGATCGCGTACGTAAAGGTGGCTGGGAAAGTGCTCATTCCGAGGTCGGCAGTCTCCGACTACCTCCGCAGGAACTCCGTATGCACGACTGACTCATTGACTCACGGGCCTTGACTGCGGCCGCGGCGGGTGCTATCACAGTGGCTGCAAGGAACGGCCCGCGCCACCGGAAAGGAGGTGGCGAGAATGTGGCGCCGGGTCTGGATCGAGAAGCGTCGCTCCAAGCGACACAATACGTATCGTCTGAGGTGGTATGACCGAGAGGGCAAGTTGAAGAGCCAGTATGTCGGCCCCGGTCGGAGCAAGGCTGAGCGGTTGCGCTTGAAGAAGGAGTACGAGATCAACGGCTAGGGCGACGAGCCCGTCAGACTGAAGCTCGCGGCCTTCGCGAGCGAGCATCTGGAACTGGTGAAGGAGCAGTTGGCCCCGGCCACTGTGAAGGATCAGCGGGAAACGCTGGAGAACGTGACGAGTTTCCTCGGTGATGTCTGGCTGGAGCAACTGACGCCAAAGGACGCTGAGCTCTACTTCGCTTGGCGTCTGGGCACCGTAAGCCCAGCCACGGCGAACAAGAGTCTGCGAACTCTGAAGGGGATCCTCAACCACGCGGTCCGTCGGAACTACCTGGCCGTGAACCCATTCAAGGCGATCAAGCCGGTTCGTGAAGCACAGCAGGACCACCGGGTCCTCACGGAGGAAGAGATCCACCGTCTCCTCAAAGCCTGTCCTGGCCCGCGCTGGCGGGCGCTCATCTTCCTGGCTCTCTCAACCGGCATGCGCCGGGGGGAGATGGTTGCCCTGGAATGGGGCGATCTCGACCTCCCCGCTGGGATCGTCGTGGTCAGAAACAAGCAGTCCCATCCGACCAAGTCCCGGAAGAACAGGACGTTGGTCCTTGTGCCGGCCGCAGTCGAGCTGCTGAAGAAGCTCCGCGATGGATATCAGGTCGGGCCCGTGTTCCGGACGAGGCACGGAACCCTGTTGAAGAACAACCTGGATCGGCAGTTCAGGAGGATCGTCAAGCGCGCAGGCATTCCGTCCTGCACGCTTCACGACCTGAGGCGGACGTTCTGCAGCCATCTGGCCATGGACGGTGTGAACGAGGCCGTGGTCCAGAGACTGGCAGGCCATGCATCAATCACGACGACTCTGCGGCACTACACGAGCATTTTCCCGGAAGTGCTGCGGTCCGCGCAATTGCGCCTCCGGTATGCAACGGGAGGTGGCGTCATCCCAAAATCAACCCAAATCGCTGGCGAGATCGCGGATGGCGCTGAATCCGAAGTCGCAAACCATTGTTGAGTAATATTTTAAGTGGTGAGGGCGGAGGGGTTCGAACCCTCGGCCTACGGATTAAAAGTCTGTCATCCCGAAGACATAACTCGTTTTGCCTCAGGTAGTTGCGGGGAACGCGCTTCTGTCTTGGGCTCCTGCTTAGCCAAGATCGAAGAGGCAAACCCTGACTTGGCAACTGTGGTGGTCGGCTGGGGTAAGCTTCCAGAGGCAGTCAGGGCTGGAATACTCGCCATGGTCAGAACAGTGCAGGCATGATGCGGACCTCTCCCTGCGAAACGTAACACCGCCGCGATGACAATTCGTCAGCTTCGCTCCTTCCCGCGACAGCGTCACGGCAACTTCTTTCTTACAAGCAAGTTAGGCTGAGTAGTGCTGTGCTCAGCCACTGAAGATGACAAACGAATTAGGCATCCGAAAAAGCCACCTTTTGGTGATTTCTCATAACTCAAGCCCGGGCCGTCGTCTACGTCATAAGTCGTTGAACCCCCGTGGCATAAGGGGTGTATGCCAGCGGTAAGGGGAGGTGAAGGTTTCAGGCTCGCGGGACTGCGCGTATTTGCGGATTCGGTACAGGCGCCCCCGAGCGGGTCACCTTCTGTTCAGTGTGTCGGGGGATTTCGTCAGGGTTCTCGACAGCGATCTGGCCGGGCAGACATTTCAAAGCGTGATGAACGCGGCCGGACAGTCGACCTGCACGCCCTGCGCCATACATTCGGAACCCACCTCAGCAAGAATGGCGTGGCGCCACGCACGGCGCAAGCGGCTATGCGCCATTCGTCACTAGACCTCACCATGAACGTTTACACGGACCCAAGCTTGCTCGACGTGGCAGGGGCGCTGGAGGCGCTGCCGAAACTGCCGCTGAGTCGCGCAGTGCAGTCTGGGCAGAGGCTACGAGACGGGCCTGACAGGGCCAGCGTGGAGTCAGCAGCCAGGGCAAGATGCGCCACCCCTGACGCCTAATGCGCGGAAGCCCTCGTCAGCTGCTTGAACACGTAGGTCGCGATGCGCGTGCGGGCCTCTTCACTGATGTTTGAGAAGAAGATGGCGATGCCGTAGCCCCGTTCCCTGGGTCCTTCCTTGCCTATCTCGCCGCGCACCACCACGCCCTCAAGCTGCACGGGGCCGGTGCAGCCGACGCGTTCATCCTGGACTGGCAAGCTCATGGTAACCTTCACCCGCGAGAAGGGGGCAATATCGATCGGCACATTCCCATACAGTCCTGAGCAGCTCAGGTTGCAGGTCTGAGCGGCAACTCCCCCAGATTTGGCGTCGCAGGAGATGAGCACAGGGACCTGTGCCTCTGCCCGCGGATGGGAACGGCGCTCGGCAGGTGCTCTACTCATTGCTCGCCCTCCTCGGCTGCCCTGGAACCGGCCGCAAAACGGCATCGCAGTATTGCCACCGGCATCCTCCGACCATGCTGCCACCTGCTGGGCGAGTCCTCTCTCGTTAGCGGCTGCCACGAGGGAGCGCCACAAGGCGGCAACTGACTGGTCGTCTCTGTCGCAGGCTCCAGCGCATCATACAGCTTGCATCGCTTCCAGGCAATGCCTGGCCGCCATGGGTGCTGCCTGGCAGACAGGACAGATGCTTTGCCCGCGTCTGCAGCAGCGGGGGACTTCGGACAGCCCAGGCCGCCATGCGCCACTCCAGCCAGGTCTCCCCATGAATATCTACACCGACCCCAGCCTGCTCGACGTAGCCGGAGTTGTGGCCGAATGGGCAGCTACGAATGGAGTCAACGCGGACGGAAATGTGCCATGCGGTGTACGATGCCCCGGGCACCGTCAACCTGCCGGGTGGGACTGCGGGACGTATATCAGTTTGTCTGTTGCAAAGCCCAGTTCGGCGGCTTGCCGGACAAGTCCATCCAGCGTGGTCCTGTCCATCTCCTTACTGCGGGACAGTATCCACAGATACGAGCGGCTGGGCCCCGCGACCATCGCGTAGCTGTACTGGTCCTTGTCCAGAGCGATGATGTGGTAGCCCCCGTAGAAGGGCCAAAAGAACGTCACCTTCAGGCTGCCAACCGTGCGGTCGCCCCGGAAGCGCGCGGTGCCACGGACCTCCTTCCACGCTCCATCAGCCTTGCTGAACCCGCGGTTGAGCACGGATATGGTGTCGTCGTCCTGTTGCGCGTAGCTGGCGCTGACATCGCTCAGGCCGCGCTCAAAACGGTGATCGAGTCGTGCGATTTCATACCACTTCCCCATGTAATGTTGGACCTCGAAGCCAGTAACGGGGTTCAGGCCCTTCGGCACCCCGGTACACCCCAAGGCCAGCAATGCCGTGACCAACATCATCCCGCCGAGCTCACGTCTCATTGGAGCGCCTCCTGCCAGCCAAAAGACTGCCTGCCGGCCACCGCAGCGGTCCTCTGAGGCCTCGAGCAGGTCTTCACCGCTGATCCAAAAGACTTCCCCCTGGCGATCTCACCATATGAATAACAGCCCAAGGTCTACTGGAACACGAAAACACACGGCAGTAGCATCCGTGCCACTCAACTCGTTGTCAGTATCGCCCTGCGGTTGGGTGCAAGAAATCTGCGAGGCTCTTTCGGATGGCCGGCAGCTCACCTTCGACGCATTGCCAAATGGTTCCCGGCTGCGGGTGCCATGGGTCATCTGCCACCTCGCGGAAGCGGCCGCAAACGTACCCCCAGTTGATTTGGCGGTGATTCTCCTTAAAGTCGTCCGAGACCTTCCGGGCGGCAGCACAGAATAGCTCCAGATTCCACAGGACCGCGTCCTGAATGACGGTGGAACTCATGAACGCCCCGCGGCCGCCTGCCGCGTAGTGCTCAATCCGGTTCATACACTCCCTCATGCGGACAAGGCATACCCTAACGACAAACTTCAGCAGCCGGTCCGGCTCGACTGACTGAATCCCATGGACAGCACTGATGCTGACGCGGTTTGCTGCAACGGTCGGTTAGGCGCACGGACATTGCCACAACCAACTCCAGGGCGGCTGGATCGGTCTCTCTCAGACGCGGCAAAGTGGTAAACAAGCGCATTTTTGTCTAGCGCGGCTTGCCTGGTGATTCTGCCGTCCTCCTTACCTCTGCATCACCGGCCACGAGGCGCGTGTGCCGTCGTTAACAAGGCCAATCTTCTCGACCGGGATGCGCTTGAAGCCAAGCTTGTAGGCGGGCGAGTCGTCGCGTAACTGAAAGTCGCCTTTCGCGGCATCCACGAAATGCGGGTCAGCGTCCAGCAGGTTGTCCTGGAACATGACGAAGGGCAGCGATTTCTTGTCCACCTCGTCCCACTTGCCGCCCTGGAAAATGTTCCGAGCGATGACGGTGCCGGTGGGCGCGGCCGGTTCCTGCTCAAGAATCTTGGCCAGCTTCGGGTACCGGTCGCTGTAGGGCGGCTGATCATAGCGGATGCCTGAGAGGGTGCCTTTCTCGCGGATCTCTTTGAGCCAGTCGTCGGACCACTTGTGTGCCCAGCCGAGAGCGCGCGAATCCACATGCACGGCCGGTTGACAGTCCACGAAGATGTTGTTTTCGATGCTGTTATCGTGACCGCCGCCAACGAACGCGGCGCGCGTCACGTCGTAGAAAACGTTACCGTAGATGGACGTGCCGCTATACATGTCGTCGAGGTAAATGCCGATGCAACCGCGGCCTTCGAAGCCGCTGAGGTGATGTAGATAGTTGTAGCGGATCACCGTGCCGCGCATCGTCCAGTTTCGTCCCGCGTAGATTGCGCCCGAGTCGTTGGCCTCATTGCAGACGCTGTGGATTTCGTTGAACTCAATGACGTGATCGTTGCCGCGGAAGTCAATGGCGGCGTGCGGCGAATTGTTGATGAGGTTGTGCGCGGCGCGATTGCCGACGCCGGTGAGCGAGATCCCGTGGCGGTTCATCCGGTTCCACCGGCTCCAGTCGTGGATATGGTTGTTCTCGGCATAGAGGCCGGCAGGCGTGAGCGTCTTGCGGTCGCCGCCGTCGAGACTGATGCCGCCATCGCCGGTCGCGTAGATGTCGCAGCCCACTACGCCGCTGGTAGCGCCGTTTATGCTCACGGCCCAACTGCCGACGTTGCGCAGTGTGCAGCCGACGATTGTGTCGTGTGCGCCACGTTCGATCTTGATCGCCGTGCCACGTGCCGCCTCAAAGGTCAGGCCGCGCAGCGTCACATGGCTCGCGCCGTTCAGGGCGACGAGGCTGTCCAGCACGGAGACCGTCGCCTGGCCTTTCTCAAGCGGCGAGGGCGGCCAGAAGTAAAGGACGCCCACCTTTCGGTCAAGATACCATTCACCGGGCCGGTCAATCTCGCACAGGAGGTTGAAGCCGTAAAACCACTGGCCTTTGCGGTAGCCATAGACGTGATAGGGCTTCGCGAGGGTCATACGATGCGCCGCCGGATCAATGGATTCGATCCGCTGTCTTTGCTCGGCCCAGTCGTGGAACCAATAGCCGAGAACCCAACCATCTTTCTCGCCCTTCCAGCGCTCGGGCCGATCGCTGTCGTAGGTAAAGACACCTTCGGCACAACCTGTTGCGTTGTTCGCTGCAACTGCGGTGACCCCTTCGACGCTCGCGATTCTGATGAAGCCGTTGTTGGGATAGCGTGCCAGCGTCATTGGCTCATCGTTGAAGAACAGCTCCAGCCCAGGGCTACCTTTCAGACCGAAGCCGCCGCCCATCTCACCGAAGTCGCTCACACCCAGTGCGCCTAAGTCCGCCTGCATCACCTGTCCGCGCGCGGCAGGATCAAGTCGTTCCGCCACTGCCGGATCGGTCACGGGTTTCCAACCCGTCACACGCTTGCCGCCGGAGAGCGTCACTTCCTCGCCTTTGCCGGCGCGATAGACAATGGGTGCCGACTCGTTGCCCGAATCCTCTGCCGTCAGCTCAAATGTCCGTGCCAGTTCATACAAGCCACTGTGAAGAATCACCCCAGCGCCTTCTCTTGGCAGCCCCTTGCTTCTCTTGATCGTGCGGATTTCATCCCTCGCCCGCTCCAGTGTCGCAAACGGTTTCGAGGCGCTGCCCGCATTGGCGTCGTTTCCGCTTGGCGCGACGTGGAACTCTATCCCAGGTGCCGTTTCCTGCGCTTCAGCCAACGCTGACGCATATGCAAAAGCCAGGAATGCTGCGAGAACAGGACAGAGAAAGCGGTATGTCTCCATGGTTCAATCCAACACCCATTGTAGCGTTTCACGGTGAGTGAGCGAATTCAGAGTCCAACGCTGCGGGTGACCCGTGGGCGCATCCGCCGCGCAGGTCAATCTCGAGGGCCTCGGCGCACTTCTCGATCTCCTCCGCATGCTTCACAGGAAGAGCGCCGGAATGTGTTACCTATTTCGCAACGGCGCCCGCCACTATGATTCCCACCACTGCACCTGAAATGGCCCCGGCCACGGGGCCGGCAAGGAGCGGTCAGCCAAGTCCTGCGCACTTTCCGAAGTATCCGAGGAGGCCACCGATCGCGGCTCCTACTACTGCGCCAAGAACATATCGCATCATGCCTCACACCTCCGTGAGTTTCGGTCCGCAGTGCCAAGCGAAGTCCTAGCCAGCTCAGTGACCGGCCCTCTCCAAGCGCCGACCTGAATATCGACTATAGCACAACTGTCTGCTCGGTGGAATAGGGGAAACTCAGTCCGTGTGCATCCGACCAGTTGGCTATGTGGAAAGGGCAGCAGTCAAGCAAGAAACACGGGCGCCGCGGTACCGAGAGTGGGGGATGCAACCTGATAGACGGTGAGCGACGGTTCTTACCGGGAGTATGTGGCAGACCTGCTGAAGCTGGCCATCCACATACGGCAGATCGTGACCCGGCCTGAACTGCGCGACTACCTGGGCCAGCACCATCCCGAGGACCTGGCGTTCTTCGAGTCCGTCCTGGCCGAGAGCGAGGGCAAGGCGGCAGGCTAGTGCCAGGCTTCCATTGACCTCACGATGAACGTCTACACGGACCCAAGCTTGCTCGACGTGGCCGGAGCGCTGGAGGCGCTGCCAGACCTGGCCCTAGCCCGCATTATTCAGTGCGCCGTGAAAAGGCGCAGGACTTCAGCTGGAGATAAACCCGCCCGGCAACTGTCGCTCCAGCCGGTAGCAATCGGAGCGGTTGTGGAGGAAACGAAGCAGCCGAAGCCTCTGGTGTAAAGGGTCGCCTTGGGCGACTTGGCAAGCATGCAGGCCATAACGCGAGTGAACGCCGAGCAGGCCTCGAAACGGGCAATGCGGAAGCCGACCCGCCTGAATAACGGGGAAGGCTGCCATCGCTGGGGCAGCAGAGCGACAGCGGCCCAGCGGTTCCGCCGGGGTAGTGGCGATGGCATGCATGTGGAAGGAGTCCTGACGCAACACGGGAAGCCCTGCACGGTGGAGGCGCGTGACCTCCAACTGGCAACCCGCGAGGGGCAGGCCGGGCCGTGCGGGGTGGCGGAGAGGCCCGTAGTACCTGAGAAGCCGGGCAACGCCGGCGGAGGGAAGGGGCCTCAGTTCAAGGTCAGCGCAGAAAGCGGCGAGAGCCGGGAGATTGGCCACGAGCCTATCACCTCCAGTTAAGGTTCGGAAGCTGCAGGCGGCGCTGCATGCCAAAGCGAAGGGAGCGCCCGACTACCGGTTCTATGCCCTGTATGACAAGGTGTGTCGCGAAGACGTGCTGGAGTTTGCCTACTTTTGCTGCAAGGCCAACGGCGGCGCGGCGGGGGTGGACGGCCAGAGCTTCGAGGACATCGAGGCATACGGGGCGGGCAAGTGGTTGGGCGAAGTGGCGAAGGAGCTCAGGGAAAAGACGTACCGGCCGGAGGCTGTGCGGAGGGTCTGGATACCCAAGCCGAATGGCAAGATGAGGCCGCTGGGCATACCGACGATCAGGGACCGCGTGGTCCAGATGGCGGCGGTGCAGGTCTTGGGGCCGATCTTCGAGGCCGACCTTCAGCCGGAGCAGTACGGTTACCGGCCTGGCCGCGGCGCGCATGACGCCATCAGGGCGGTCCATGCGCTGCTGAGCACCGGGCACAGGGAGGTTGTTGACGCGGACCTGAGCGGGTATTTCGACAGCATCCCTCACGCCGAGCTCATGAAATCGGTTGCACGCCGCGTAAGCGACGGACATATGCTGCATCTGATCAAGATGTGGCTTGAGGCGCCGGTGGAAGAGACGGACGAGAGGAGAGGCAAGAGCCGGAGCACCCGCAACAAGCACGACGGGAGAGGGGTTCCGCAAGGGGCACCGATTTCGCCGCTGCTCAGCAACCTCTATATGCGCCGGTTCGTGCTGGGCTGGAAGGCGCTGGGCCACGAGGGGCATCTGGACGCTCACATCGTCAACTACGCCGACGACTTCGTGATCTGCTGTCGCGGCACGGCCCACGCGGCCGGTCGCGTCATGCGGGACCTGATGGCGAGGCTGGGACTGACGGTGAACGAGGCCAAGACGCACACCTGCGTGGTTCCGGATGAGTCCTTCGACTTCCTGGGCTATGCCATCGGGCGATGCTACTCTCCGCTGACGGGCCGCAGTTACATCGGCACGCGCCCGTCCGCAAAGCGGATCCAAGCTGTCTGTAAAGAGGTCAGCGAGATTACGTCGCGGCGATGGGTGCTGCTGGAGGCCCGTGACAGGATAACTAAGCTCAACCGCCTGTTGCGCGGATGGGCCAACTACTTCTGCCTGGGGCCGGTCAGCAAGGCTTACCGAGCCGTTGACGGCCACACGCGTAAGCGGCTCCGCCACTGGCTGTGCGGCAAGCACAAGAGGCCGGGTCACGGCACATCACGGTATCCCGATGAGTACCTGTATGGAACGCTCGGGCTGGTCCGGCTGCAAGTGCGCACGCGCGACCTTCCGTGGGCGAAGGCATGAGACCTTGTCCGAGAGCCGGATGCGGGAGACCCGCACGTCCGGTTCGATGAGCGGGCTGTGGAGACGGAGCATGGAGGGCTATTGAGGCACCAGCAGACGAAAGGGCTGGCAACGGATAGGCTCCTCCTAAACCACCGCGCCACAGCTCGACTCTACTGAGTTTGCGGCGGGTGCTCCAATGAAAAGGCCTCCCGAGCTGGTACAATGGGCTCAAAACGCCAGTTCTCCGACGACGTGATTGCCCAGAGGATCGGGCCCGTTCAGCCTGAAGGCTTACCCTCTGATCCTGATCTTCCAGCAGGCAGCCCAGATACGCTCATAGCTTCAAGGCAAGAAGGGCCTCACCCCGGCGAACATCAGGAGGCGGACAACAGCCTCGAACTTTGTTTCCTGCGAGACGTCCAGGCTTATCCAGACTCAGGAATCGCAGCCAGGTACAAGCGCCTTGGAATCAGCGTAAGGCAGGGCCAGAAGATCAAGGCCTACCTGGCGGCAGAGGGGCTGATTGAAGAAGAGAAAACGCGCACAGTAACTGGCAAGCTGCTCAGAATTCGGCTGACCGAAAAGGGAAGACAGCTTCTTCCGCAGCGTTGACCACCGACGCCAATCGGGCTGCGATTCATTCTCAGATGGAGAAGGTCACGGTCACGCAATGTCCCTCAGGCCGCGCGCCGCTGTGTACGTGCTGCCGGCGCCGCTGACGTAGTGCGCCACGCGGAGCGCCTCCGCGATCTCCTGCTTTGTTGCGCCGGCCTGCATAGCCGCCCGGGCCAGGGAGCCCACGCCGTCCGCCGCCCCGTGGGCTGCATCCAGGGCCATCGCGATCAGGAATTTGATCTTGCGAGGCAGTGCGCCCTCGGCCATTGCTAGTTCCGAGGTCCGGCGCACCATCTTCAGCAGTTCCGGGTCGAGTCTTTCGAGCACCTCCAGCGGATCGCCAGCCATCATTCCGCCTCCTTCAATCTGTAGGTAGCCATTACCTGTCTTCTTCGGTGTGTGGCAGCGTAACCGCCCCGCTCGGACCGGAGCCATCGTCCTTCTCCGCCACTATTCTATGGCCCCTCCGAGACAGCGGCAAGGCTTCGAGCTCAGATTAGGCGAGACAAGCTATCAGTTCCAAGAAGGAGATGGGCTGCTAAAGGGCGACTCCCCCCGTGGGGTGTGGGGGGAAAGCGAGGCCGGAGGCAGGAAGGCGCTGCAGGCGGGCGAGCCGTGAATGCCCCAGCGGCGAGCGGGCCCCGTCCTGCGTGAGCCGTGTTAGTGGGTGGAATGCCGCATTCGCCCATGTGCCCCCGTACAACAGCCTGAGGCACACCTTACACGTTGGACAAGGACTTCGCCGGTTGCCCCGGTCCGCAACGCAGAGCGCATGCGACCAGGAGTTTGAGGCGTAGTCGCCACGCGGCCGGACGGCCTGTCCTTCTGGCTAACGGCCGGAATATGGCACCGTCACCGTTTGCAGCCGCCTGTTGCCGCAGACTACGCGAATCTGGCCCACAGCGGCTCCGTCCGGCAGCGTGAACCTGAACTCCTGGCTTTTTCCCAACTCTAACGACTGGAAATGCTGGGCCGCCGGCCAACCGGTCGGCGGATTGCTCGCAGCCGGAATGAGGTCCAGGGCGCCGTCCACCGGGCTCGGCGATGCGCCGATGAGTGTGACTTGAACACCGCCGGCGATTGGCCTGGCCGTGATCGCGACCGGGTCCAGGTCTTTCACCTGCATTCCGGCCACGGCCTTCCTCAACAGCGCCGAATCCTCGGCGCGGCATTTCAGGAAAGCGGGACGTTCCGCCCGAATCTGAACCATGGCGCCATCCTTCTCGGCGACCACCGGCAAAGCGTTGCCCATCATGTCGAAGGCCTGAACCGCCTCCGGACGCATCGGCAAGCTCACTCGCGCCGGCAGATTCAGGTTCCACACGACGCCGACTGGCGCCGTTCCGTCGAAGAGGAAAGCGTAAGCGTCCTCGCCTGGCCGGTAGGATTCACGGCACGACAATCCCTCCAGAAATGACGCACAAGTGTTTAGCGCCGCCAGGCGCGGCCGGGGGATGTAGTTCTCATAGTAGATGGCCGCTCCGTAGGTGGGGCTGGTTTGGGCCGAGAACCAGAAGTACTTCTCGACGCCCAGCGAGCGCACCAGCACGAGGTTCCGGATGTAGAGCGCCGCAACGTCCGCCTCAGACATCGTCATCGCCGAGTAGCCGTCGTCGTCGCCCGAAAGCCCTTGCTCCGTGTGCCAGATCGGTTTCTTCGCGCCGTTGGCGGCCAGAATGGCCTGGAGTTCCTTCGTCCGCTTGGGCAGGTTGATCTCCGGCAGCTCCAGCTGGCTGTACGAGTGCTCAGATATCACGTCCATCAACGGCGCCACCCCCAGCTTCAGCGTCTTCTCCATATAATCGAGCGGCACGCCGGCAAACCCCACGATCTTGGCCTTCGGATCGTACTCGCGAATGGCCGGCGTCGTATTGTTCAGCAAGTCCGCGTACTGCTGCGGCGTCAAAACGCCGTTCGGCGAGCTGCCCATCGTGGGCTCGTTCCATAGCTCGTAGGCCGTGATGCGGCCCTTGTAGCGCTCGGCCACCTTGCCGCAGAAGACCTTCCACTCCGGCAATACCTTCGGGTCGGGATACTCCTGGATCGCTCGCGGAGTGACAGGACCCGCCCACTTCTGCTCGTACTGCGAATAGTACCGCAGCAGGATCGGCATGATCCGCATGCCGGTGCCGGTGGTGACAGTGCTGAACTGCCGGTCGAACTCTGTGAAGTCGAATGTCCCCTCGGTCTTCTCGCACATCCCCCAGCCCCACCAGGCACGGATCCACTTCACGCCGCACTGCGAGAGCACCTCCATGCTCCGCGCCAGATGCGGCGTCGCCTCCCGCTCCATGTGCGTGTTCATGGCGAATGCGGAGGCGTCCGCGTCCCCCACGCCCTTCATCGGCACAACCACGGCATACTTGCACTCTGCGCTTTGATGCCAGGTCTGGCCATCGCACGTCAGATCGAAACCCAGCCGGAAGGCTCCTCTCCGCCCGGTGTTCAGCCCGAACGCTGCCGCCGTCACGCCGCCGGCAGGCACGTCGAACGTGCCCACCGCCACCGCCGGGAGCGCCTGGCCCTCGCAGTCCCTGGCTATCGCCTGCACGGTCACTTTGTGCGCCGCCGTGTCCGTGTTGATTACGTTCAGCGGCATCGGCGTCGTGCCGCCAGGGGTGTAGGGGTACAGATTGCCTATCGGCAGCGTCTGCGGGCCGACGGCGATCTTGTCCTTCAGTGCGAGTTCGGTCGACGCGTCGCCGGCCACCAGGCGCACGTCATCAACCCAGAGTTCGCCGGCCGACTCAAACGGCAAGGAAACGCACACCGCTGGCGCGCCAAAGTCATCCGGAATCACGAATGCCTGCTTCACCTCGACCCACGCCGTGTCCACCGTGGGGTAGAGAGGGAAGGGACGCACCGCAGCAAAGCCCCTCCCGCCAGCCGCGACGACCTCGATGCGCGGGCTCTTCCTGCCGTCGGCGCGCAGGCGGGCGCTGAACGCATAGTGCCCTCCCGGCTTCACCGGAATTGGCCGCGAGAGCAAAGTCGATCCTCCCGCGCTGCCCGGAATGTTGTGCAGGCAGAGCCGGCCGCTCGCCGGGTTCTTTGTATCAGTTCCCCAGACGAGGGTCGTGTCGCCCTCGCCCGTCATGCGCCAACCCACCAGACCTAACTCGAAGTCGCCGTTGGGGACAAGGTTGCCCTTCTCCACCGCCACCGGCGCTTCGCGCTTCGGCTGCGGCATCGGCTCGAACGTGCGGGCCACGCTGGAAATGCGCAACGAGTCAACCTTGCCGTCCATCTCGCTGCCCATCGGGTTCCAGTCGTTCAGGCCTATCCGCAGTTGCGAGCCATGCGCCGCTACCTTGCCGCCGCCCTCAAGCTTCGATTTCCGATCAAGCGCGCCATTGACGTAGATCGCCACCTCCGTTGTAGCCGAGTCGTACGTGATGGCGATGTGCGTCCACTGCCCCAATGGGACCGGCATACTCCCGCGGACCCCTTGCCAACCCTTGCCAACGTTGAACCTGCCGTAGACAGTCCGGTCCACGGTCAGCAGGTAACTCCCGTTCTTGCAGAGCACGTAGCCCCCGTACCGCTGAAGCTTGACCCAGACCTCCGCCGTCAAGGCATCCGCCGGACGGACCGCCGCGCAGTCCGGAATCGCCACGTACCCGGGATGCGTGGCTACGGCATAGTATTGGCGCCCCATGACCCAGTTGGCGCCATGCAGAGTGGCCGCCGGCCCTCCTGCCACCTCGCAGGCCGACGTCGTGCCCGTGCCCTCTTTGAACAGCCAGAGCCCCGTGGTGTTGGCATCAGCGGCAAACGACGTCTGCACTGGCTCGGCGCTGGCCCTCGCAGAAAGCACCATTGCAACAACCACAAATGAGCACGCACAGACCCAGGCAAGTCGCGGCAGCAGCATGGTCCTGCTCCTTGAATCTTGGAAAACCTGAAGCTCTATGACGCTTTGACCTCACACATCGCTCCAATCCATTTTACCGCTGCGGCGCCCACGGTGCCGGGGACGCGG
>Ga0315289_10007131_pt1 | contig 16347 bp, 13 predicted proteins | sample YL17G11_40_MG_FD_203452 | JGI IMG/M metagenome (GOLD analysis project Ga0315289, IMG submission 203452) | Sediment microbial communities from Yellowstone Lake, YNP, Wyoming, USA - YL17G11_40 | ecosystem: Environmental > Aquatic > Freshwater > Lake > Sediment | place: USA: Wyoming | collected... | reverse complement strand
TGGTCTTGGGGGCCATGGGGAGAGTAGAGAGTAGAAAGTAGAGAGAGGTCTCCAAAGGGGTTGTAGAGGTCTACGAAAGACCCGTAGAGGTCTACGAACGGTTTGGAGAAACGCACAGGCTTACGGTACAACTCATTAAAAGACATAGCTTACGTCATTCGCATGGGAGCGTGAAGGCGAAGGTGGAGCCTTTGCCGCGCTCGCTCTCCACCCAGATCTGGCCGCCGTGGGCCTCCACGATGTTCTTGCACAGGGTCAGGCCCAGCCCGGTCCCGGAGCGCTTGCCGGCTTTGCGGGCCTCCACCTGGTAAAACTTATCGAAGATCTTTCGCTGGTCCCCGCTGGAGACGCCCTCGCCCTGGTCTATCACCCGGACCTCCAGACAGCGGGGGGCCTTGGAATTGGGCCGGGGCGGCTCGCCCTTCAGCCGCAGTGAAACCATGATCGTACTGCCCGAGGGGCTGAACTTCAGGGCGTTGGACAGGAGGTTGGCGATCACCCGTCCGAGCTTCTCGGCGTCTCCCCTGATCCGGAAGGAGCCCTCCGGGGGGTCCACCTCCAGGGTGATGTTCCGCTCCCTGGCCTGGGACTCCAGGACCCGCAGGTTCTGCTTGGCCACCTCGGCCATGTCCATTTCCCCCACGGTAATCTCGATGCCGGTGGAGTCCGACTTGTAGCCGTCCAGGAGGTCGTTCAGCATGCGGATGATCTTGTGCCCGGCCTCCATGGCATTGGCCAGGAACTTCTCCTGGTCGGGGTTGATCTCCCCCAGGCTGCGGTCCAGGGTGATCTCCAGGGTGGAGATGATCCCGCCCAAGGGGTTCTTGATGTCGTGGGTGAGCATCTGGACGAACTCCTCACGCAGGAGCTCGAGCTCCTTCTCCGTCGTCACGTCCGAGAGTAGGACGACCCGTCCTAAGAGCTCGCCCCGCCCCACCCGGACGGGATAGGAGATGACCTTGAAGAAGCGCCGGGGCTCGGAGAGGGAGAAGGACCCGTGGATGATGCGGTCAGGGAACTGGGAGCACTCTTTGAAAAAGGCGTCCAGGGGCCCGAAGTCCGAGAGGCGCTCGGCGAGAGCGGGCAGGATCTGGCCCCTCACCGAGGTCCCGGGAGGCATGGGGAGGTCGAAGCTCAGAAGCTGGCGGAAGGCGTCGTTGTACATCAGGACCCGCTGCCCGACGTCGATCAGCAGGAACCCCTCGGGCATGGAAGCCAGGGTGGCGGCAAACTTTCCGCCCTCCCGCTGTAAGCCCTCGTGCAGGCAGGCGTTCCGGAGGCTGGCGGCCACCAGGGGGGCCAGGGAGGTCGCAAAGGAGAGGTCCTCGGGGCTGAACCTGCCCGGCTTGGTGCTCTCCAGGGACAGGGCGCCGACGATCTGGTGGTGGATCAGGAGGGGGACGCAGAGCTGGGAGCGGAGCAGAATCGTGGCGTTCGGGCTCTCGTAGCGCACATCCTTGGACACATCGGCCAGGACCTCATTCTTTCCCGAGGCGATGACCGAGGGGATGATGCTCTTCAAGGCCTTGAGTCCTTCGGGATTGAGGCCGACCCTTCCCTGGCGCATCCGGTCCAGGAGCCCGGGGCGGATCGCGGACTGGACCCGGGAGCGGCCGATCCAGCCCGAGCCCAGCTCGTCAAAGTAATAGACCGAGCATTCCTCCACGGCGAAGAAGTTTCCCAGGGTTTCCACGACCAGCGGAAGCAAAGCCTTGAGCTGCAGGACCGAGGAGAAGGAGGTCCCCATCTCGTGAAGCTTGTTTCGGAACTTGCCCTCCTGGCCGCGCTCGGCCTGGTCCGAGAAGGCCTGGACCACGTTCGCCAGGTGGGGGAGGGCCGGGACGAGGAGTGCAGCCTCAAGTGACGAGAATCCTCCGGGTTCTGTTTTGCCGATCTCCAGCACCCCGACGGCGTGCTCACCCACCGTAAGGGGAAGGGCCAGCACCGAACGGAAGTTCGGTTTGGATTCCCGGGCTTCTCCCAAACCGAGGTCCTGGGAAAGCAGTGATAGGGCATCGGGGACCTCCACGGGCTTTTTCTCCAGGAAACTCTTTCCGGCAGGGCCCTGCCCGGGACCGACGCGGGATTCGATGTTGGGCACGTTCGGACAGCCCCGTGCGGCGCGAACGCGAAGGACGCTCCCGGCCTGCTCGATGACAAAGAGAAGGACGGCGCTGCATTCGTAGAAGGTGGACAAGGTATCCAGCAGATGGTCCAGATGGTAGGGATGGACCAGGGACTTTCTCAGAAGCTCGCACTGGGAGCGGAAGGCTTTCAAACGCTCGGTCCCGACCTCCCTGAGCGAGAGGGCGGCATGGGCCGGGTTCCCGGTTTCAGAGGGGATGGGAGAGACCGCTGCGTGGTAGAGGGCCGGGCCGCAGCGCACATCGAAGGTTGCAAGACCCGTATCGGGCTTTGCCAGGGCGGTTTGGATGAGATCCAGGGCTTTCTTCCCCGGGAAGACCTCTGAAAGGGGTCGTCCCACGAGAGGCAAGAAGTCAGGAAAGGTTTTCTCTGCCGAGGCATTGGCCTCCAGGATGGCTCCCTGAGGGGAGATCAAAAAGAGAGGATAGGGAAGGAAGCGGAAAGCGTTTTCCGTCATGGTCTCTATCGGCTTTCCTTCACCTGACTCAGGCGGACGAAGACGTCCACGATCCGGGGGTCGAACTGACCCCCGGAGTTCTTGACCAGCTCGTTCAAAGCCTCTTCCTGGGTGAAGGTCTTGCGGTAGGACCGCTCCGAGGTCATGGCGTCGTAGGAATCCACCACGGACACGATCCGCGCCAGGAGGGGAATCTGCTCTCCCTTCAGGCCGTCCGGGTATCCCTTCCCGTCGTAGCGCTCGTGGTGCCAGCGGATGGAGGGGACGATGTCCGCAAATCCGGCCAGGGGGGTCAGGATCATCTCGCTGACCTGGGAGTGCCGCTCCACGACCTGCCAGTGCTCCTTGGAAAGGGTGCTCGTGGGGTTGGTGAAGATGGCGTCGGAATACCCAATCTTCCCGATGTCGTGGAGCAGGCCGGCAAGCTCCAGGCGCCGCATCTCGGCCTCGGGGAGACGGAGCTCCCTCCCGATCTCCAGGGCATAGGTCTTGACCCGGTCGGAATGACCCTTGGTGGAAGGGTCTCTAGCCTCGATGGCCGAAATGAGGCTTTGGACCACGCCCAGGAAAAGGGCCTCGAGGTCGGCGTAGAGCCTGGCGTTTTCCACCAGAACCGCGACCTGGCTGGCCACGGTGGTCAGGAGCTTGAGATCAATGGAGTTAAACGCCTTCCGGTTCTGCTTTTCGCCCAGACCCAACACGCCGATGGTCCGCTCCTCAACCTGCAGGGGGACGAGCAGACGGGACCGGCCCCTGAGCTCGGGCGTGCCCTTGGTCAGGGAAAGTCTGGCCTCCCTCTGGATGCGCTCGCTTCTCAGGGGGGCTCCATAGCCCAGGGAGGCGATGACCTCCAATCCGTTTCCACGCTTCCCGGGAGCAGAATCGCCCCGATGAATCGGGGCGAGGGCCAGGTAGGCCTTCCGGGCGCCGACCACGGACGAGGTGGCCTGGAGAAGAAGTTGGCAACGCTCCTTGAGCCCGATGGCGCGGTGCACGCTCTCCCCGAGGTCGAAGAGCAGGGAAAGCTCCTCATAGCAGGAGGCCACCTCCGAGGAGAGGCTTTGGATCTCGCGGGTCTGCTTGAGCAGGCTCTGGGCCAGGCAGGAAAGAAGCTCGGCCACGGGCTGAAGCTCGCGGGGATGGCTGACCTTTGAGGAGCGTCCGGCAACCACCCAGGAGGTGACGCTCCCCAGCTTCACGGGCGAGGCGAACAGGGATTCCCTGGGCGCACAGGTCCCGAAAGCAGGACTCCCCTTTTGACGGGCCTGGCGGACGAGCCTGGCCAGGGCCTTCCCGCTTTCCCCGTTCTTTCGGGCGGGCAAGAATCCGGCCACGGGAGCCAGACGGATGGCGTCCCCCTTCGGAGGATACACGAAGAAGGAAGCTCCGGTGATACGGGAAAGACCGGCCAGGAGCGTGCCAAGCCCGCCCTCATTCCAGTCCGCTGCTTTGATATCCGCTATCGCCATGCCTGATTATTCACACTATTTTACAGTCTTTTGCCCATAAAGTCAAGACCTTCAGGCTTGACTTCAGAACATTATTTCGGTTATCATAGTAACAGCAAACTCATTGGAGGATTCAATGAAGAAGATCCTTTTCGTTCTTGCTCTCGTCGCGCCGGGCGCTTTTCTCTCGCTTCCCGCGCAGGCCGACTTCACCTTCACCTCCGAGGCCGATGTGCAGAGCCTCTTGGACCAGATCACCGGCCCTCTGACCCTGACCATCTCCGGGGGGCCGCTCTCCACGGCCAACACCCTGGGCGGCCTGCCGCATTTCCGGCTGGGAGGCGGGGCCCAGCTTCTGGGCTTAGGCTTTCATCAGCCCGGCAAGCCGGTCAGCGACACGGAGAAGATCCTTCTGCCCTCCCTGGCGTTCCAGGGCAAGGTCGGCGTGTTTCCGGGGATCCGGGTCGCGCCCGGGGTCGGGGGCATCCTGGCCGTGGACGGGCTCTACCGACTGGGCTATTTCCCGATCAAGCAGCTGGACAATCCCAAGTATTACGGCTTGGGGGCAAGGGTAGGCCTCCTGCGGGACAAGGGCTTGGTGCCGGCGCTTTCCGGGAACCTGATGTATTCCACGTTTCTGAAGAAGCTGGAGTTCTCCAATGAGGTCTCGGGCGTCAAAGTCTATCAGGTCCTGACTTACAAGATGAGCATCGTGAGTTACCGTGCGGATTTCTCCAAAAAGCTTGCCCTGTTCGCACCTTACGTGGGTTTGGGCCTGGATAAATTCAATGCCACGGCCAATTACGAATTCCGCGATTCCACCGGGGCCGTTCATCAGAATGGGACCTGGGCCTACAAGCGAATGCTCAAGCGCTCTTACTACGGGGCTCAGTTCGGCGGGGCGGGTTTCGCCACGACCCTGGAATTGGGATTCGCTGAGGGCGGCCTCGTCCACTTCGGCGCCGGGATGTCGGTCGGCTTCTAAAAAATAGGGGAACAGCTTAAAGGGCGGCCAATCGACCGCCCTTTTGTTTTTCAATTTCAAGGTTTCAGTTTTCAATTTTCAATGAGTCTTTACCCAGCAGACTCCGCACGACCCTCACCGCATCCATCGCATCCCGTCCGTAAGCTTGAGCTCCGATCTCCTGGGCGAACTTCTCGGTCACGGGCGCGCCCCCGATCATCAGCCTGGCCCGCACGCCCTCCTCCTGCATCTTTTTCGCCACCTGGCGCATCTCGCCCATGGTGGTGGTCATCAGGGCGGAGAGGCCCACGATGTCCGCGTCCGTCTCCCTGGCCTCGGCGATGATCTTCTCGGCGGTCACGTTCTTGCCCAGGTCCGCGACGCGGTACCCATGGCTCTCCAAAACGGCGATGACCAGGTTCTTGCCGATGTCGTGCACGTCCCCCTGGACCGTGGCCATTAGGATGGTGCCCTCACCCCCGGCCCCCTTGGCGTTGGGCGCCACGCTCTGGATCAGGGGCCTCAGGATCCCGAACGCGACCTTCATGGCCTCGGCCGAGAGCATGAGCTGGGGCAGGAAGAGCCTGCCCTGGTCGAAGGCCTCGCCCACCTGGCGGATGGCCGGGATCATGGTCTCGTTGATGACCTGGAGCGGAGGAGCGCCCTTTTTGAGGATCTCGACCAGGACGTCCGGGACCGCGTTCCTGTCGCCTTCGAGGATGGCCTTGAACAGGACGGTCTCAGGGGACTGCGGGCCGGTGTTCTGTGGTTTGGCTGCCGAAGCCTCACCCGGCCCCTCGGCTTTGAAGGTCTCGATATAGATTCGGGCGTTGCGGTCCCTGCCTGCGAGCACGTCCCCGGCCCTGACCAGGGCCATCAGGGTCTCGTCCAGGGGGTTGACGATGGCCATGTCCAGGCCGTAGGACAGGGCCTGAACGAGGTAGGCCTGGTTCACGTGCTTCCGGCCGGGCAGGCCGAAGGAGACGTTGGACAATCCGAAGGAGGTCGTGAGCCCGAGGTGGCGCTTGACGAGCGCGATCGTCTCCAGGGTCACGCCGGAGTCGTCCTGATTGGTGCTTACGGTGAGGACCAGGGGGTCGATGACGATGTCCTCGGAGCGGATGCCGTGCTCCCTGGCTTTGGTTAGAATGCGCTCCGCGACCTTCAGCCTGTCCCGGGCTGTGGCCGGAATGCCCTGTTCGTCCAGGGCCAGGCCGATGAACGCGGCCCCGAAGCGCTTGACGAGGGGCATCAGGAGGTCCATCCGGGCTTCCTCGCCGGAGATGGAGTTGACCAGGGGCTTGCCGACGAAAGCTGTGAGGCCGGCGGTCAGGGCCTCCGGGCCGGTGGTGTCGATGGACATGGGCGAATCCACCACGTTCTGGACGGCCTCGATGGCGTTCCTCATGTACCTCGGTTCCGAGAGGTCGCCCCCGGCGATGCCCACGTTGATGTCCAGCACCATGGCCCCGGCCTGAACCTGGGCCTGGGCGTCCCTGCGCAGGAGACCGGACTTGCCTTCCTCGATCTCCCGGGTCAGGAGTTTCCGTCCCGAGGGGTTGATCCGCTCCCCGATGGCTACGAAGGGATACCCCGTGCCGGCGAACACGGTCTTGACCCGGCTGGTGAGCCTCGTTCCGGGGGCGTGCTTCCTCTGAATCGGCTTGAGATGCTTGACCCTCTGAGCCAGGGCTTTGGTGTACTCGGGCGTGGTCCCGCAGCAGGAGCCGACGATGTTCGCCCCGGTTAGAACGAACTTCTCTCCGTATTCGGCGATGAGCTCGGGCGTTCCGGGGAACACGGTCTCGTCGCCAACGAGCTGGGGCATCCCGGCATTGGGCTGGGCGGACAGGGGATGGTCCGTGGTCGAGGCCAGCCTCTCGAAAACAGGCAGCATCTCCGCCGGGCCGATCATGCAGTTGGCGCCCACGACATCCGCGCCCATGGCCGAGAGCACGGAGAGCGCGGTCACCGGGTCGGTCCCGGTCACGGTCCTGGAGTCCTTGGTGAAGGACATCTGGGCGATGATCGGGACCGGGGAGACGTCCCTGGCCGCGAGGAGCGCGGCGCGCATCTCCTGGAGGTCCACCATGGTCTCGATGATCAAGAGGTCCACGCCGCCTTTGACCAGGGCCAGGGCCTGTTCCTTGAAGATATCGTAGGCCGCTTCGAAGCTCAGCTCCCCGAAAGGCTGGAGGAACTTGCCCGAGGGGCCGATGGACCCGGCGACGAGTAGGGGCGCACGGCCGTGCGCCCCTACGGAAGCCTCCCTGGCCATCCGGGCGCCGCGGACGTTGATCTCCTCTACCTGGTCCTGGAGCCCGTAGTCCTTGAGCCGGGTCCGGGTGGCGCCGAAGGTGTTGGTCTGGACCGCGTCGGCCCCGGCCGCGAAGTAGGCGCGGTGGCAATCCCGGACCTTCTCCGGGTGGGAGAGGTTCCACTCGTCCGGGCAGGCGCCCCTGGGCAGGCCCGAGGCCTGGAGCAGGGTGCCCATGGCCCCGTCGAAGACCAGGATTTCGTTTTGCAGACGATGTAAGAAGTTATTCATTCGTTAAGATGTCATTCTGGGCGTAATGCTCAAAATGTGTTGGTAAATTTATAGCTAAGCCGTTGTGTTTTGTATCATTGTAGACAATAAAGTTGAAACGCTTTAACTTTACGAGTAGTAAAAGCCGAAACCCTTATATCGACTGCGACTACCAAAAACAACAACGGAACTCTAAAACCAAGGCGTTGACTGCATCCTAAGCCAATCAGCTTAATGTACATAATGAGTAATCCGAAGACAAGGACATCTAAAAAACCAACACAATTTGAACATTATGCCCATTCTGAGCGCAGCGAAAGCCTGTCCTGAATGAAGTGAAGGAAATCTCAACCTTCCGTCGGGCGACCTCACCCCGTGTGGTAGGCCGCCTTGGCCTGCTTCACGGCTTCGATCAGGGCCTCGACCTCGGCCTTTTTATCCGCGGGGACCTTGAGGCCGAGGATACCCCCGTGCTTGGTGCTGAAGTTCAGGGAGAGCTGGCCGGTCAGGCCCGGGGCGCAGAGCAGGGTCTGGATCAGGCCGACGTGATAGCGCACGGACTCGCCGCTCGGGCCGTGGCCGAAGACCTCAACGACCCGGCCGTCGAAGGTGATCAGGTGGTCGCCCAACAGGATCTCGGTCATGGTTCGCTCCTTGGCAGGTTCATCATGATAATAAGGATACACCACCCCTGAGGGGAAAGTCAAGCCGGGGGGGCTTGACAGGGCGGGGGGTTATGTGGTATTATTCTAACCGTCAGTGCACCATGGAGTCCACGGTTTTTGGGCCTGAGGGGAAAACCTGGTTCTTATGGAGACGGTTAAGTTATTTAGAATGACGTCGGACGAAGCGCCCCTGAGACGGGGCGGGGGGATGAAATACGCCCCCCTGGCTTTGCCACGGCGTCGTTTGCTTTTGGCAGTTCTCGCGCTCGGTTTGCTGCTGCTCTGGGGTTGCGCGACGACGAAAAATACAGGCAATTTGATTAAAGACATAGATTACCCGGCGATGGAGAGAAAATCCCGGGCCGCTGTTGCCGAACAGCCTGACAACGGCTTCACCCATGAATCCCTCGGTTACGCGTTATGGAAGCAAGGGAAGTACGAAGAGGCGGAAAAAGAATATCGTGAGGCCGTACGGCTGCTACGGGATTCAACGATTAAAGCTACTGCAAATGGGAGGCTCGCGGTAGTTATTGCAAACCAGGGAAGATTCATAGAAGCGGAGAAAGTGGCCCTTCAGGACGTCCATTTAACACCAGATAACCCCTGGGTTCATTATTATCTCGCGTGCTGTTATGCTTTATGGGATAGAAAAGAGGATGCGATCAAGTGCCTTCAAACGGCTGACGAAAAGGGGTTCTTCTATTGGCCTGGGTTGAAAAAAGATAATGAGTTACGCGAGATCAGGGCATATCCAAGGTTTAGACCGATAGCTTCGCATGTTCGGGCGCGATGGGTAAAGTATACCAAACCCAATGTTATGCCTTAAGTGAGAGTGATGATAATAAAGCGCCTCGCGGAGCCAGACTGAAGGGCGGGGGTGGAGGGTCCGCCTTTCGCAACGAGGCTTCTCCCTGCGGCGGACAGACTTCTGTCTGGGGCGCACAGATGTCTGGCTGGGGCGGACAGACATCTGTCTGGAGCGGACAGACATCTGTCTGGGGCGGACAGACGTCTGTCTGGAGCATACAGACGTCTGCCTGGAGCACACAGACGTCTGTCTGGAGCGCACAGACGTCTGTCTGGAGCGCACAGACGTCTGTCTGGAGCGCACAGACGTGGGTTTGAAATGCACCTAAGTCTTTCTAAAGCATCAGGTTAGCCAGTAAACCCAAGAAAAGAGGAGGAGAAATGGGAGGAAACTACATCCCGGCCCCGGACCCCGAGTTCGAGGCCTGGTTCGCGCGGTTCCTGGAGTACGCGGTGGCTAATGCGGCGGCGCTGGGCCTGACCCCGGCGGACCTGCTGGAGATCCAGGCGGGCAAGGCGACCTGGAGCGTGGCCTATGCCAACTACCAGACCGCCCAAAACGCGGCGAAGGCTTCCACCCAGTCCAAGCAGGAGAAGCGGGACGCCGCGGAGGTGATGCTCCGCAAGTTCGTGAAGATGATCCAGGCCAGGCCGGGAACCACGGACGCCCAGAGGGCGGGCCTGGGCGTCACGGTGCCGGACCGGGTGCCGACCCCGACCGACCCGGAGGCGATCCGGCGCATCTCCCCGCCGGAGATGGAGCTGGACTATTCCAAGCCCCAGCAGGTCACCGTGCACGCCGGGCCGTACCCCAAGGACGAGCGGCAGAACGGGTTTAAAAAGCCGGCCGTCGGGTTCGAGCTGGAGGTGCTCTTCAGCGCGGTCCCGTCCGGGACCGAGAACCTGGACGCCCTGCCCTGGCAGCACCTAGCGAACTGCCCGCACTCGCCCTATCTGCACGTCGTCGGGCACGCGGCCACGGTGACCTACCGGGCGCGGTACTTCGACCAGTTAAATAACGTGGGCCCCTGGGGGCCCCCGGAGTCCTGCTCGGTGACGGCGTAGGAGGAACTTTAAAAACGGCTGGCAACTGACGGCGGCTCCGCCCGAACCGTCGCAGGGGCCTCGTGCAGAAAACGGGGCCCGCCAGCCGTAACCAAACCAAAGGGGGGCGAGGCTTCGCCCCGCCCCCGAACTGAAAAGGAGGAGGCGGAGATGAAAAGGCTTTTTCTGGTGGTTCTGCTTTTGGCCCTGGCCGGAGGCGGTATTGCGCAACCGTGGAAGCTCGAAATCGATAGGACCGAACCTACGGTCAAAGTACCGGCAGAGGGAATCGGCATCAAGGGGAAGTGGGGGCTGGGGGTGGGGGTGGGTGCGGACCGCTGGGCGTTTACAGGTGCAGAGGCCTCGTTGATCCGGGGAAAGACGGAGAAATCAGCTTTGATTTTAGACCTATCCGTCTTCGAAAGCTACATGGAATTAACCGGAGCCTCCTCGGGCGTCCTGACGGAAAGGAGAAACAACCTCGTGCTCGAAACGGGCCCTCGCTTTCGGAAGTTCAGCCGGCCCGCTTCCAACTTCTCCCCCTATTTGGACTGGTATGTCCACGCCACCGGCACCTCGGCCCATAATGAAACGTATTACGAGGAGTCGGGCTCCCATTCTACTAACAATACGACCCAGTTGGGCGGTGAGTTAGGCTTGGATTTCGGGGTCGAATACTTTACGCCCTGGCATTTCTCGCTTGCAGCGCACTCCGGGCTTATGAACTTCAGCGCCTCCAGGGTGTGGCGGAGACAGTGGGGCTCGAATAGCCGGGAGAGGGGTTTCACTACTTCCCTTGGGTTTGGCCCAGCCCCAAGGCTGAACCTCAGAGTTTATTTTTAATACCTTCATAAGTCCAAGGGCCGCCTGCGGGCGGCCCTTTGGGTTTGGGGGCGGGGTGGCTTGAATTTACAGGCCTATCTGTGGTAAAATGGTTACGATATGAGATTCAAAGGCTCTTTCGTGGCCCTGGCGACGCCGTTCAGGCACGGCGCGGTGGACGAGCCGGCGCTCCGCAAGCTCGTCAAAATGCATCTCCGGTCCGGCACCTCGGGCATCGTGCCCTGCGCTACCACGGGCGAGGCCCCGTGCCTGGACCATGAGGAATGGGCCCGGATCCTTTCGCTCGTGGTCGAGGAAGCCACGGGCAAGCTCAAGGTCATCGCCTACACCGGGACGAACGATACCCGGAAGACGGCGGTCCGCACCGAGCACGCCGAGGCCCTGGGCGCGGATGCGGCCCTGGTGGTCACTCCCTACTACAACAAGCCCACCCAGGAAGGGCTCTACGAGCACTTCAAGGCCGTGGCCGGGGCCTCGCGCCTGCCCGTCATCCTTTACAACGTCCCCTCGCGCACCGGGGTGAACCTGGAGCCGAGGACCGCGGCCCGTCTGGCCGGCATCGCCAATATCGCAGGGGTCAAGGAAGCCTCGGGGAATCTCGACCAGGTCTCTCAAATAGTCCGCCTCTGCGGGCCCAAGTTCTCCGTGCTCTCCGGGGACGACTCCCTGACGCTTCCGATGATGGCCGTGGGAGCCTGCGGGGTCATCTCGGTCGCCGCCAACATCCTGCCCGGGGACACGGCCCGGCTGGTCGCCGCGTTCCTGGCCGGAGACACGGCCAGGGCCCGGAAGCTCCATCTCAAGATGTTCCCCCTGATCAAGGCATTATTCATGGAAACGAGCCCGGGGCCCCTGAAGACGGCGATGGAGATGCTCGGGCTCTGCTCCGCAGAAGTCCGGCTGCCTCTGGTCCGGCCCGGGGAGGCAGTCCGAAAGGCCGTGGCCGAGGCGCTCAAGGGCTACGGGTTGAAGATCAAGGGATTAGGCTGTTAGACTGTAGGCTGAAGGCGGTTCGTTTTGAAAAAAAGTCTCTGCGGCTTTACCTACAGCCTAAACCCCTACAGCCTATCCACCTGAATAGTTAAGGGAGGACTTATGATTCGAGTGATCGTCGCAGGCTGCCTGGGGAAGATGGGCTCCCGGGTGGTGGCCCGGATGAAGGGCCGGGAGGACATGGAGATCGTGGCCGGGGTCGAAGCCCCGGGGTGCCAGGCCCTGGGCCAGGACGTGGGCGAAGCCCTGGGACTGGGATGGATGGGGGGGAAGATCTCCACGGACCTCAACCACGTCATCCCGCTCTGCGACGTGCTGGCGGATTTCACGAACCCGGCCGCGGCCCTGGAGCACCTGCGGATCGCGAGCCGGCACAAGAAAGGGGCCGTGGTCGGGACCACGGGGTTCAGCGAGGATGAGAAAAGAGAGGCCTGGATGCTCTCCACGAACATGGCCATGGTCGTGGCCCCGAACATGTCGGTGGGCGTGAACCTGCTGTTCAGGCTCGTGGAGGAGGCGGCCAAGGTCCTCGGCGGGGACTTCGACCTCGAGATCCTGGAGACCCATCACCGGGGCAAGCAGGACGCCCCCTCAGGCACGGCCAAGCGTTTGGCCGAGATCCTGTGCCTGGCCCGGGGCTGGAAGGCGGAGGAGGCCGTGACCTCGGGACGGTCCGGGCTCTCCGAGGGACGGAAGAAGGAGGAGATCGCGGTGTTCTCCCTGCGGGCCGGGGACGTGATCGGAGAGCACACCGTGCTCTTCGGCGGGGACGGGGAGAGGCTGGAGCTCACCCACCGCGCCACGAACCGCGATACCTTCGCCCGGGGGGCCGTGGAAGCCATCAAGTTCGTGGCTGCGGCCAAGCCCGGCTCATACGACATGATGGACGTGCTCGGCCTGAAGCGATGAAACGGGCTCTGCTCCTATTGACGGCCTTCCTCTGCCTGGGCCTCTCCACGTCCTGGGCTGGTCAGGCCGAGGAAGCCTTCAAACAGGGCGTCAAAGCCTCCCTGGCCGGGGACTACGTCCGGGCCGAGGAGCTGTTCCGCAGGGCCATCTCCCTCAATCCCAGGCTGGTGGAGGGCTACTGCAATCTGGGCGCCGCGCTGGCGGCCCAGGGAAAACACGCCCAGGCCCTCCCGTTCTACCGCCAGGCCGTGCTCTACTCCCCGAACTATGCCGAGGCCCACTACAACCTCGCCTACAGCCTGCTCTATCTGGATTCCGTGGACGCCTCCCGGGCGGAGTGCGCCCTGGCCTTGAAATATCAGCCCACCCATCCCGAGGCCCATCACCTCCTGGGCTACTTCTACGACCGGGACTCTAAATATCCGGAGGCCCTGGCCGAGTACCGTTTAGCCATAAAATTCAAGCCCGACTATCCCAAGGCCCATTTCAACATCGCCATTATTCTGGCCCTCCAGGGGAAGCACAGGGAGGCCGAGAAGGAGTACCGCCTGGCGCTCAAGCAGGAGCCGGGCCTGGCGGACGCGCGCTACGGCCTGGGGTATGCCCTGAAGAACCTGGGACGAAAGAGAGAGTCTCTGGCGGAATTCCAGGCCTTCCTCAAAATGGCCCCGGACTCCGGGGACATCAAGGTCGTCAAGGCCCGGGAAGAGGTGGACTTTTTGAAAAAGGAGCTCAAAATCAAGTGAGGACCGCACCCTCCCAAGTCCGGCAGGGCCTGAGAAGCGCCCGGCGGCTGGAAGCCATCCCGCCGTATCTCTTTGCGCGAATAGACCGGATGAAACGGGAGGCCCGGGCCCGCGGGATGGATGTGATCGACCTGACCGTGGGCGACCCGGACCGCCCCACCCCCGGGCATATCGTCCTCGAGCTGCAGCGGGCTGCCCTGGACGTCTGGAACCACCACTACCCCTCCTATGAGGGCATGCCGGAGTTCCGCAAGAGCGTGGCGATGTGGTACCGGAGGCGTTTCGGGGTGAGGCTGGATCCGGAGAAGGAGGTCCTGACCCTGATCGGGGCCAAGGACGGGATCAGCCACCTGTTCTGGGCCCTGGTGGACCCAGGGGACGTCGTGCTCCTTCCCGATCCCGGGTACCCGGTGTATCAGGCCCAGACCGTGGTGACGGGCGGAATCCCTTATTACATGCCCTTATTGGAGAAGAACCGTTTCCTGCCCGATCTCAAGGCGATCGACCCTCAAATGGCCCGCAAAGCCAGGCTGATGTGCCTCTGCTATCCCAACAACCCGACCGGGGCCGTGGCCGATTTGGGGTTCTTCCGGAAGGTCGTGGACTTCGCCAGGGAATACGGGATCGCGGTGTTCAACGACCTGGTCTATTCCGAGCTCTGCTACGACGGCTACCGGCCCTGCTCCCTCCTTGAGGTCAAGGGTGCCAAGGATGTGGCCATCGAGTTTCACTCCCTTTCCAAGACCTACAACATGACGGGCTGGCGGCTGGGATTCGCGGTGGGGAACCGGGACCTCCTTTTCCACCTCCTGAAAATCAAGGCCAACTGCGACTCCGGCGTCTTCCAGGCCGTGCAGTGGGCCGGGGTCCGGGCCCTGGCCTCCTCCCAGTCCTGCGTCGAGGAGAATCGCAAGGCCTTCCAGGAGCGCAGGGACATCCTCTACCGGGGCGTCCGGAAAGCAGGGCTCTCCTGCGGGAAGCCCAGGGCGACCTTCTACCTCTGGGTGAAGGTCCCCCGGGGCTATGACTCCTTCCGTTTCACGGAGCATCTCCTCGGGACAGTCGGCGTCGCGGTGGTTCCCGGAGTCGGGTTTGGCCCGACCGGGGAGGGGTATGTGCGCATGGCCTTCACGGTGCCCAGGGAGAGGATCGTGGAGGCCGTGGCGAGGATCCACAGGGCGGTAAGGAAGAAACGGTAGCGTTGGACGTCATCGTCCAGAAGTACGGGGGGACCTCGCTCGCCACCCCGGCGAGGATCGCGAGCGTGGCCGACCGTGTGGTGGCGACCCGTAAGGACGGCCACCAGGTGGTCGTGGTGGTCTCAGCCATGGGGGAGAGCACGGATGAGCTCATGGCTCTGGCCCGGAAGGTCTCCAAGGCCCCGCCCAAGAGGGAGCTGGACATGCTGCTCACCTCCGGGGAGCGCATCGCCATGTCCCTTCTCGCGATGGCGATCAACGACCGGGGATGCCCGGCCCTGTCCTTCACCGGCTCGCAGAGCGGGATCATCACGGACGCCGAGCATACCCGGGCCAAGATCGTAGAGGTGCGGGCCGACCGGATCCGGCAGGCCCTGGAGGCCGGGAAGGTGGCCATCGTGGCCGGGTTCCAGGGAATGAGCCCAGAGCGGGAGATCACAACCCTGGGACGAGGGGGGTCGGACACGACGGCCGTGGCCCTGGCCGTGGCTCTGGGCGCCCGGGAGTGCCAGATCTACACGGACGTGGACGGTGTCTACACCGCGGACCCCCGGGTCGTAGGGGAGGCCCGCAAGCTGGACCGGATCACCTACGACGAGATGGTGGAGTTGGCCAGCCTGGGGGCCCAGGTCCTGCATCCGAGGTCCGTGGAGCTGGCGGCCAAGCACGGCCTGCCGGTCCTGGTGGCCTCTTCTTTCGATAACACACAGGGGACAAAGGTGGAACAGAAAACGAGTTTGGAAGCGGTGCGGGTGCGGGGAATCGCGTCCGACCAGAAAGTGGTCCTCTTCACCCTGCCCAGCGTCCCCCGGAAGGTGCACGGGGTGTCCCAGGTGGTGGTGGGCCTGGCCCGTCAGGGGATTCCCATAAAGCTCTTCTTCCACGGGGCGAGCGGAAGGAAGAGCGTGGACCTCCTCTTCCTGGTCGGGGAGGAGCATGCCCAAAAGGCCAAAGGGGCTTTGAGCAAGGCGTCCAGACGGTTGGGGGCCAGGGGGCTCCAGCAGAACGACGGCGTGGGGACCGTTTCCGTGGTCGGGCTGGGCATCGGAAGGGAGCCCGAGATCCTGGCCACATTATTTGAGGTGGCTTCCAAGCTGCATGCGCACATCGAAGCCGTGAGCACCTCCGAGATCAAGATCACCTGCGTCCTGGAAAGGGTCAAGGTCGCTTCCTTGGCGCGCGCCCTGCACAAGGCGTACAAGCTGTAGTCATCCAGGGAAAAGAGGTAAACAGGAAACCCCGAAGGAACTGGGGTTTTTTGTTTTCCTGCTTTCTGATTACAGCCCTCAGTATTCTTTAAAGTCAAGAGACCTTTTTATTTTTTTGGGTACTTGACAGAGGAAACATAATTACTCTATAATATTATGTGTATCGTAAACAAGCATTGAATAAAGGAGGAAGACATGCCAGAACCACTGACCGCCAGACAGAGACAGATGTTCGATTTCGTGAAGCATTTTCACGAAGAGAAGAGCCTTCCGCCCACGATCCGGGAGATCCAGCACCACTTCCACCTCAAGAGCACCAAAGGGGTGAAGGTGCATTTGGACATCCTGATGCGCAAGGGGTACATCAACAAGACTAACAAGGCGAGGGATAT
>Ga0315289_10007130_pt1 | contig 16350 bp, 13 predicted proteins | sample YL17G11_40_MG_FD_203452 | JGI IMG/M metagenome (GOLD analysis project Ga0315289, IMG submission 203452) | Sediment microbial communities from Yellowstone Lake, YNP, Wyoming, USA - YL17G11_40 | ecosystem: Environmental > Aquatic > Freshwater > Lake > Sediment | place: USA: Wyoming | collected... | reverse complement strand
TGGATAGGTAGAGCGTGGCGTAACGCCTGGCCGGCGGTGGCCTTGGCACTTCTGTGTATCGCGTTCTACTGGGACGCGTTATGGCTCCCAACCAACCGCATCGTCGCGGGCAATGACCTGTCCAACATGTTCCTCCAATGGCTCCGCTTCGCCGCCTCCTCGATCCGGCAGGGCCAGTTTCCCCTGTGGAACCCGTACCTCTTTGCGGGTCTCTCCTTCGTCGCCAATCCTCAGCCCGCGCTATTCTATCCCCCGATGTGGCTGGCACTGGCGATGCCGGTCACCAGGGCGCTGGGGTGGATCACAGTATTGCACCTGTGGCTGGCTGGTGTGGGGATGTACGTGTGGCTGCGCTCGGAAGGGGCCTCGCAGGCAGGCGCGTCGCTCGGTGCCGTTACCTTTACTTTCAGTGGTTATTTCTTCGTGCGCATGGTCGCCGGCCACCTGGGCGTCATCACCACCGGGGCGTGGCTGCCGCTCATCCTGTGGGCCTACCGGCGCGCCGTGGAACGCCGCGCGTGGAAACTGGCCATAGTGGGAGGGCTACCCGTCGGCCTTTCGATCCTGGCCGGGCACACGGCCTCGTTCATCTACGTGGCACTGGGGTTGGTCGTGTACGTCGCCTTCTGTACCTGGGAGCGCTGGCAGAAAGAGCGGTCGGCGCGTGCAATCCTGCTGCCCGTGGCCTGGGTGGGCGTGATGCTGGTCATCGGGCTGGCACTGGCCGCGGTGCAACTCCTCCCGCTGGCCGAACTGGCGACGCGCTCGACCCGCCAGGCTGCGCCCAGTTACGATTTCGCCGCCCGTTTCTCCTGGCCGCCTGGCTATCTGCTGACGCTCTGGGTGCCCAACTTCTTCGGCGAGCCGGTGCACACGGGGTACTGGGGCGATGGTATCTACACCGAGTTTATCTTCTACGTCGGTGTTCTGCCGTTGCTGTTGGCACTCATCGGGCTGAGGCTCCGACACCGGCTGATTCCATTCCTGCTCGTATTGGGCTTGGGTGCTCTGTTGATCGCTTTTGGTGAGTACGGGGGCCTACATGCCCTCTTCTATCGCTTCGTGCCGCTGTTCCGCATGGCGCAGGCACCCGCGCGGGCCGGGTTTCTCTTCACACTGGCGGCTGCTGCACTGGCGGGCCTGACGGCAACGGCGCTCCAGTCGGCCAACCGCGAGGAACGGATGTGGCTGTTGGGAGTGCTCCGGTGGCCGCAGGTGTGGGCTGTGGCTGGAGGGACACTGGTGCTGGTCGTAGCGGGCTTTGTGGCCTTCGCCTGGGGACGCGAAGCGAATCCCGCAGCAGGACGGCTGTGGCACCAGGCCAACTGCACGGCGCTGTTTCTGTTCTTCTTCCTCCTGGCTACTGGCGTGCTTGCACTCTGGCGCGACGCTGTTCGCCCTCGCGCCGGGCTGGGGCTGTTGGCGCTGGGGTTGGCGGTGTTAGACCTGTGGACCTTCGGCGGCAGCGTGGTGAGGGTCGTGGATGTGCAGGAGAGCGCCTACTGGCGCATCGTTGCCCAGGCCGTGCCCGACCCCGATTTCCTTGCCGCGCGGGTGCTTCCGTGGGGTCTGAGCGATTTCGATCAGAACAGGGGGATGGAGTTGGGGGTGCGCAGCGTCTTCGGGTACGACCCGTTGATCCTCCAGCGCTACGAGGAGTTCATCACCTCGCGGCCCGACCCGCGCGCACGGACCTACGACCTCCTGAACGCGGGCTACCTGGTGACCACGGCCCCACAGGAGTTCCCCGACGATCCTGACGCTCCCCGGCTTTTGCTCGAGCAATCCGGCGTGTACGTCTACGAGCGGCCCACGGCGCTGCCCCGGGCGTGGGTTGTGCCACAGGTTGAGGTCGTGGACGGGGCGGTGATGCTGGAGCGCATCCACGCCCCGGACTTTGGCCCGCGCGCGACGGCGTTGGTCGAGGCGGCGTTGGAATGCGAGGGCACGGCGGTGGGGGAAGCCGGCGAAGTAGAGATCGTGCGCTACGAAGACAACCGGATCGAGGCGCAGACGCGCGGGGGAGGGGGGCTGTTGATCTTCAGTGAGGTCTACTACCCCGGCTGGCGGGCGACGGTGGACGGCAGCCCGGCCCGGCTGGTGCGCGCCGACTACGTGCTGCGCGCGCTCTGCGTGCCGGCCGGTGAGCAGCGGGTCGTGTTGGTGTACGATCCGCCGCTGGTGAAGGCAGGGCTGGCAATCACAGGCCTGACGATGGTGTTCGTCGTCGGCGTCGCCGTCTGGCACCTGCGCCATAAGGCCTCGTGAGCCTGAGCGAGATTCTTCGCTTACGCTCAGAATGACGTCGTTTGGGAGGTTGAGTGGAAAACTTGTATCGCGAGCACATCCTCGACCATTATCGCCACCCCCGCAACCAGGGCACGTTGGACAATGCAGACATCTCCAGTGAACTGGATAATATGGTGTGTGGCGACGTGGTGCGGCTCGACGTCCGGCTCCAGGATGGGCGGGTGAGCGAAGCGCGCTTCAGCGGCCGTGGGTGCGTGATCAGCATGGCGTCGGCCTCGATGTTGACCGAGGAGACCCTGGGCAAGACTGTAGAAGAACTGAAAGCGCTCCGCGACGAGGACGTGTTCCGCATGCTGGGCGTCACGCTGGCGCCAACCCGGGCCAGGTGCGCGCTGCTACCATTGCGCGTGCTCCAAGAGGGGATAGCCCATACTACTTCTGAATCATCCCCCCAAGCACCTCCGGCAATCCATCCCGGTTCTTGGGCGTCACAGTGAAGACAACCGTCGCGCTGGTGGGCAGTTTGAGCTGTGCCTGTACCAGCAGTTCGGGGCGGACGACGACGAGTCCCAATTTGAAGTTGGCTTCTTTAAGTACGTCGAATGCTTTCGGCCAGCCCGCGCCGCGTTCTATTTCCAATGGCCCCAGTTCGTCTACCACGAGCAGGTCACAGGCCAGAATCTGGCTTAACACGTCGTCGCCCCAGGCCAGGGCTGCGAGGTCGAAGCGGAACCGGCCCTGGGCCACGCCCGAGGTTGCCTCAGGTTCGAGCGTCAAGCGGCGCACGGCGCCGCTCTGCACGTCGAGCACGTCCCGGTTGCCGTCGGGATAGCTCATCGTCAGGATGCCACAGCACGTATATTGCCTGGCCTGCGCCAGCGCGACGGTCTTGTGGCAGACGGTGCTCTTGCCCACGCCGCGTTCACCGGTCAGGACGACGATACGGCCAGTCATTTCGATTCCCCCTAATCCGTGGAGCGTGGGATTGGCCCAAAGGCGGCCTCGATCTTCTTCGGCTCGAAGACCTCCAACATACACTCCCACCAGGTCAGCCCGTCGGTCTTCAGGAACTCCCACCAGCGGATGTCCGCCCAGAAGTAGCGCCAGCGCCACAGAGATGGTAGGCGCTCCCAGCCGTAGTCGCTGGCGAGCGTGGTCAAGTCCACGTAGTAGCCGGAGGGAATGCGCGTTTTGGGTGCGCCGCCCTCCACCATCGCCCGCCCGCCCTCTTCACGGGCGTTCAGGTCCCATACCGCCTCACGCAGCGGCTCGCCCATGCTCCCGTCTTGCCTGGCGGCGCGGATGAAGACGCGCCAGTAGGTGACGTTGCCCACGTCCTCACGCACCAGTTCAACCTGCGGGTTTTCCTCCTCGTAGGACTCCTGGTCCAGCCCGATTGCCCGGCCACACAGGTGCCAGCTCATGCGCGAATGGCCCGAGGGTGGAGTGTAGGTGATGGGTCGCCACGAACTGCCCAGGTGGCTCAGGTAGTCCCAGCCTGTCTCTTCGACCACGCGCTGGTGCAACGCGTTGAAACTTTCGTTCACCCGGTCGGAGAGCAATGGCTCCTCCTCAGCGGCGTTGGCGTTGGGGAGTGGGACCAGTTTGTAGGGCGGCCCGGCCCTCGGGGTCGGCTGCATCAGTTCCACGTAGAATGGAAGATCTCCGGCGGGCGCCTCGGCCTGGGCGCGGGCCACGACGCGGGGAGAGAGCGGGAGGCCCGTCCACGCCAGGTCGTCCGGCAGCCCATCGGCCGTGTAGACTTCGTGGAACAGCGCCCAGCCCGCCGTGCTGGCTACGACGAGGTGCCCGCGTCCACCCCGTTCGTACGCATAGATGAGGCTCTGCCCATCGGGAGCCCAGGCCGGGGACGTGCCGGCACCGAAGAGTTCAGTCTGTGCCTGGTCGGCCGTCAGCGTGTCCCAATCGAAGGCCGTGACCTGGATGGAGGGGTTGCCGTGCGGCCCGCTGACGTAGGCCAGGTGGGTGCCGTCGGGCGACCAGGCCGGGTCGTCCTCGTCCAGGTCGGGGCTGTTGGTGACGTTGACGATCTCCCCTGGGCCGTCGAGAGGCTGAACGTAAATGTCCTTGTTGCCGTCGCGGAAAGCAGTGTAAGCGATGGCGCGACTGTCGGATGACCAGGCCGGCCCGTAGTTGGGTGCTGGGTCAGTCGTGACGCGCTGCAGTTGCTGGCCGGTCGTGCTCATCACGTAGACGTCGAGGTTCCCGTTGCGATAGGACTCGAAGGCGATCCAGCGGCCGTCGGGCGACCAACTGGGGTGGGCGTCGAAGCCGGGATCGTGGGTCAGGCGGATCAGTGCGCCGCTGAGCAGGTCCAAGAGGTAGATGTCCCAGTTGTGCGCGCGGTTCGAGGCGAAGGCGACGTAGTTGCCGTCGGGCGACCAGGCCGGGTCACGGTCTTCGGCCGGATCGTAAGTCAGCCGCACCAGTTGCCGGCCGGCCTGGTTGAGGGCGTAGATGTCGGCGTTGCCGTTGCGCCGCAGCGTGAAGGCGATCGCTCCACCGAGGTTATTGGGTATGGGTGTGGGGCCGGGAGTAGGAGAGGGGCCGGGGTTCACGGTGACGACGATCGGCAGGGGGGCTTCGACGACGGCCGGCGCCGTCGTGGTTGCCTGGTACAGTGCGACGGCCAGCAGCACCAGCGCGAGCAGGTTGCCCAGTATCAGCAGGACGATCAGCCGCAGGCTACGCGGCTGCAGCGTGAGCGGTTGCCCAACCTTGTCCGGCCTGAGCAGCCAGGCGCACACGAACGTGACGCGGCCCCAGAACCGCCGGAACACGTTCTCCCGCTTCCTGGCTGGCCCGACTTTCTCTTGTTCTTCTGGCAGTTCTGTGTAAAATTCGCGCGGTGCTTCGTCGGCCATACCGGGCCAAGTATACGTCTCCTGGGGGGCTTGTCAAGCGCGGGACGATGGGCTATACTTGGGGCGTGATGCGTGATGCGTGATGCGTAATGCATAATCCGTAATCCGTCAAATGCAACGTACAGCGTAGGATGCCTATCTGGAATGATCAGTACAAGTAACGAAGGGGGTGACACATGTCATCTATGGCAATAGCCGAGGGGTGGCCGTTAGAGCAGTTGATCAAACTGCAACGTTCACAGCCATTCTTAGTACAGCGGGCGTTGCAGCGTCTCCTAGATGAGGATGAGGAATTGCGCTGGTCGGTTGTGATCAATGCTTACCTGGACGAGGAAATCAGCCTGGCCCGGGCGGCATCCTTGTTGGGTCTGCATCCGTTGGAGCTGCGTGAGCGTTTCATCGAAAAAGGCATTCCTCTGCATCTAGGCCCTGCAGATAAGGCCGATGCCCAGGCTGAGGTGGATGCCCTCCAGTCCTGGAAGCGTAAATCGGAAAACGAGGCCTGAGATATGCGCCTGGTGCTTGACAACACAGTGATGTCTAACTTTGTCCTCGTTGGGCGCACCAGTTGGTTGCGTGAGATGTGGCCTGGCACACTGGTCACGCCCGAAGAGACATGGGCTGAGTTGCAGACCGGAATCCAACTGGGACGCCTTCCCGAAGCAGACTGGTCCTGGTTGACCATTTTGTCGTTGACTGAGGTAGAATGCGAGGCCCGCGATGAGTTGATGCCGCCACTGGACGAGGGTGAGGCAGCCTGTCTGGCACTTGCGCGCAGCCGTGGTTATGCTTTCTTGACTGACGACCGAGTAGCCCGACGTGAGGCACGACGTCTGGGTGTGCCTCTTTCCGGTACTATCGCTCGCCAATACGGTCACTTGGTGAGTTGCGATAATGAGTACCGAGTTTGCAGTTCCGGGAGAGAGAATGACTGACGTAACCCCTATACGCAGACAGTACCTCCAGATCAAAGCCCAGCATCCGGACGCCATCGTCTTCTTCCGGCTGGGCGACTTTTACGAGACGTTCGACCAGGACGCGGAGACCGCCGCCCGCGAACTCGACCTCGTCCTGACCTCGCGCCCGGTCTCCAAGGGCCAGCGCGTGCCGATGGCGGGTGTGCCCTACCACGCCGTCGAGGGATACATCGCCCGGCTCATCGAGAAGGGCTACCGCGTTGCGATTGCCGAGCAGGTGGGCGACGTCACCGGTAAGGGACTGGTTGCCCGCGAGGTGATGCGCGTCGTGACGCCCGGCACCGTCGTCGAGCCGGCGCTCCTGGAGGAGAAACAGCCCAACTACCTGGCCGCCCTCGTCGTCGAGGAGGCCCCTTCGGCTCCGCTCAGGGCAGGGCAGGCCGGGCTGGCCTACGCCGACATCACGACGGGCGAGTTCGCCACCGCCCAGTTGGACGCCGGCGAGGTAGATCAGGAACTGGCACGCCTGCAACCCCGCGAATGCCTGTTTCCCGACTCCCAGTCTCCAACTTCCAATCTCCAATCTTTAATCTCCACCATGCACGTTACGCCGCTACCCGCCTACCGCTTCGAGTTGGGCGCTGCCCGCCAGGCATTGCTCGATCACTTTGGCGTGGCGACGTTGGACGGCTTTGGCTGCGCGGGCAAGCCGCTGGCCGTCCGGGCCGCCGGCGCGATCATCTATTACCTGCGCGAGACGCAAAAAGGGGCACTGGCGCAGGTCGTGAGCCTCAGCACCTACTCGACCGCCCGCTTCATGACGCTCGACGCGGCGACGCGCCGCAACCTGGAGTTGACCGAGACGATCCGCGAGCGCAAGGCGCGCGGCTCGCTCCTGGGCGTGCTCGACCAGACGCTTACGCCGATGGGCGGGCGGCTCTTGCGGGCGCGGCTGGCCCAGCCGCTGCTCGAGCGGGCAGAACTCGAGGCGCGGCTGGACGAGGTGCAGGCGTTCTGCGAAGACACGCTCCTCCGCGCCCGGGTGCGCGAGGCGCTCAAGGACGTGCCCGACCTGGAGCGGCTGACCAACCGCGTGCTGGCGGGGGTCGCCACGCCCCGCGATCTGGTCGGCATACGCCGGACGCTGGAAGTTGTGCCCGAACTTGCAGAGATGTTGAAGCAGGATGCAGGATGCAGGATGCAGGAAACAGGAAGCAAGCAGCAGGAAGCAGGAGGCAGGAGGCAGGAGGCAGGGAGTGCTGCTTCTTGCATCTTGCATCTTGCCTCCTCTCTCGATCCTTGCGCAGACGTCGCTGGCCTCATCACCTCCGCCATCGTGGATGATCCGCCGGCCAGCCCCTCGGAAGATGGGGTCATCCGGCCCGGGTTCTCTGCCGAATTGGACAGCATCGTCACGGCGGCGCGGGACGCCAGGGGCTGGGTGGCCAGCCTGGAGGCGCGGGAGCGCACGCGCACCGGCATCAAGACGCTCAAGGTGGGCTACAACAAGGTCTTCGGCTACTACATCGAGGTCACCAAGGCCAACCTGGGCGGCGTGCCCGACGACTACATCCGCAAGCAGACGCTGGTCAACGCCGAGCGGTTCATCACGCCGGAACTGAAGGAATACGAGGCGCTGATCCTGAACGCCGGGGAACGGCAGGCCGAGGTCGAGACGCGGCTGTTCAAAGACGTCTGCCAGCAGGTGGGGGCGCGAGGCAGAGCGCTGCTCCAGACGGCGCGGGCACTGGCGCGGCTGGACGTGGCGGCCGCGCTGGCCGAGGTGGCCGTGCGCAACCGGTACGTGCGGCCCGAACTGACCGACGAGAACGTACTGGAGATCGTCGCCGGGCGCCACCCGGTCGTCGAGCAGGCGTTGCGGGGCGACCCCTTCGTGCCCAACGATTTGCACATGGACGGCGACGAGCGTATCCTGGTCATCACCGGCCCCAATATGGCCGGGAAATCCGTCTTTATTCGCCAGGTCGCATTGGTCGTGCTGATGGCGCAGATGGGGGGGTTCGTGCCGGCCGAGCGGGTGCGCATCGGCGTCGTGGACCGCATCTTCACCCGCATCGGTGCGCAGGACGAGGTCGCCTCGGGCCAGTCCACTTTCATGGTCGAGATGGTCGAAACGGCCAACATCCTCAACCACGCCACGCCGCGCAGCCTGCTCATCCTAGACGAGGTCGGGCGGGGCACCAGCACATACGACGGCCTGTCCATCGCCTGGGCAGTGGTCGAGTATCTGCACAACCACCCCGAGCGGCGGGCGCGCACGCTCTTCGCCACCCACTACCACGAGTTGACCGAGATGGCCGAGCGGCTCCCGGCGGTGCGCAACTACAACCTGGCGGTGGTCGAGGAGGGGAACCAGGTCGTGTTTCTGCACAAGGTCGTGCCCGGCGGGGCCGATCGCTCCTACGGCATCCACGTGGCGCAGTTGGCGGGCGTGCCGCGCCCGGTCATCCACCGGGCCGAGGAACTGCTGGCACAACTGGAGAGCGGCGAGTTCCGCCCCGGCACGCCCGCGCCGAAGTCCTACCAGCCGGTGCTGTTCGCGGACGAACACCCGGTGGTGGAGGCGGTGCGGGCGCTGGACGTCCCGGCGATGACGCCACTGGAGGCGATCAACCAGTTGTACGAGTTGCAGCGACTGGTGGAGGGGGAGGGAACCGGACAGCGGAGAGCGCGCCGGAGCCCGAAGAAATGAGGCGAGAAGGCGAAGCGCCCTCGCCGGCTGTGACAAATGAACAATGAACAATGAATCAATGAACAATGAACAATGAACAATCTGGACCTGGGCGGCAGCGGGCCTGGATGAACCCGGAACTCCTGTCAAGGTGATCGAGCCTTATCAGATGCTGGGCGAGATCAGGCCTGACCTCAGCGAGACGCTGGGCATAGACGTGGTGCCTTTGACCGGCGCGGCTACGCTGTTCGGGTTCAGGAACGAGGGATGGAAACCGTGGACGACCTTCGACGGCACGCCGGTGCTGGCGCCGGGAGGCTTTAACACCGAGGCTGAGCCAAACGGGGACGTCCTGATGTATCCCGAGGGCGACAGGTCGGCCCCACCCAGCGGCCGCATGCCCCAGGGTGGCTGGTACTTTGACACGCTCATCCGCCAGCCGCTGGTTGACGAGCGCCGCCTGAACGTGGAGGACAACCTGGAGGAGTTTAAGCCGCTCTCGGACGAGGAGTTAGAGCACTTCAGGCGCGAAGCCGGGCGGCTGTACACGGAAACGGACAAGGCGATCCTGGCCAACTTTGGCGGCACCGCGTTCGGCGACATCGCCTTGTTCATTGTTCATTGATTCATTGTTCATTGTCCTGTTTTGTCGAGGCCGGCTTCGACGTCCTGAACCCGGTGCAGTGTTCGGCGGCGCACATGGAGCCGGCGGAACTCAAACGCAGGTTCGGCGAGCGGATCGCGTTCTGGGGCGGCGGCGTAGACACCCAACGCACGCTGCCCTTTGGCACGCCGGATGACGTGCGCGGCGAAGTGCGCGCACGCATCCAGGCGTTTGGGCCGGGGGGCGGATTCGTGTTCAACCCGATCCACAACGTCCAGCCGCAGACGCCGGTTGAGAACCTGCTGGCGATGTTTGAGACGTTGCGGGAGTACGGCCGCTACCCCCTGTAGCGTTGCCTGAGGGCAAAGGGAGTAGCGCTACAACAGCCTGGCGATCACCCAGGCCGCCAGCAGAAAGACCAGGCCGATGGGCACGATCAGAAGCCCCACGCCGAGCACGGGAACCAACATGACGCCGACCAGCGTAAGGACCACGCCCACCAGTCCCAGCGCGATCATGAGCACAATCCCTACCAGCACGAACGGCAGTTTGATCAGCCAGATCAGCAAGTCCAACATGTGAGTATCTCTCCTTTCGATGCGCTTCGTTTCCATATACGCAGATCGGATGTCGCGAGTTGCATCTATGGAGGCGATCAGTCGCTGGCTGGTCAAGCGAGGAATAGTGTAAGGAGGAACTCGAGTCTACCCTGGCTCCAGCGGTGACCACCAGGCTGTGGCCTCTTCGTGGTCGGTGCTCAGCCCATCCCAAGTGTACCGCGAACTGGCCATGATACCAGGAGGCAACCGATGGACATTCTGGAAGTCACTCTGGCCAACGTGACCCTGGCCCTTTTCCTGGCCTTCGTCGCTGAGGTGCTGGTCGAGCACCTCGTCGGCAAGCCACTGGAAGCAGCGACCCCGCTTCTCCCCCGCTGGTGGCTGATCTACGTGTCGCTGGTGGTCGGCGCAGCCCTGGGGTGGTTCTTCGAGGCCAACTTGTTCACTGCCCTGGTCGTCAACCCGGTAGTGGGGCGCGTGGTCACTGCGGTACTCATTGGAGGTGGGACGCAGTTGCTGCACAAGGTCATCAACCAGGCTCGTGCACCTGTGTACTCCGAGGTTGGTCTGTAACGATATGACCAAGAGCGAGGCGGGGCGGCTGACCAGTGGCCGCCCCGCCCTCTTTGTTTATCTGGCTCTGGCGAATTTGGTACGAATGCTTGACTTGCAGATACTCTACTGTATAATGGTGTAAGGTCAAGGGTATCTGAACGTGAGCGCGGGGCACCACACACCAGAGGGCGGTGTGGCCCTTTCTCTTCCAATCCGTATTATACCACATAGACAGACTCTGTGTAAATTCCCACATTGGGCAATTAGTAGAGAAATTTCTGCAAAATACGCCAAATAGTCGGGTTATACGGAAAGAACACGCAGTGAATTAGGTGGACGATATTCCGCATAGTAATAGTTGGGCGGTTTGCACCAAAACGAAGTGAAGGGAGAAGAAAATGATTGCACAACTTTGGAAATCGTTTTCCACCCTGCTGGCGTTCCTGCTGGCGCTGACTAGCCTGACCGCGTCAGGCCCGCAGGCCGCGCCAGCCACCGCCAGCCAGGCGCAGACTGCGCAGGAAACCATGCCCGACGAGCTGATGAGCGCTTTTCTGGCGGCCTCGTCGCAACCCTTCGACGCCAGCGCCGATGGCTACCGCGCCCGTTCGAGCGGACTGGATTTCACCCTGCGCGCCAGCGGCCTGCAAGCCAACGGCAACGGCCTGGCCTGGGGCCTCGCCCTGAGCGGCTTCGGGCGCGGGGAGCAGATTGCCTGGCTCCCGGAAGCGGAAATCGCCCAGACCGATAGCCGCCTGGAATACCGCCGCCCCGACCTGACCGAATGGTACCGCGATACCGCGCTGGGCGTGGAACAGGGCTTCACCATCCACCAGGCGCCGCGCGGCGCGGGCCCGCTCGTCCTGCAACTCGACCTGTCCACGGACCTGGCAGGCGCGCCGGATGCCGATGGGCGCGGCCTGTCCTTTGCCGCCCCCGCTGGGCAGACCCTGCGCTACGACCGTCTGCGCGCCTGGGACGCCAACGGCGCGCAACTGGACGCCAACCTGCTCTACGCGGCCGGGCAGGTCATGCTTCAGGTGAACGATGAAGGCGCAGCCTATCCCATCACGATTGACCCGCTCATTTACCTCGAGCAGAAGGTCATCGCCTCCGGCGAGGCGGGTGACCAGTTTGGCCTTTCGGTTGCGCTCTCGGGCGATACGGCCCTGGTGGGGGCGGACTACGATGATGTCGGCGCAAACGCAGACCAGGGCTCGGCCTACATCTTCGTGCGCAACGGGACGACCTGGACGCAGCAAACCAAACTGACCGCCTCGGACGGCGCGGCGTATGACAACTTTGGCATTTCAGTTGCGCTCTCGGGCAATACGGCCCTGGTGGGTGCTTACCTGGATGATATCGGCGCAAATTCCGGCCAGGGCTCGGCGTACGTCTTCACGCGCAGCGGGACGACCTGGAGCGAGCAGGCGCACTTGACCGCCTCGGACGGCGCGGCGTATGACTACTTTGGCATTTCAGTTGCGCTCTCGGGCGACACAGCCCTGGTGGGGGCGTACTACGATGAAGTCGTCGCAAACGACATCCAGGGCTCGGCCTACGTCTTCACGCGCAGCGGGACGACCTGGAGCGAGCAGGCGCACCTGACTGCTACGGACGGCACGGGGGGGGACCGCTTTGGCATTTCAGTGGCGCTCTCGGGTGACACAGCCCTGGTGGGGGCGTACTACGATGATGTCGGCGCAAATACCAACCAGGGCTCGGCCTACGTCTTCACGCGCAGCGGGGTGACCTGGAGCGAGCAGGCGCACTTGACTGCCTCGGACGGCGCGGCGGGGGACTGGTTTGGCTCTTCGGTGGCGCTCTCGGGCGATACAGCCCTGGTAGGGGCCACAGGGGATAATGTCGGCGCAAACAGCAACCAGGGCTCGGCCTACGTCTTCACGCGCAGCGGGACGACCTGGGCACAGCAAGGGAAACTAACCGCCTCGGACGGCGCGACGAGCGACTACTTTGGCATTTCAGTTGCGCTCTCGGGTGACACAGCCCTGGTGGGGGCATACTACGATGATGCCGGCGCAAACAGCGACCAGGGCTCGGCCTACGTCTTCACGCGCAGCGGGACGACCTGGACGCAGCAAACCAGGCTGACCGCCTCGGACGGCGCGGCGGATGACTACTTTGGCATTTCAGTTGCGCTCTCGGGCGATACGGCCCTGGCGGGGGCGTACTGGGATGATGTCGGCGCAAACAGCGACCAGGGCTCGGCCTACGTCTTCACGCGCAGCGGGACGACCTGGAGTGAGCAGGCGCACTTGACCGCCTCGGACGGCGCAGCGTATGACTACTTTGGCCGTTCGGTTGCGCTCTCGGGCGACACGGCCCTGGTGGGGGCGTACTCGGATGATGTCGGCGCAAACGACAACCAGGGCTCGGCCTACGTCTTTACGCGCAGCGGGACGACCTGGAGCCTGCAACAGAAACTGACCGCCTCGGACGGCGCGGCGTCTGACCACTTTGGCCATTCGGTTGCGCTCTCGGGCGATACGGCCCTGGTGGGGGCGTACTATGATGATGTCGGCGCAAATACCGACCAGGGCTCGGCCTACGTCTTCACGCGCAGCGGGACGACCTGGAGCGAGCAGGCGCACTTGACCGCCTTGGACGGCGCGGCGTGGGACAACTTTGGCTTTTCGGTTGCGCTCTCGGGCGATACGGCCCTGGTGGGGGCGTACGGGGATAATGTCGGCGCAAACCTAGACCAGGGCTCGGCCTACGTCTTCACGCGCAGCGGGACGACCTGGAGCGAGCAAGCGCACTTGACCGCCTCGGACGGCGCGGCGGTTGACAACTTTGGCTTTTCGGTTGCGCTCTCGGGCGACACGGCCCTGGTGGGGGCGGACTCCGATGATGTCGGCGCAAACCTAGACCAGGGCTCGGCCTACGTCTTCACGCGCAGCGGGACGACCTGGAGCCAGCAGGCGCACTTGACCGCCTCGGGCGGCGCGGCGTATGACTTCTTTGGCGTTTCGGTTGCGCTCTCGGGCGACACGGCCCTGGTGGGGGCGGACTACGATAATGTCGGCGCAAACCTAGACCAGGGCTCGGCCTACGTCTTCACGCGCAGCGGGACGACCTGGACGCAGCAAGGGAAACTGACCGCCTCGGACGGCGCGGCGTATGACCGGTTTGGCATTTCGGTTGCGCTCTCGGGCGACACGGCCCTGGTGGGGGCGGACCACGATGATGTCGGCGCAAACCTAGACCAGGGCTCGGCCTACGTCTTCACGCGCAGCGGGACGACCTGGACGCAGCTAGGGAAACTGACCGCCTCGGACGGCGCGGCGTATGACCGGTTTGGCATTTCGGTTGCGCTCTCGGGCGACACGGCCCTGGTGGGGGCGGACCTGGATGATGTCGGCGCAAATTCCGACCAGGGCTCGGCCTATTTCTACGACATCACGGTCTTGTTCGAGATCTACTTGCCGCTGGTATTGAGAAACGCGCCATAACCAGGACCTCGCGCCGCCCAACCCTGTGTGGAGCCGACGCCCACCCTTGCGCTTTAATGAATCGTGTCATGCTCGCGGTGGCATCGGTTGGTCAGGTGGGTCTCCCCATCAGCGGCGGGTGGGCGCGGCTCACACCGGCCGTTATGACGGACGCTTCGCTCGCTGCGCTTCGCTTGCGTCCGTCATAACGGCGCGGCGGGCTGCGCCCGCGGGTTATGCTCCCGCTCACTGCCCGCTCGCGCCTGCCGAAGTTATGATCGGCGAGGGGATCGCCCCTCCCCTCGCCGCCACTCCTGAACCGCTCGTGACGGCCTTCCCATGGGGAAGTGAAGGAATGCTCTACACCAGAAGCCCCGGCCTTATGAGCCGGGGCTTTCTGTATGTGCAAGCAAGGGCCAGGGTTGGCAGTCACCTGCCTTGTCTGATAACTGCACCAGTCTGTGCACGGTGCGCTGTTCCGGCGGCCAGCAGGGAACTCCCAGCGCCGCGAAGAAATCCTCTTCCTCTGGCGTCGGGATCATGGGCACACCAGGGATGCTGCGTCCTACCAGTTGGATGAACTTCGTGGCTGCCATCCTGGTGACATTGACCCTTTCGATCATAGTATACGCAGTCAGGTCCCAGACGCGCCCGCCCGCTACCTTGCGGTCTAGCGGGCAGGCCCCGCCCAACGCCCGGCTCGTCACCAGGCGATGATTGACGTCGCCTGGGCCGGTGCGGATCGCGTAAATGACGCCCCACTGCACCGGCGCGATCACCTGAAACAGGTCTACCGGCGCGTAATCCTTGCCCTGGAAGAAGACGGCTCGCTTGACGCCCGTGCCCCAACAGTACCGCCCCTGGCTGTCGGGCCGTTTCTCCAACTGCCCGGTAGCCAGCAGTTCAAGGCACCGGAGATCGAGCATGTTCTCTGTCGGCTCCACGCCCCACATCAGCGTGACCTGGCCGCGCCACCTGGGAACAGCCACGATCTCGACGTCGTTGGGAGTGGGCTTGCCGCGCCGGACACTGCCCGCGATCTCGATCCGTTGACAGGCCGGGCGGAGGAGTTCTACCAGGGTCTCTGCCAGGTCTCTGGCGTATTCGAGCGTCATTCCCTGGTCGCGGTTCATCTACTCCCCCTTCTGCCGCAGAACTTGAGCGCGGATCTCATCCAGCGTCTCGGGGTGCGCGGTCAGCCAGTTCTTGGTGGTCTCCTTGCCATTGCCGATGGCTTCGTCGTTGTAGTAGTGCCAGGAGCCTTTCTGAGCCACAACACCTGTCTCGGCGGCCACGTTCAGCACGTCGGCCTCGCGGCAGATGCCCCGGCCCCAGACGATCTCGAACTCGGCTTCCTTGAACGGGGCGGCCATGGAGTTCTTGACCACTTTGACCTTGCTCTCGATGCCGTACTCCTTCCCTTCGGCCCCAGGGTGCCCACGCGGGAGACTTGCATGCGGATGCTGGCGTAGAAGCGTAAGGCCGCCCCGCCTGGCGTGGTCTCGGGGTTCCCGTACATCACGCCGATCATGCTGCGGGTCTGGTTGATGAACACCAGCGCGGCCCGCGATAGCCCCAGGGCGGGCATGTAGACCGGATCGAGTTTGTGCTCCATATCTATGTAGACCGCCGCTCCACCTGCTCGCTGGGCTTCGGCTACGATGTGCTGGGCCAGGGTGGTCTTGCCGGCGCTCTCAGGTCCAAAGATTTCGGTGATCCTGCCACGCGGGACGCCGTCGACGCCCAGGGCGTAGTCCATAGCCAGCGAACCCGTGGAGACGGCCTCTATCTCGATTGGCTTGTCGGCCAGGGTCATCAGGATGCCCCCTCTTTCAAGTCACGCGGTGACTTGCACAGACAGGTAGGGCAGAGTACAATCGGTCAGTGTAGGGTGGGCTGCCAGGGGGCTACGCTCAAGGCCCGCTATCGGGGCTCCTGCCCAAACCATACCAGGAGGACATGATGCCACACCTGTTAGTCGCCCAACTGCGTTTTACCCGCAGCGAACTCGTGCGCTGCCTGGAGGGGGTGTCCGACGCCGACGCCCGCCAGCGCTGCGAGCCGATGAACTGCATCAGTTGGATCGTCGGCCACCTGGCCGACCAGGAGAATCACTTCTGGGTGCTGTGGGCACAGGGGCAACAGGTAGCGCCTGACCTGCACGAACGGGTGGGGTATGGGCAACCCGCCAGCACGCCGCCGCTGGACGAAATGTGGGCCGTGTGGCGGACGATCACCAGCACAGCCGACCGCTACTTGGACACGCTGACGCCCGCACTGTTGCAGACGTACCTGGAATGGAATGGCAAGCCGTTCCCGGAGAACATCGGCACGCTGCTGATGCGCAACGTCTACCACTATTGGTTCCACCTGGGCGAGGCGCACGCCATCCGGCAACTGTTGGGCCATCCCGACCTGCCCCAGTTCGTGGGCGA
>Ga0315289_10007129_pt1 | contig 16351 bp, 15 predicted proteins | sample YL17G11_40_MG_FD_203452 | JGI IMG/M metagenome (GOLD analysis project Ga0315289, IMG submission 203452) | Sediment microbial communities from Yellowstone Lake, YNP, Wyoming, USA - YL17G11_40 | ecosystem: Environmental > Aquatic > Freshwater > Lake > Sediment | place: USA: Wyoming | collected... | reverse complement strand
CATCCAGGCCGACCGCATCTTCGTTCAGCTCATGGGCGAAGAGGTGGAGCCGCGCAAGCGCTTCATACTGAGCCACGCCAGCCAGGTGCGCAACCTGGACGTGTAGGCGACGGCCCCTACGCCAAAGTGAACGTAGCCTGTCCTATCCCCGAGTCGCAGAGACACCCAGGCGTAGCATCCTATAAGGAGTGAGACCCTTCGCTGCGCTCAGGGTGACAGCTTGACCTAGCGTCATTCTGAGCAAAGCGAAGAATCTCAACGGCGGTGTGAGCAAAATGGCAAGGCTTGCTCTAAGCAGCCCGAAAAGATGCGTCGCCACATCTTGGGAGCAGTACAACCTATTCGCCCACGTACAGCCCGTGCTGGCGGATGTACTCCTCGACGCCTGGCGACACCCAATACCGGATCGATACCCCCAGCCGCACCCTCTCCCGAACAGCCGTGGAGCTTATATCGATGCGCGGCATGTCCAGCCAGACCAGGCGCTGGGAGATGCCGGGCACCTCCCTCTCCAGGGCGTCCGCGTGGGCTGGCTCCCAGGCAGTGCGGGCCGCCACTGCCAGTCGGGCCAGCGATATGATCCGCTGCGGCTGCCACCAGTTGGGAAGGTCGGCCAGAGAGTCCTGGCCGAGAATGAAAAAGACCTCGCTATCGGCGGCCAATTTCTCACGCAGGGCAGCCAGGGTCTCTGCTGTATAGGATGGGCCTTCCCGTTCTATCTCCAGGGCGGAGACCGCAAAGTGCGGATTGTCGCCGACAGCGAGCCGCACCATCGCCAGGCGATCCTCCCGCGGCGACAGCTCTTGCCCCGCCTTGCGCCAGGGGGCGCCGGCCGGCACGAATAGCACCTGCCCCAGGCCAAGCGCCAGCCGCGCCTCCTCCGCCAGGATGAGATGGCCTATGTGCGGAGGGTCGAAGGTGCCGCCAAGGACGCCCAGCTTCAACCTTCCCACTCCACCTCTGCCTCGCCCAGGCGTACCTTGGCCCCAGGCTGAATGCCGGCCCGCCTAAGGGCAGCTACCACGCCCCAGCGGCCCAGCCGCCGCCAAAACTCCGCCCGCCCTTCCTCCTGCTCCAGCGGCATCATCTCCGCGAATGCCTCCAGCCACTCGCCGCTCACCCTGTACACCCCGTTGGATACGGAGACGCTGAACCGCCCGCCCAGCGGACGCGGCCTGATCACCGGCAACGGCGGGGGAAGCGGGGCCTGCTCCACCAGAGTGGAAAGCTCTTGCGCCATGCGCTCCAGCAGCGGCCCCACACCCCGGCCGGTGGCAGCGGAAATGAAGAAGGGTTCGATCTGCCTGGCAGCCAACAGCTCCCGCAGCTCACCTGTACGGTCCGTCACCTCAGGTAGATCGATCTTGTTCACGGCCACGAGCTGCGGCTTGGCCGCGAGCTCCTCTCGGAATTGTGCCAGTTCGCCGGTGATCATCTCCATATCCTGGATGGGATGCGGGCGCGTCCCATCCAGGAGGTGAACGAATATACGCGCCCTTTCAGCGTGGCGCAGGAAATCATGCCCCAGCCCTATCCCCCGATGCGCTCCTTCAATCAGCCCAGGTATCTCAGCCACTACGAACGTCCTGTAGCCCATCTCGACCACACCCAGAACCGGCTCCACAGTGGTAAAGGGATAAGAGGCGATCTTGGGGTGCGCCGCCGAGATGAGAGCCAGGAGGGTGGACTTGCCAGCATTCGGCATTCCCAGGATGCCAACGTCTGACAGCAACTTGAGGTCTAGAACCAGTCTTGCTTCCTCGCCCCTCTGTCCTCTCTGGGCTATCCGAGGAGCCTGGTTCGTGGAGCTAGCAAAGTGAGCGTTCCCCCAGCCACCAAGCCCGCCATGAGCTACGACCAGCGTCTGGCCTGCCTCTGCAAGGTCACCAACGAGAGCCAGCTCTCCGTCTTCCCTCCTGCACCGAACCTCCGTGCCCACGGGCACCCGGATAACTAAGTCCTCACCCCGACGGCCGTGCCTATTCGATCCCCGCCCATGCTGCCCTCTACCCGCCCGCCAATAGCGACGCCTTCCTATCTCCCACAGTGTACTCAAAGACGTGTCAGCCTGGAGGATCAGGCTCCCGCCATCCCCACCATCCCCACCATCCGGACCACCATGCGGAACGAACCTCTCCCGCCGAAAGCTCATCACTCCCGAACCCCCCAAACCACCAACAACCGAAAGCTCTACGTGATCAATCATAATAGTCCACCAGCAAACATTATACTTTGACTAGCAATTATCCATGAATGTGCTTCGATCGTCGTCCTCATAGAGATGTTGGTGGGGTGGATGGCTATAGGGGCTCGGTTGATGGCAGCTGACACGGCTGGTGGAGAGTCTGTGGGACAGCAAGCTGGTGGGGTTGGCGGCGAGGGCTTGGCCCCCTGCGAGGAAAAGCCCAGTGGCATTATCCACCAAGGCGAGGTGATATCCACGGCCTTCGTGGAAAACTAGGTTGCGAAGAGGGTGCGGATCTCCCCCAGCTGGCGGGTGAACTGAGTATCGGTGGTTAGGGCGTGGTCCATCTTGCGCAGGCCGTAGATGACGGTGGAGTGATCGCGCCCACCCAGGAGGCGAGCGATCTCGGTCACCCGCTGGTGGGCATCCTCTCGCAGGAGGTACATGGAGATGTGCCGAGCCTCTGCGATCTCCTTGGCGCGGCTCTTCCCGGTCAGGGCTTGAATGGGGAGGTCGAAGTACTGGGAGACGGCTTCGAGGACGGCTTGGGGGGTGGGGTGGGGCTTCTCGCCGGAGGGTGAGACGGGGGCGAGAGCCTGTGTGGCGAGGTCGAGCGTTATCTCGGCCCGGAGAAGGCGGGCGAAGGCCACGATACGGTTGAGGCACCCTTCTAGCTCGCGGATGTTGTTGTGGCAGCGTTGGGCCAGGAAATGGAGTACGTCGGCGGCTACTTCTAGCTGTAGCTCCGCGGCCCTGGTCTTGAGGATGGCGAGACGCGTTTCAAGAGCGGGGGGCTGAATATCAGCGATGAGGCCCCACTCAAAGCGGGACCGCACGCGGTCCTCAAGGAGGGAGATCAGCCGGGGTGAGCGGTCGCTGCTGATGATGATCTGGCTGCTGGCGGCGTGGAGGTCGTTGAAGGTGTAGAAGAACTCCTCCTGCGTGCGTTCCTTGCCTGTCAGGAACTGGATGTCATCGATGAGGAGGACGTCTACGTGACGGTACTTGGCCCGGAACTCCTCGCTGCGGCCCTGGGCGATGGAGGTGACGAATTGGTTGGTGAACTGCTCTGCGGTAACATAGAGGACGCGGTAGTGGTTGCCCCAGGCTCGATGGCCGATAGCGTGGAGGAGGTGAGTCTTGCCCAGGCCGGTGCCGCCGTAGATGAATAGGGGGTTGTAGACGGCGGCTGGCTTGTCAGCCACAGCGAGCGAGGCGGCGTGGGCTAGGCGATTCTCGTGGCCCACTATGAATCGCTCGAAGGTATAGCGCTCGTTGAGGCGAGGGCGCGGGAAAAGGGTGATGGGTGGCGGTGGAGGGGCGGCCTCGGCCTCGAACAGGGGTCCGCTGGAGCGGGCACCCTCCGGCTGGGAGCCGATCAGTTGAAAGGTTACCTCCACCGGATGGCCGATGATACTGCTGAGGGTCTTGGCAATCAGGGGACGCAGCTTGGTGGAAAGCCACTCAGTGGCGAAGTCGTTGGGGGCTCCGACAACGAAAAGTCCGTTGTCGAAGCGCACGCCGACGGTGTCCTTGAGCCATGTCTCGTAGTTGGGCCGCGTCACCTGCAGTTGAAGCTCAGCCAGGGCGATCTCCCATAGGTTCTGGGCACTTGTCTCGGGCCGACAGGCAGCCGGCTCGTTCATATCAGAATCCCCCTTGGTGGCAAAACGGAAGACAGGCAGCGGTTTCCAGCGGACGGGGGAACCATAGCAAGGCAGCATGAGGGTAGCAAGGGTTTTATGACAAGAGGCTGGGAAAATGTTAACCCTTTCAGAAGCCTAAAACTGCCTGCCCGTGCGGATGCTGGCTTGCTGGCGTCTTTATATGGGGACTATAATGGCTCGGCCGTCAGGATGAGGGGGCAAGGGCGATGCTTCTGGCTATCGATGTGGGCAATACCAACATTACGCTGGGGGCCTTCGCGGGCGAGAAGGTGAAGGCCAGTTGGCGGCTGGCGCCCGACGTTAATAAGCTGGCCGACGAGTATGGCGTTCTGATGGTGAACCTCCTGGCTCATGAAGGCCTGGGCCGTGAGGAGATCGATGCTGCTGTGATAGGGAGCGTGGTGCCCGAGCTGGAGGTCGTCTTCGAGTCGGTGTGTCGGCGCTACTTTGGCGTGCGGCCGCTGGTGGTGAGCGCTGGCGTGCGCACCGGCCTGCGCATCTTGTACGATAGCCCGCGCGACGTGGGGGCGGACCGCGTGGCCGACGCGGTGGCCGCCATCAGGCTCTACACACCGCCGCTGATCGTGGTGGACCTGGGAACTGCTACGGTGGTCGATGCCATATCCAAGGACGGCGACTACCTCGGTGGCGCCATCGCCCCCGGCCTGGCTATCGCCGCTGAGGCGCTCTTCCAGCGGGCGGCCAGGCTCTATCGGGTGGAGCTAGCCCGGCCGGCGAGCGCTATCGGGCGCAACACGACGGCTGCCGTTCAGTCGGGGGTGATCTTCGGCTACGTGGGCCTGGTGGAGGGCCTGGTTGGTCGCTTCAAGCAGGAGCTGGGAGGGCAGGCGAAGGTGGTGGCCACCGGTGGCTGGGCCCAGGCGATGGCGGCAGAAACCTCCGTGATCGACGTGGTCGATGCCGATCTCACTCTGATGGGGCTGCGCTTCATCTACGAGATGAATTGCTGAGATGCTGAAGGGCAAGGTTGTTGTCCTAGGGGTGACGGGCAGCATCGCTGCCTACAAGGCGGCCGATCTGGCCAGCAAGCTGGTGCAGGCCGGCGCGAGCGTCGATGTGGTGATGACGCCGTCGGCCACCGAGTTCGTCACGCCGCTCACTTTCCGGTCGCTGACACCAGGCAGCGTTATCGTCGACATGTTCGAGGCGGCGATCGAGCACGTGGAGCTGGCCCGCCGCGCCGACGTTGTTGTGGTGGCGCCAGCGACGGCCACGACCATCGCTCGCCTGGCGCACGGCCTGGCCGAGGACATGGTGAGCCTCACTGTCCTGGCCACCAAGGCGCCGGTGCTGGTCTGCCCGGCCATGGACTCGCAGATGTTCGAGAATCCCGCTACCCAGGCGAACCTGGAGACCCTGCGCGGGCGGGGCATGACCATCGTTGAGCCGGAGATGGGCCGCTTGGCCTCGGGGCGTATGGGCCCGGGCCGATTGCCGGATAGCCAGACCATTCTGGGGGCCATCCGCTACGTTCTCGGCCGCGGGGGCGACCTGGCCGGACGCAAGGTAGTGGTCACGGCCGGCGGCACGCGGGAGCCGATCGACCCCGTGCGCTATGTGGGCAACTACTCCTCGGGCAAGATGGGCTACGCCGTGGCTGAGGCAGCGCGCGACCGCGGCGCCGAGGTGGTGCTGGTGAGCGCTCCCACAGCTCTGCCTACGCCCTATGGAGTGAGGCTCGTGCCGGTGCAGCAGGCGGCCGAGATGCGCGATGCGGTGGTGGGGGAGTGCCGCGACGCCCAGGCGCTGGTGATGGCGGCGGCAGTCGCTGACTACCAGCCGTCCGCCACCGCCGAGCAGAAGGTGAAGCGCCATGCCGAGACCCTGAGCCTGGAGCTGACGCGCACGCCCGACATCCTGGCCGAGGCGGGCAAGGGCTTCATCAGGGTGGGCTTCGCCGCCGAGAGCGAGGAGCTGGTGGCCAATGCCCGCCGGAAGCTGGAGAGCAAGGGGCTCGACCTGATAGTGGCCAACGACATCACCGGCCCGGAGACCGCCTTTGACGCCGACACCAACCGCGTGGTCATCCTTGACCGGGCAGGCGGGGAAGAGCACCTGCCGGTCATGACCAAGTACGAGGTCGCCCAGCGCATCCTCGACCGGGTCGTCGAGCTTCTGGCCCAGGGCTCCTGAAGCACGGGGGCCCAGCAGCTGTCCTCCGGAGGTAGCTGACCATGACCTATCAAACCATTCTGTATGAGAAGGCCGGGAGGATCGCCAGGATAGTGCTCAACCGGCCGGAGCGCCTCAACGCGATCAGCCTCGACATGCCCGACGAGCTGGAGCGAGCGGTGGCTCAGGCCAACGCCGACGCCGATGTGCGGGCGATCATCCTGAAGGGGGCGGGACGCGCCTTCTGCGCGGGCTTCGACCTGTCGCCCGGCCTGCTGACGGGGCCAGCGATGGGGGAGTGGGACCCCACCGAGGACTACATGCTGACCACGCGCCTCGCCGCCAAGTTCATGAGCCTGTGGTACAGTCGCAAGCCGACCATCGCCCAGGTGCACGGCTGGTGCGTGGCAGGCGGCACGGACATGGTGCTATGCAGCGACATCATCATCGCCGCCGAGGACGCCCAGATCGGCTATGCGCCGGCCCGCGTCTGGGGCTCGCCGCTCACCGCCATGTGGGTGTACCGCCTGGGGCCGGAGTGGGCCAAGCGGCAGCTCCTGACCGGCGACCCCATCGATGGCAAGACGGCGGAGCGCATCGGTTTGATCTACAAGGCGGTGCCCGCCGAGCGCCTGGAGCAGGAGGTGGAGGGCCTAGCCCTGCGGATGGCCAACATCCCCGTCTCCCAGCTCGCCTCGATGAAGCTGCTGGTGAACCAGGCATACGAGAACATGGGCCTGCGGTCGAGCCAGATGCTGGGCTGCATCTTCGATGGCTGGATGCGCCACACGCCCGACGGCCTGGCCTGGCGCCGCCTGATCGACGAGAGGGGGATCAGGGCGGCCCTGGAGGTCAGGGACGGGCCGTTCGGGGACTACAGCGCGGGGAAGCGGTAGGAGGCTGTGATGTTCCGATCTCTATGATGATGGCTCCCACTTCAACTCAATACCCTGGTACGGGAGGACACCGCCGGGGAGTAGCCAGCGCTTGAAATTCGGGCGGTCCTCCAGTGCCTCGAAGCGCGCTCTGGATGGATGGAGAGCGTACGCGGTGAACGCGATCTCTTCAGGATGGGTCACGATCAGGTCTAGATTTTCCGTCATGGCCGTCAGCGTCCAGGGCTCGGAGTCAGGCGAGCGGCGTATCATTTCGATCTCTGTATGAACTTTCATGGTCTCGCGTGGCAGCATGGGGACCTCATCAATGAACCTGATCTCCTCATCATGGTACGTGGTTTTCCTGGCTAGACTGTCTCCCTCATACGTCCTTTTTCCCGCGGCGGCGTCCACGGTTACGGAGACGATCGTCGAACCGTCGGGGTATTTGTAAGAGAATGTCTCCAGTGGGTAACGAGCCGGGGTGCTGGTTATATTCTCGACCTCATAACGGCTGAAGAACGAGACTTTCACCAGCTGACGATCGCGATCGTGCCAGATCATAGCGACGTGGAGGCTGTAATTCCTACGCAGGAAGGGCCTCTTGATTATGTGCTCATCAATTTCCTTGGCTATCGGCTCCGACAGGATGAGTCTGAGGGTCTGAGCAAACTGTTCCGTCCTTATTCGGTCTATCGCTGTGTTCATGTGCGCTGTCACTAGGTCGATGTCATCTTTGACGTGAGCGGTTAGCTCTCGCCGTGTAAGGAATTCGAATGTGCAAGTGAGGAGGGCCGCAATTATGAGGGCGAGGCCGCCGTCGCGAAGGATAGCCTGTGCGACCTCGTCAAGATCCGCCGTTTCGGCTACCGACACAAGTAGTAGGCCTAGCGCGGCCTCGCCGAAAGCGACGGCAAGGGTGAAGGAGAACCTGAAGAATTCGAAGAAGCGGTGTGTTTCCATGTTTGTCTCACCTCCCCTGGCCTTTCTGTTGGGCCAGGACACTTTCTCGGGCCAGCGACAGTACAAAGCTGATGAGTGTGCGGGTGGGGATGCCTGTGGCACCCTTCACCTGGATGCCCTGGTGCTTGTCCGACCTTTCTGTGGGGGCCATGTCCAGGTGCACCCAGGGGGTGTCGCCCACGAACTCGGCCAGGAAGAGGGCGGCGCTGATCGCCCCGCCCTCGCGCTCGCCCACGTTCTTGATGTCGGCCACGTCGCTCTTCAGGTGCTCCTTGTACTCCTCGTACAGGGGGAACTGCCAGAACTTCTCGCCCGCCGCCTCGCCGGCAGCGATCACCTTCTGACAGAGCGCCTGGCTGTTGGTCATGCAGCCGGTGGCCGCCTTGCCGATGGCGATGGCCATCGCGCCGGTGAGGGTGGCCACGTCGACGATGGGCGACAGGCCCTGCTGGCGGGCGTAGGCGATGGCGTCGGCCAGGATGAGGCGGCCCTCGGCGTCGGTGTTCACCACCTCGATGGTCTTGCCGCTCATCGCCCGCACGACGTCGCCGGGCTTGATGGCCGAGCCCGAGGGCATGTTCTCAGCGGCGGGCACGACGGCGGTGACGTTGATCCTGGGCTTGAGCCTGCCGATGGCCCACATGGCCGCGATGACCGCTGCCCCGCCCGACATGTCGCGCTTCCTTTCCGGCATGCCGGCCGAGGGCTTGATCGAGATGCCGCCGGCGTCGAAGGTGATGCCCTTGCCCAGCAGACCCAGCGTTGCTTTGCGGCGGGGGTCGCCGCGATAGCGCAGGACGATCATCTTGGGCGGCTGAGTGCTGCCCTGGGCCACCCCCAGGAGGGCGCCCATGCCCAGCTCCTGCATCTGCTCCCGCTCCAGCACCTCGCACTCCAGGCCGGCCTCCTGGGCGGCGGCCTGGGCCTGCTCGGCCATGATGGCCGGCGTGAGGTAGTTGGCGGGCTCGTTGGCCATGTCGCGGGCGCGGTTGGCCGCCTCGGCCAGGATGCGGCCGGTGGCCACGCCGCGGCGAAGGGCGGCGGCCTTCGTGCGGTCGAGCTCCACCAGGGTAAGCGCATCGATCTCCCGCTCGTTTTCGTTCTTCTTCTTGTGCCTGGTGAAGCGGTAGAGGCCCATCACTGCCCCCTCGGCGATGGCCTGGGCGCACTGCTGCGGCTCGAGGCCGCCAACGCCCGCCCCATGCACGATGGTGGCCACAGTCCTGACGCCGATACGCCGCAGGTGGCGCAGAGCAGTGGCGGTGGCGTCGCGCACCCTGTCCAGCTTGAGCTCCTGTTGCTTGCCCAGGCCGGCCACCAGCACGCGCGGCGAGGGCAGGCGGCCGAGGGTGTGGATGAGGGTCAGCTCGTTGAGCTTGCCCTTGGTCTCGCCGTCCGCGATGAGCTGGCTGATGGCGCCGCCCAGGGCCTTGTCCACGGCGCCGGTGGCCCCGCCGGGCCGCTTCACCCCCTCGAACAGGTTGAGCACGATGGCCCTGGCCGGGTGCTGACTGATATCCCCCACTTCGACCTTGATCTCCATGATGGCGCTCCCTAAGCAGCCCCAAAAGATGTTGGGCCGCAGGCGAATCATAGCGAAAACGCATCGGGGCGGCAACGGGACGGGATGAGCGGGGGCATTGCCAAATCGTGAGGGCCGTGCTTAAATGAAATTAGGGTCAAGAGGGGGCCTGAATCGTGTCTGCGCGCGTGGTTCCGGCGATCGGTCGAACTGTCCGCTTCGTCAACAAGATTGGCGTCGTGGAGCTCCTCATAATGGGCGTGGCCTACGTCTTCTACGAGCTGGTGCGGGGCGCCGTGGTAGAGCGAACGGTTGAGGCTACGTCCCGCGCCATCAGCATCATGGAGTTCGAGCAGCGCCTGGGCTTGTGGGCTTGGGAGAACAAGATGCAGGCCTGGGTCCTGTCCAGCGATCTCCTGGTATACGTTTTCAACGCCATCTATGTGTATGGTTACCTACCACTCATCGTCGGCGTGGGGGCTTGGCTCTTCTTCTTCCACCGCCAACGCTATGTGCTCCTACGCAACGCCTTCCTCATTTCGGGAGGCATCGGCCTGATCATGTTCAACCTGTTGCCTACAGCGCCGCCGCGCCTTCTCCCCTGGCCCCTGAGCGACCAGGTGGTGGACACCATGTCGGCCTTTTCCAAGATCCACTACGACATGAATCCGGCGACTTTTGTGAACCACTACGCGGCCATACCCAGTTTCCACTTCGGCTGGGTTTTGCTTCTGAGCATTGGCATTATCTGGACTGTCCGACGCTTCTGGGGCATAGCCTTTGGGGTGACAATGCCCGCGGCGATGTTCGTGGCGGTGGTGGCTACGGGGAATCATTTCATCATCGATGTCGTGGCCGGCACAGTGGTGGCCTTGGTGGGCCTGGGCCTTGCTCTTCTTCTCCAGCGCTACGGCCCCCGCCTGTGGCGGCTGATCCTCCCTGATCGTATCTTTCAGCACCTGGCTCGGTCGCCCGAAGCCTAGTCAGGTAGGCTGCTGCAGCCTCGCCGTGGAGGGAGAAGAGACCACACTGGGGGCGCTTGCTGCCCTGCTGCGGCGGGCGATACGCCGCATTGGCCGGCGCGACCTTGTGGAGGCGGCGCTGGTCGCTTTGGCCTTCCTCCTCTACTTTCTGGTGCGGGGCAGCGTTATCGACCGACCCCACGAAGCTTTCCAGAATGCCAAGGACGTCATCGATGCCGAGAGGTGGCTGGGCATTTTCTGGGAGCCGCACATGCAGGAGTGGATCATGGGCAACCGCGTCCTGGTCCAGACATCCAACTACGTCTACTTCTGGCTGCATTTTCCCTTGATTATCGCCTTTGGCCTGGTTTTGTATTTCGCAGACAGGCACAAGTACACCGTCCTGCGCGACGCGTTCCTAGCTTCGGGAGCCATCTCCCTGATCATCTATGGTCTCTACCCCGTGGCGCCTCCCCGCCTCCTGCCCGAGCTGGCAAGAGAGTTCCACGTCGTCCTCGATGCCGATCTGCAGACCTTTGTGGACACCATGAACGTCCATCTGGGGTACGGCTATCAGGCCCAATCCATGCAGCCGTTCGTAAACCCCTATGCGGCGGTGCCCAGCCTCCACTTCGGCTGGGATTTCCTTCTGGGCGGAGGGATCATTTGGGCATTTCGCCGCTATCCTTTCATCTGGCCGCTGGGCCTTGCCCTGCCGGTGATGCAGATCTTCGCCATCGCGGTCACTGCCAATCACTACTTCCTCGACGCCCTTATTGGCATGGAGGTCGCCCTCATCGGGCTGGTGATCGCTGTGGCCCTGCAGCGCTGGGCCTATGCGCCCTTGGGGCGGCTGATCAGGCGCCTGCCTTGGCTGGCGCGCTCCGAGGAGGAGAAGGCGAGGCCCGCGCCGGTTTAGGCTGTACTATCCCCGAGTTGCAGCGACACGGGGACGTAGCATGCCATTATCGCATAGTGCTAACAACCGCAGCGTAGTTAGGATGCTGCTAACCACTTGGGCATTTCTCTCGCCCAGCGAATTGTGGCCTGAGCTAGGGCTTCGAGGTCCTGACGGCGGGCCTTCGGCGCCGTGGCTCCAACCGAGAACACCCCTGCGGCCATCCACGGGCTCTTCTGCTTGATGGGGGCACCCATGAAAGGCGCGAGCTTGGAGAAGAACTCCCGGATTTCGTCGTCGGACATCTTGTCTTTGTTGACCAATTCGTTGTATACGCCCGCGAGCACTCGAAGCATCGTCGCTGAGCCCAGCAAGCTAGTCTTCCGAAGGTGCTGGGGGGTGGCCAATCCCTCTACCACGTTGTCCAGGAGCGGGAAGCCTCCAACAAGCACGTCGAGGAATCTATTCGTGTTCGCGACCAACTCGGCTTCCCTCAGCTCAGCCTCTTGCCGACGCCCGATGCGTCCCGAGAGGCCGACGGTGACGGTTCGGATGATGTCAGCGACGTGCTTGGCTCCCAGTAGGTTTGGGCTTGAGCCTCCGACCCTATCCTGCTCAAGGTCGACCCGGCTGTCCAACAACGCGTGCTTTAGAACGTCGTTCAAGGCACGGTTTACAACCTTGCGATTGTCAAATCGGACACGGATGGCGGACTGGATGCCGAGGAGGTTGTCCGCGATGTCGACAAACATCTGCTTAAACGCCTTCATTTCCTCTTCGATGTGAATCTGAACCGAGATTCGCTCGCGGTGCAACCGTGTTCGCAGTTCTTCGGCGGCAACTAATTTTTGTCCGAAATGGCTCTCCAAAGCCGGATCCTGCTGGCGACGCGCTGTGGCGAGCTGGTTACGAATTTCCTGTAGCTGGGTAGCTACGTCTTCAGCAGCATAGTAGAGACCGAGAATGCGGTGCTGACCGTCAAGGATTTTCAGCTCTGTACGCGCCAGACGCGGAACGCTGAGGATGCCGAACTGCGTTCCTTCCACTTCGCGATCCATTTTGAACTTGAAGATGTCCGGCGCGCGCAGAAGCAATGCGGGAGCAATCCAGTCCTTGTTGTTGAGCACATACTTCCCGAACCCGCGGGCGTGGTTGTCATTCACGCGACGATTGCTCTCCGTCGGACGGTTCGGATCGGGCCGCGGCAGAGTGGCCGCCACGTGCGCAAGGGAGAGGTCGATGGAATATACGACGCGATCTCCTTGCTTATAGCGGCTAGCGTAGTAGCGATCCTCGGTGTCATAGCCTGTCATCTGTACGTCCACGTTTCCTCCTTTAAGTTTTAGATTTGGCTGTTTAAAGTATAGTCCGGCGTTAAGTGCTTGTCAACCGCGTTTGGTGCGTAATGCCGTAATTTATTGTTTGCGTGAGCCGCGAGCTCCCACGGTTAGGATCACCGTTTCGCACTAAGGCTCGGCGCGGCGGGTGCCTAGATAGAGGCGATAACTTTCGGGGTTTAGCTTGAGGGTTGGTAGCCGAGGCTACAGGGCATAACGCGGCCCACTTGGGAAGCCTTAGGGGAAGCAGCTCCCACGATGGGAGTTGCTAGTCCCAGTGGCGATAGGCGGGCAGAGGCTTGAGCGCTGCGTAGACCTCCACCGAGACATCGCTCGCGTGGGGCAGCCAGCGCTCCCAGTCCTCGCGGGCCTGGGCAGCCTCCTTGCTGGAGAGAGCCTTCTGGATGATGGACTCGTCCGATAGCAGGAAGACACTCATCCAGTTGGGCCCGGGGCGGGGGGAGTGAACGCGAAAGGCAGCGGTGATGCCGGGGATCTTGAACATGTGGTGCAGATGCACCCCCCGATACCACCGCTCGAACTCTGGCAGGACATCCGGGCTGATGTGGGCTTGCACCACTAGGATAGGCTTGCTACCCACAGGCAGGCCTCATGGGTCCGCTATCTGCTGCAATATGGCGGCGATGGCCGGCTCGATGTCGGCCGCGGTGTCCACGTTGAGGTGGCGACGGCCGATGGGCTCTACATCGCGCTGCATGCGTTCATAGACCTCTGGCCCGGCGTCGGAGGGGTCGTCGGAATGGAGGCCTTTGACTCGGGCCTCCAAGCGCTGGTGCACCACAGCCGGGGGCGCTTGGATGTGCACCAGGATGAGCTTGGCCTTGTGCTTGTCGGCGATGCGATAGACCTGGCGGCGGTGCGCCTCGCGCACGTTGGTGGCGTCGAAGATGGCGGCGATCCCCTCTGCCAGAAGGCGGCTCAGCACCAGGTGGCAGGCGGAGAAGAGGCGACGGCTCTCCTCGGCGGAGTAGGTGGGCTGACCGAACAGCGCCTTGCGTAGAGCATCGCTCTTCAGGAGGGCCATCGGATAGCGAGAGGCAAGGCGGCGGCAAAAGTGCGATTTCCCGCTGCCTGGCAGCCCGCTCAGCACTACCAGGACGGGGCTGGTTCGGGGCGGGGGCAGCGGCTGGATGCACTCCTCGATCTTGCGGGCGTCCTCCAGGAGCTGCTGCCGTTGTTCTTGCACAGCTCTATGGCTCATTGTAGAAGGCCAGGCCAACCAGGCCGGGGCCGGTGTGGATGCTCATCACCTGACTGAACTCACTGATGAAGAGTTCCGCCGGTCGGAGCTCCGCTCGCACCTTCTCAGCCAGCTCCTCGGCTTCTTCCGGTGCCCGCGCGTGGAAGACGGCAACGTGCAGGGGCCTTTCCGGCTCCAGGCGCTCCCCGGCCAGCCCCAGCAGGCGGGCCACCGCCCTGGGCTTGGTGCGCACTGCCCCCAATCGGCTGATTTGGCCATCATGCAGCTGGAAAACGTGCTTAACCTGGAGGAGGGCGAAAAGCCAGGCGGCCACCTGAGGTACGCGCCCCCCCTTGGCCAGATACTCCAGGGTATCCAGAACGCCCAGCATATACAGCCGCGGGATCAGGGCCTCGGCCTTGGTGGCTGCCTCCTCCAGGGCGGCGCCGCTGGCCGCCGACCTGGCCGCGGCCAGCACCACGAAAGCCAGCGCTGCCGCGGCGCAGCGGGAATCGATCACCTTTACCCTGAGGTCGGCCATCTGCTCTCTGGCCAGGGCGGCGCCATCGCAGGCGGCATTGTAGGTGGCGGTGAGCTGGCTATGGGTGACAATGCAGAGGACCTCCCTAGAGCCCTGCTGGTAGGCCTGGCGAAACGCTTCCAGGAAGGCCCCCGGTGGTGCCGAGGCAGTAGTGGGCAGCCGCCGTGCCGATTTCAGCAAGGTGTGGAACTCCTGCCAGCTCAGAGAGCCATTGTCCACATAGGTGGTTTCCCCGAAAAGGAAGACCAGGGGCACAGTGGCAATCTGGTGCTCTTCCTGCATCTCCTGGGGGATACTGCAGGCGCTATCGGTTATTATGGCCAGCCGAGGCATGATACATGATAGGAATGATGGCTATGCCCCACCGCACTCGCACAAGTATAGCGCACATTGCCTTGCACGGGCTACAGTGCTGTGCTATACTCACCCGAAGAAAGAGAAGGAAGGTATGCCCCCAACTATCAAATCAGAGGGCGATGCTCACTAAGGATAGACGCCAGGAAATCATCGCCGCTCACCGCGTTCACGCGAGTGACTCGGGTTCCTCGGATGTGCAGGTGGCCCTCCTCAGTGAGCGCATAAAGCAGCTCACTGAGCACCTGAAGGTCCATCGCAAGGATCACCATTCCAGGCGTGGCCTTTTGAAACTGGTGGGACAGCGGCGGCGGCTGTTGCGCTATCTGAGTAGGACAGACGTCGAACGCTACCGCAGGCTTATCGCCAACTTAGGCCTTCGCAAGTAGCCAAGAGACTAGCTGACAGGAGAGGGTTCCCCGGCAACGCCCTTTTGGGGCGACGACCAAACCCTATGGGTTGCTATTCGGAGGGGCCGCGAAAGGTTCCTGAACACTCGGGAGGACGAATGCTATCATGCCACAGTTGTATGAACGGGAGATAGGTGGTCGCTCTTTGGCCATTGAGGTGGGAAGGTTGGCTGGGCAGGCCAACGGGGCGGTCACCGTGCGCTATGGCGATACGGTGGTGCTGGTCACCGCCTGCGTCAGCTCGCAGCTTCGCGAGGGGGTAGACTTCCTCCCCCTCACTATCGACTATGAGGAGCGGTTGTACGCCGCCGGAAAGATTCCCGGCGGCTGGTTTCGCCGCGAGGGGCGGCCCAGTGCCGAGGCCGTGCTGGCGGCTAGGCTCACCGACCGCCCGCTGCGTCCTCTCTTCCCCAAAGGCTTCCGCAACGACATCCAGATCATCGTCACCGTCCTGTCCGCTGACCAAGAGAACGACCCTGACGTCCTGGCTTTCATCGGTGCAGCCACCGCCCTCTGCATGTCGGATATCCCCTTCAACACGCCGGTGAGTGCTGTGCGGGTGGGCTATTTGGATGGCCAATACGTGGCCAACCCCACATTCTCCCAGCTTAAGGAGAGCCTTCTCGACCTGGTGGTGGCGTCTACCAAGGATGCCCTGGTCATGGTGGAAGGGGGTGCCCGTGGGGTTTCCGAAGAGCTGATGCTGGGAGCGCTGACTTTCGGCCACGAGGTGAATCTGAAGGTCATTGCTCTGGAGGAAGAGTTGGTGGCTGCGGAAGGGAAGCCCCCAGCCGCCTTCGTCCCTGTCGAGCTGGCGGCCGGCGTCCGCGAGGCGGTGGCCGAGTTCTTTGGTGGGCGGGGGTGGGAGATGCTGGCGGCTGTGAAAGAGGAGCGGGAGGAGGCTCTGGCGGAAAGGCGGCAGGAATTGCTGGAACGCCTGGGCGACACCTATTCCTCCGAGCAGGTGCTGGCCGCCTTCGATGACGCGGTGAAGGGCCAGGTGCGCCAGAAGATCCTCCGGGAGGAGGTTCGCCTGGACGGTCGCCTGCCGAGGGATATTCGGCCCATCAGTTGCGAGGTGGGGCTGCTGCCCCGTACCCACGGCTCGGGGCTTTTTACCCGCGGCCAGACTCAGGTGCTCACTATCGCCACCCTGGGGTCCCAGCGCGAGGAGCAGCGGCTGGATGGCCTGGAGCCCGAGGAGACCAAGCGGTTCCTCCACCACTACAACTTTCCTCCCTTCTCGGTAGGCGAGGTGCGGCGGGTGGGCTCCCCCAGCCGGCGCGAGGTGGGCCACGGCCTT
>Ga0315289_10007127_pt1 | contig 16352 bp, 13 predicted proteins | sample YL17G11_40_MG_FD_203452 | JGI IMG/M metagenome (GOLD analysis project Ga0315289, IMG submission 203452) | Sediment microbial communities from Yellowstone Lake, YNP, Wyoming, USA - YL17G11_40 | ecosystem: Environmental > Aquatic > Freshwater > Lake > Sediment | place: USA: Wyoming | collected... | reverse complement strand
CGCGTGGTTGAACTGATAAAGACCTCATCCGCGGAAGAGAGATCGTCAGGGGTAAGTTCCTGCTCCCGCAGTTCGATGCCGGCCCGGGGCGCAACTTCAAAAAGGATCTCGCGCGTAATCCCCGCCAGACACCCCGAGGAGAGGGGCGGAGTCAGCACTTTACCGCCGCGAACCAGGAAGACATTGGCGGAGGTACACTCGGCAAGCTGGCCCTTTTCGTTCAGCAACAGAGCGTCGTCAAAGCCCTCTGCGTGGGCTCCCTCGAGAACTGCGGCGTGCGGCACCCACGATAGCATCTTGGCCCCGGCGTAGCGCCCGGCGGAAAAGATTCCCATGGGCTGAACCTGGAGCCGGTGCGCCGCAGGCCAGGCAACCAGTTCGCGGGTAAAGATCAATAAGTCAGTGGGCGGCAGATCCTCGGCTTGTGCCCAGAGCCCACCGCGATTCTTGACGAAGGAGACGCGGGCCATGCCTTCGGGGCGCTGGTTGGCACGCGCCAGCTCCGTGACGGCGCGTGCCACCGCATCTTGCTGGTAGGGCATGGGGATTTCCAAGCGTTGTGCGTCGCGTGCCATGCGCGCCCAATGACGTTCGAAGGCAAAGGGCACACCGCGATAGATCCGCAAGGTGGTGAAGATACCCCATCCCATGAGCAGGCCAACCTGGCCGGGAGAGAGATGTACTTCCTTCAGAGGCGCGATCTGGTCATTGTGAAGAATCAACGTGTCCATGGTTTTCGTCAGTGCTCCGGCACCTATCCTCGTGCCGCCCGGGTTTCCGCAACAGCCCTCACTCCAAAGGCATCGAGCAAGGGCGCCGCTTTGAGCAGCATCTCCTCAAACTCCGCTTCTGGTTTGGAATCATACACGATGCCGCCACCGACGTTGAAGGCGGCGACATCGTCCTGGATCGTAAGGGTACGAATGGCGACATTGAAGTCCACTTCAAACTGCTCTGTCCCCGGCGCTCCAACAATCACGCCGATCGCTCCCATCGAGACGCCGCGCGGTCTCTTTTCAATTTCGGCAAGGATCTCCATCGCCCGGATTTTCGGGGCGCCGGTAATTGATCCACACGGGAAAAGGGCGCGCAAGATTTCCAGCAAGCCTGCATGTGGTCTGAGGACTCCCTCCACATGCGAGACCAGGTGGTGGAGGTGGGGCAGGGAATCGACTTGGCAGAGGCAAGTCCGGATGCTTGCGTAGCGGCAAATCCGTCCCAGGTCATTTCGGAGCAGATCGACGATCATGATGTTTTCGGCGCGGTCCTTCGCGCTCGAAAGCAATGCGGCTACTTTGCGTCTGTCTTCGATGGGATCATCGGCCCGGGCGATAGTTCCCTTGATAGGACTAGCCAAAATGCGCCCATTCGCAACTCGGAAGAAGCGTTCGGGCGAGTTGCTCATCACAGTGTAATCGGGACGCTTGAGAAAGGCCCGGAATGAAGCCCCCCCGCTCGAAAGCCGTTCATAAACTGACTGCGCAGATAGGCCGCCGAGTCGCACTACGATTTGTTGCGTCAGGTTCGCCTGATAGATGTCACCGGCGGCGATATACTGCCGAATTCCCTCAACTGACTCGCGGAATCTCGGTTCATCGAAGTCGTCGCGGATTTCTGCGTGGTGCCGAGGAAGTGTTGGGAGCAGGGCAGAATCCGAGCGCGGGAGCTTCTCCATCTCCGGATAATAGGCGAAAGACAGGTCAGGCATAGATGGGCTTGGGACCAGCGGGAGGGTTTCAAAGAAGCGCGCGAGTTCGTAAGACAGGAACCCGATGGCCGCGCCGGAGGGATACTGCCTGGCATTGCGAGCAATCCAGGCGGGAAGCTGGGCCAGCGCCTCCTCGCGACCTTCGAGCAGGCTCACCGGTCCTCGGGCTGCCAAGGCCTGCGTGCCGTCCCCACCCAACCAGCGGCCCTCAAGAATCACAGGTCGCGTGGCGGCGGGACTGCGCATTATTTCTGCTAAATGGCAGCCTGGCATCCTTTTAATATATCACCTCGCATGTCCGCTGAGATGGACGAGCTTGCGATGTCCTTCCAGGGTGGTGGCCTGGTGTCTTTCAGGTTCCGAATGGAACTGGGCGTGCAATTCCTGCCCTATTGGAGGGGGAAAACAAGAAGGCCCAACCACGAGGGTTGGGCCAGGAAAAAAACTAAGACGGAGTCAGACTACCCCACCTTCCACCTTGACGACTTTGTCGGCCTGCGGTCCTTTTTGGCCTTGGACGACCTCAAACTCGACGGTATCGCCTTCCTGCAGGGTCTTGAAGCCTTCACCTTGAATGGCCGAGTAGTGAACGAAGACGTCAGCTCCGCCCTCCTGGCCGATGAAGCCGTAACCCTTGGCATTATTGAACCACTTCACTTTACCTTGAAGTGTTGCCACTTGCGTTCCTCCTTGATGTGCTTTGGGGTTGCCGGCTCATCGGTAGGCCCCAAAAAGAAAAAACCGAGAATCGCAGGCGACCCTCGGCACTCCCTTCACGTACGCGTTCCCGATGCGAACACCGTGCAAACTCCCATTTGCATACATATCTGAGTGGGCTTTGTTTGTCAAGAAAATATTGCGGGGCAATTCTAATGAGTATCGATAACGGTCAGATTTTCCGCTGTTTCAAAAGGAATAAACACATAAGCCCTACCAGCGTTTTGGCATCCTCGATTTGCCCCGTGCGGAGCATCTTGCGAAGCTGCGCGGGCGTGAACCATCCCCAACGGATGCGCTCGTCGGCCTGGGGCTGTGCCTGGCAGCGCGTTAAGCCACGGGCTTCGAGCAAATGCATCCGCTCGTTCAAAAACCCCGGACTGGAGAAGAAGTCGAACAGGGGTCTGAAGGTGCGGGCGCGATAGCCGGTCTCCTCCCGCAACTCCCTTTGGGCTGCCTGCCGGGGTTTTTCGCCCGGTTCAATTCCGCCTGCCGCCAGCTCCCACAGCCATCGTCCTGCCGGATAGCGGAATTGACGCACCAGAAGGACGCGCCCGTCAGACAGGCGAGGCAGAACAACCACTGAACCCGAGTGGCAGACAACCTCGCGGTCTACTTCCACACCGCCTGGCTCGATGACCCGGTCAACCTTGAGCTGGACGACCCTGCCTGCGTAGATCAGCTTGCTCTTGAGCACATGCACGCGAGCTACCACGGGGGAAAGCCCCTCCTGCGGGGAATGCACAACGTTTCGCCCTCGAGCCTGGGCAGGATAACCCAATTCTGTGGGAAGGGCCTCTGCACGACCGGAACGCAAGAGCAGCAGACGTGCGTCCGCGCGTTGGCAATCAGTTCGCTAGGTCGAACTTCTCGATGAGCGCTTTGGCTTCCTTCCCGACCTCCGTAGCCTTCAGCGAGTCACGGTATTGGGCGACCTTCTCCTTGAGCTTGGAGTAGCTCTCGTGCTTGGCCTTGTAGGCTTGCTTTTGCTCCTTAGTAGCAGTGGGGTCTTGCGGGGCCTTTTCCAGGCAAGCCACGAGCCCGTCCAGGACGCTGGCGCAGAAGGTCAGCTTGGCCAAGCAGCTTTTGCGATGGTAGAGTCTTTCAAAGTCCGCCAGACTCTCCTTTTGCACTGTGGCTACCAGGCCGGTGATGGTCTTCGTGTAGTCCGCCACCATCGCTTCCTCATCCTGACAAGCCTGGGCGAAGAGTGGCTGCTGGCTGACCAAACCTGCTGGCATCAAGCTTAGGAGAAGGACGATGCCCATTCGATTTGACATGGCAACACCTCCAGCTTTCTCTTCATGCGGTCTCACATGACCCGTGCAACAGACCGCAGGGACGACATCCGACACTACGTTCTGGAAGCATACTAGCCTCGTTGTGACGGTTCAAGCACCAGACCTGGGACTAGTCTTGCGCGGCGAGGGCGGTTCTGTGAGACCTGACGCTGAATTAGTTCTTCCCTCTGCTCCTCTGTCCGTCTGTCCGCCGCGGCCTTCGGTGCCCGATGTAATACAATCCTCCTCCCCCAAGGCCAACCACCAAGATGCCCATCGAGACCCATATCCCCCATTGCGACGACCGGGGTGGAGGTGGAGCGGGCACGGCGCGCGGTTGCGGAACTGGAGCCACCGCAGGACGCGCCACAGCGGCCGGACGAGCTTGCGGGGCGGGTTTCACGGGAGCAGGGGTCACTGGCGGCGGACCACTGCTCGGTCTGGCGGGGGAGGTTGCGCGGAGAGCCGCTTGCAGGGCCTCTGCTGCGCTCGGCGAGTAAAGGCCGCCGGCCACCCGCGTCGCAGAGGGAGCAACCATGTCCTTTTCCACCTGTTCGATTTCGGCAATCAGCGCCTGGCCTGTCGCGGGACGCAGTTCCGCCTTCTTTTCCAGCACCAGATACCGGAGCAGGTCAGGGTTGGAGATGATGATAGTCGCTCCTTGGACCTGAATAGGGTCGCGCGGTAAGTGAATCTTCCAGGAAGGAATATTGACTCCGGCGGGGACCGGGATGACGGGCACCAACGTCAGGACTACCTCGTCGGCCGGCAGGTTGCGCAACAGGAAATTTCCCTCCGTGTCCGTGATCGCTGTGTTGTCGTCCACGGCGAGCTTTACCCCGGCCAAGGGCTCGAGGGTTGCGTTGTCTTCCGAGCCAGGCGACGGCCCATTGACGATGCCAGGAATTTTCAGACCTCCGCCTTTCCCGTTGTGGTACTTCAGGAACACGCGGCCGGCGATGGAGCGCAGTGCTCGCAGGGGAATATCCTGGACAACCGTCTCCGTAGGACCCGCACTGAAGGTGACCGGCGCCCTGGGATCAACGAAATCGGGCCGGATCGTCGAGTGATCAACGGCGAGCCGGTAGGTGCCGGGGCCGAGGTCGTCGATTTCAAAATCCCCACCTGAATCAGTCGTCACAGTGCGACTGCCTGTTGAACTGGAAAGGATCAAGCGGATGCCGCGGAGGCCAGGCGCGTCCGGCAGCTTGGTGCCGTTCCGCAAGTAGTCATTAAAGACATTTCCTACGACGCGCGCGAAATTCACGATGCCGAAGTCAACTTCGACGCTCCGCTGCGGCAGCAACTCGACGCGAACGTCGGTGGAGCCGGTCACCCGCACGGCCTCTCGGAACTGGTTGAGGGGAAGCCTGACACGATACGCATCTGCTGCCAGCCCGGAGAACTCGAACCTTCCCTCACGGTCGGTGAGGGCAGTTTGCCCGGTGCTTAGCTCGACGCGCACGCCCGCGAGTCCTGGCTCGCCCGCGTTGAACGCCCCGTTAACATTCAGGTCGCGGAAGACGCGCCCCTGAATGGAACCTTTCAGCCGGCGGGAGCCAAACAGCAGCGCTGGAGACCCCGTGAAGGTTCGATTGAATCCTGCCGCCCAGACGGTGTTGTGCCGGACTCCCTGCTGCTGCGGATCCCAGATCAGCAGGTTCGAAAGGGATGACTGCAGCTCAAGGTTGCGCGTTAATCGCCAGGAAAGCGTGTACCCCAACAGGTGGGAGTCCGACTTACGGGAGAACCCCTCTGCGGTGTGATAGTAGCCCACCATGGGGCTGACATTAAGGCGGTTCCGGACGAGGAACTGCCCGGTGAGTGTGACTTGGGTGTTGGTCGGCGAAAAACCGGTTAGCACGGCCCTAAGCTCCGGGTCCAGGTTGGGCGATTGTACGAAGCCCACAGGGTCCTGTAGGAACAGCTCGCGCAACGCGGGATTCAGGAGGTCAATTTCCTGATTCAGTCGCCTGATCAGCGATGGATCGAAGCGGTCGTGGACAAGCGTGAAGAAGAGGGTGTTTTGGCCTTTGACCTGAATACTGAGGCTGTCGCGCAAGGAAATCTGCGACTGGGAGTTCAATTGGAGAGGATCGCTCAGGGCACCTACTCCTATCTGGGCGGTGTTGGTCAACCCATGGCCAAGCTGCGAGGAAAGTGCCACATCAACGCGATTGCCATTGGATTTGTCTCCTAACTTCAATCCACCCCTGCTCCGCGTATAGGCATAGTTCACGGTCAGCATGTTACCCGGGGACAACACGAGGTTTGCGTTTGGGTTGAGATAATCGGAAGATCCCGGCCGGGTAAACAGAGCGCCGGATTGGGTGGACGTGTGTTGGTAGAAAAGAGAACCAGAGGCGCGCGCGCTGCGCTGGAAGGTGGCGCCCGCGACCACGGAGGATCGGCCGGTGGCGAGAAGTTGGAGCTGATTGAGCGGGAAGTTCGCGGCCGACCGCGTGCCAGAGACGAAAGCCTTCCATTGTTGGCCGGTGTAGAGCATGGCGCCTTGAGCCATGGCACCCAGGGTGCTGATGCCGGCGGTTCCCTGAAAGGCTAGGTGCTCATTCGGGCGCGAGGTGATTCCAACGGTCTGAAAGCCACTGTTGCGGCGGCGATAGATCCCTCCCGAGGTCAGCAGGGGAACGTTGGTCATTGCGGTTGTGGTGTAGATGTCGAGCCTGGGACTGCGCTTGTGCCGGAAGTTAAAGCCTGCAATGTCGCGGGTTCCGAGCAAGTTCAAGTAGTAGGAAGGAAGGGTCGCCCCGCCAAAGACCTCGAATTGGTTCGCTCCGCGCTGCACGGAGAGGTCGACCCCACGCACCATCAGCGTATTGAAGACGGAAGTGGGGATGACCTGCGCTTCCAATCCGCCATTCAGATTGAGGATGGAGTCCATAAGGATCAGACTCGTGCTGCGACTGGCGAACTCCAGCGAGGCCGTTTGCAGGTTGAAACGCGGCGCCCCTGCCAAGGTGGAATCGTTCCCCTGTCCGCGCAGGCTGACGCGGTGGCCGTCCATTTCTTGCTGCCATTGCAGACGATGAAAGAAGAAATAGCCGGCCTCTGCGTCGGACGCGGATACGGACTGCACCGAGGAGCCAAAGAATCCGTGGCCCATCTGTTCTTCGCCAGGCCGCCGCAAGGAAGGGGGCACCTGCACGCGCGGTGGTTCAAGCACGCGCGCGAGCAGGTCCAGGCGGCGCTCTCCCGTCCAGAGGAAGACTACGGACTCGCCGCGCTTCAAACCGTAGAACACCACCCGATCTTGGCTGGCCTCCGTCCGGCAGATTGCGGGGTCGAGAACTACGACGTGCGTCACATCAGGAATGAAAAGCGAGCGCGATTGTCCGAGGTAAACCTCGATGCGCCTGGGGGGATTTTCGGGAATCTCGGCAGGCGCCAGCGGTCCGCAGCTAAGAACCACCAGCCCGACCAGTCCCAGCGCACCCCAGGCCAGGCGGTGTAGTCTGCGCGCGGAGCTGCGGATCCCCTCAGAAGAATTCATCAGTCAGTCCCGGAAGTGAACGGAAACTCCTGGCTGAAGATTCTGTCGTTTCCGTAAACGATCGTCAGGATGGCCGTGTAATTCCCTGGCTCAAGCAAGCCACCCCAGGTAATCGCCATGCGCTGCTTCTGCTGTGGAAGGAAGCGCTTTGTTTCTCCCTGAGCCTTGCCGATCAGTTCATGCGCGGCATTGAGCAGGGCAAGTTCAACGCGCGGGAATATGTGAGCATTGCTTTGGTTATCGAGCGTGAAATCCAGTCGCAGATTGCGGTTGGCTTGAGGGGTGAGGAGTTGTGCCTCTGAGGCCACGATCTTGTACTCTTCGGTGTTCTCTGCGCTTAGCATGAGTAGGCAACCCAAACGGACGTTGGTGAAGATGGCCTTCCGCTCGGCCGTGGCGGCTTGCGCCAGCTCCGGCTTCGATTCCAAAAACGCCGCGGAGTAGTAGCCCCCCGCCGTCGTTGCTGGCGGAGTCACTACCAGCTTCACCCGATAGGCGCCGTTGGCGGGGACCAGGAATTGTCGAGGAACGAACTCGATCCAGTTGGAGGCAGAATGTGGCAAGCTTCCTGCTGGCCCGAACACTTTCTGATTAGCCTCGTCGTACCACCAATCCATGACCACGCCGCGCATTTGGACAGGTGTGTCCCGACCATTGGTAACCGTCAGTTCCAGATCGAAAGGCTGTCCAGGCTTGAAGGTCTGGTTGATGAGTGCGGGGGTTAGCCCCGCGGCAACTTGTGCATGCAAGAAGGGCGGCGCAAAGGCCCGGAGCAGAAGTACACCGGAGACGACCAGCCCGAGGCTTCCGCGCCAGAGGAAGTTCGGATTCCCATGCGCTGTCTTCATCAGGGCACTATCAGAGTATAGGTTAGTGTTGCGCTGTCGGGAGCACTTCCACCGGCTGTCCCGGGGAAAGCTCCCGGACCGCTACTTGCCGAGACAAACAAACCCAGATACCGCGTCAAGGTGGAGCCACTGCTCGCTGAGGATGTGATTGAGGTTGGCGAACCGCTGAGCTTGGAAATGGCAGTGTAGGGGCCGCCGGAGGCTGCCGCATCCCTCAACTCCAGCGCGCTAGGATGCAGGAAGTCCGTACTCACATAAACTCTGACGGACGCTGTGGTGCTGAGAAAACTCGAGAACGAAGGCTGGATCAGGTATGGGGTGCGGTAGATCACTCCTCCCGTCGCCGACCCGACCGTAAGCCCCGCAGACGGGGTCCCCAAGCCCAGCCCGTTGACGTTGCCGAAGTTCATGGCGTAGTCGCTCCCCGGTGAAACAGTCAATCCGCCGGGAGCCGTAGCCAGAAGAAGTTGAACCGCCGTTTGCACGTTTTGGATGGGGTTAGTCAAGTTCAGTGTGGCGGTCCTTGTTCCACCGGTGGACCTTGTGGCCGTGAAGATGACCGACGCTGAGTCAGCCCCCGTGAAGGCGCTCGCTCCGTTGGTGGCTGACACGAAGAGCCCGAGATACGCTGTGTACGTCCCGTTCCCAACCCCGGTGGATATGATGGGGGTGGGAGATCCAGCAACCAGGGAGATGGTTGTGTAGCTGGCCGCGCTGCCACAACTGGCCCCATATGCACAGCTTCTGAGAATGAGGATTAGAGGGTGAACAAAGTTGGCTGAGACATACGCATTGACCGTCGCGGTTTGCGGTCCCCCCATTCCAGAGATGATGATGCTGTAGGGAGTGGTGTAAAGGACGCCGCCGGCCACTCCCGCAGTTAGAATGGTTATCCCCGCCCCCGGGACTCCCACGCCCAGGCCGTCCACGTTCCCAAAACCTGAGGTGTAGGGCCCCGTGCCATTGATGGGCACTCCCCCAGGGGCCTGCGCGAGACTTAGTGTGAATTGGCCCCAGGCGGGGCTGCCCATAATCAGAATTGCCAGCACGAGGCCGAACGAGATAGCCCTTGGGCCGAATTGGCGTTTCGTCTTTGGGGGGGTGAATAGAAAGTTGAGCTGGGCACCTCCCATGCGGCGCGAAACGCCGACACGGGAAGACTCATAGGGTGCCGGGCTGCTTTTCGACTGGTGCTGAGTTTGGGATCTGATCATGCCTTCGTTACAAGGCTTCGCAACGGCACGCGGGAACCAGGGACTCAACGGGTACCCTCTGGTCGAGTACCCGACCATACGGGCTGCGGAACAAGCCGAAACCCCTCGCTCGTCCCCAACCCGGCCACCCTCCTTGGGGACTCGGCTCACTTCTCCTGGCGCGGCATCGTCCGAGACCCGCCACGTCGGCAGTTCCTCGTCGAGGAAGCGATTGCTGACCCCCTCGTCCCGGCCGATGCCAAAGCCCTAGGGGACAGTCATGCTAAAAGTGACAGTCGTCGCGTCCGCGCCTGCGAAGCCGGGGGAAACATTGGACACCGTGACGCCCAAGTAGCGCTCGACCGTGGCGCCACTGCTCAGGCCGGTGATCTGTGCGGGGCCTGGCGCCGATGGTACCGCCACCAGGGTGCCAGTATTGGCACCTTCCTTCAACGTGAGAATCGTCGGGTTGGCGAATGCCGGTGCAGTTAACACCACACTCGCGGTGGTCGAGGTCTGGCCTGAGAATCGGGGTGTCAAGTTGTAGGAGGTGGCGTAGGTAGCATCAGAACCCGTCACCGTCACAGCGCCGCACGAGGGGGTTCCCACGCCCAGGCCGTTCACGTTGCCGAAGTCCATGCTATAGTCGCTCGCCGTGTTGATCGTGCAAGGCGTGGGCCCGGTCGCTCCGGTGGCAAGAGTCAGCTCAACCGCCGACTGGACGTTTACCGAGATGGCTAAGGTTGGGGCTACAGTATTCGTGCCTGTGGCCGAGGTTGCTGCCAAGCCGGTGCTGCTCAGCAGGAGCACCACCAGCATTCCAAGCAGGGCCTTCATGTGCAGTCTCATCTGGTTTTATTCTCCTTCTTATGCTTTTTCCGCCGGTACAACGCAGCCCTCATATTGAAAAGCTGGCAACCTGAGGGATGATGGGCAGCAGGGCTCCCCAATTAGTCTGCAGTGCCGTTCCTGCTTTCAGATACGGCGGCAGATGGGTTCCGTATCTTGCCAACATGCAGAGACTCCCCCGCCTGTCACTAGCCATTATACACGGAAGGGGGCGACTCGCAATACTACGAAAGTACTGTGGCGCTGTTTACTAGCCGATAATATTGCACGCCATTGCACGTCGGACGTGAACCGGAACGCTGGTCCCTTTTCAATTGGATAGGACGGTGTGCGTCAGCAATTGAGCTTGATCAGCATCAGCCGAGGCCTGTCTGGCGCTAGATGGAGTTGCCGCTGTTCTGCCCTGTTGGCTGCGCTTGCTTCTTGGGGGCCGTTGATGAGCGGATCTGGGCCCGGTGAAGGCAGCCGCTTGCTCTTGCAGTTCTGCACCCCAGATGGTTTTGGCCAGGTTCCTTACTTCTACAATTTGTGGCAGATGCGAGCTTGCTTCGTTCCAAATCAGCACGGCGCCGGGCGAAATAGTGCGGCTCTGGCTAACCGGGGTCGTTCCGCTGACCTCTGCCTGTGATGCTGTCCGGACTGCCGGCACGACATTGACCGACACGCGGAGGGTGACAACTGCACGGTTGGAGGTCTGTCCCCCGAGGGAGACGGGCGGGAAGAGCATCTCAAGCAACAGCAGCCCAAGCCACACTGCGGGCGAGCCGTTCCTGCGAGGATTTCGGTCTCTTGCGAGTGTCCTCATGCCAGACCCCGTGGAAAGGAGGCACTCCGCAATCAGCGACGTATCTGGTTCATTCAAGATATCGGCAGCGGGAGGAAAAACATGAGGGGGTTACCCTCAAGCAAAAACGTGAGGTATCGGGTCAGGGCAAGAACTCCAATCGCCCACTGCCTTCTGCCACCACAGGAAGGATCTGGTTTCTGCGTTCCTGTCCGGCCAGTTGTCCGCTATAATGCGGCTATTCAGCGGACAGGGCCCGAAGGGCTTGGCTGGCCTGATCGTCTGCCGGGAGAAGAGCTACGCTATGAAGATCTCGGCGTTGATTGTGGATGACGAGCAGCCGGCCCGTGACGAACTGGCGTTTCTGCTTAAGGGCATCCCAGATATCGAGGTTGTAGGTCAGGGCAAGAACGGAGTCGAGGCGGTGAACCTGATTCGGGAGCTCACTCCTCAGGTCGTCTTCCTGGATGTGCAGATGCCGGGACTTGACGGATTCGGGGTCATCAAGAAGCTGCTGGAAAAGAAGGTGCCGCTGCCGTTTCTGGTTTTTGCCACCGCGTACGATCAGTATGCTGTCCAGGCCTTCGAGGTCAATGCCATTGATTACTTGTTGAAGCCCATCGCCCGCTCCCGGTTGGAGAAAGCCATTGCCAGAGTCCGGCGCGGGCTGGAAAGCGCCGAGCCGACCCGCCAGAAGCTGGAGCGGCTCGTACAGTTGGTCGAAGAACGGCCGGTGCCGCAGGCCAGCAAGTTGCTGGTGAAGAGTGGCGGCCGGCTGGTTCTGGTGAATTCCGACGATATCATCTACGCGAGCATCGAAGAAGGGGTGATCACGATTGTCTCGCGGGATCTGGAAGGGCAGTCCAACTTTCGCACGGTGGAAGACCTCCAAAGCAACCTCGATCCCAACACTTTCTGGCGTGTGCATCGCTCCTACCTGGTCAACATTAACCGCATCAAGGAAGTGGTTCCCTGGTTCAAAGGCTCTTATCAGCTCAAGATGGATGATCGCAAGCAGACCGAAATTCCCGTCAGTCGGGCGCAGACCCGCCGGCTGAGAGAACTATTCAAACTCTGATCCGGGGTGTGCGCGTGCGAAAAATAGGCCGGCGTGGATTGCTGAAGAGTTCCCTCGGAGTGTCCGGCACTCTCCTGGCGGGGCTTAACTGTGAGCAGCGGTCTTTGCTGGCGCAACTGGTGGATCGGTCAGAATATGGGAAGATCAAAGAACCGGTCAAGGGGCTGCAGCGCGGGAAACTGGGCCAGCACGAGATTTCCCGACTGATCATTGGTGGCAACCTGATTTCCGGCTCTGCCCACGCTGGTGATCTGCTCTATCAAGCCGCCTTGATGACCCACTATTTCACCACCGAAAAGATCCTCGAAACCTGGGCCCTGGCAGAACAGAATGGGATCAACACTACGCTGATGCGGGCGGACCCTCACGTCATGGAACATTATCAGAAGTTCACGCGGGAGCGCGGCGGAAAACTGCTGTGGATTGCCCAGTCCGCGCCGGAGCAAGGTGATCCCGTGGAAAACGCCAAGCGGGCACGCGACAGCGGCGCCCTCGCCATGTACTTCCACGGGGATGTCTGCGATCGGCTGGTAAAGCAGGGGAAAGTGGAGGACATCGGTCAGGTGGTTGCCGGCATCCGGAAAACGGGACTGCTTGCTGGCATCGGCGCGCACTTCGTGCCCACCGTCCGGGCATGTGCAGAGGCCAAACTCGATCCGGATTTCTACATGGTCACGGTGAATCAGGTCAGTTACTACTGCAGCCCGGCGGCGGAAGTCGCCGAGCTCATGAAAACCGTCAAGAAGCCCTGGATCGGATTCAAAGTCCTGGGCGCCGGACGAGACCGACCTCCCGCAGGCTTTCTGCACGCCTTCCACAAAGGGGCGGACTTCATCTGCGTCGGGATGTTCGACTGGCAGGTGCGGGATGATGCCGCTTTCGTCCAGGAAATGCTGGCGAAAGGTATTGAGCGGGAACGCCCCTGGACCTAACCCTGCCGCAGAACCTCACCGCAAAATACAGGCGTCACGGTCCGCTGGCGGTGAAGTATTGTCGGATGGCGCGCACCAGACCGGGGATTGTTGATTCCGCGGCTTCCACCGTCACAGGAAGACCCAGCTTGCGGAGTGTTTCAGAAGTAATGGGCCCGATGGAAGCCACCGCCACATCGTGCAGAACTTCCTCTAACTTACCATCCTTCACCAGGGCGGCAAAATTCGCGGCCGTCGAGGAACTCGTAAAGGTGATCATGTCGGGCCGAGGCGTGAGTAGTTGCTCGAGCTCGCCGGGCGCGAACTCTGGAGCGGCCGTTTCATAGGCTTCAACCACTTCAACGTGTGCGCCGCGTTCCCTGATGGCCCGGGGGACGAGGTCCCGGGCAACCTTGGCGCGAGGGATAAGAAACGACTTCCCCTGCAGCTCGTGACGGCTGAGGACTTCCAGCAGACCCTCGGCCCGATAGTCTCGCGGCACAAAATCCACCCGGACGCCGGTCTTGGCGAACTCCGCTGCCGTGGCTGGCCCGATGGCGCCGATTAGTAGGCCTTTCAGATCGCGCACATCGCGCCCGCAGGCCCTCAGGCGAGCGAGGAAATTGCGCACCCCGTTGGCGGATGTTACTAGCAAGTATTGAAACTCCTCCAGCCTTCGAATCGCGCCGTCCAGCGGCTCCCAGGAGGCAGGCTCGCGGATCTCGATGGTCGGAATTTCGACCACGCCGGCGCCGAGGTCGGCAAGGGCCTCACGAAGGACGCCGGCCTGCTCTTGGGTGCGCGTGATGACAATCCGTTTGCCAAACAGGGGCAGACGCTCGAACCAGTTGAGTTGATCGCGCAGGCTGACCACCTCGCCCACGACGGTGATAGCGGGCGGAGCGATTCCCGCAGCCTTGGAGGTGATATCGGCCAGTGTACCGGTGACCACTTGCTGGTCCGGACGAGTGCCCCAGCGAATCACGGCCACGGGGGTTTCGGGGCGGCGACCGTGTTGAAGAAGCGCGCTGGTAATCTCCGGCAGATTCTTCACGCCCATGAAGAAAACTAGCGTGCCCACACCTGTGGCAAGCTTCGACCAATCGAGCGCCGTCTCGGCTTTCGTGGGATCCTCATGCCCCGTAAGGAAGGCCACACCCGAGGTGAAATCGCGGTGCGTCAAGGGTATGCCAGCATAAGCGGGCGCCGCGTAGCCCGAGGAGATTCCCGGCACGACCTCAAACGGGATGCCCGCCTTCACCAACTCCTCCGCCTCTTCGCCGCCGCGCCCAAAAACAAACGGGTCGCCGCCTTTCAGCCGGGCCACCACGCGGCCCTCGCGGGCCTTGCGGACCAGGAGTTCATTGATTCCCGCTTGCGACATCGAGTGAGCGCCGCCGCGTTTCCCGACATAGATCTTCTCGGCCTCGGCGCGCGCGAAACGCAGCAAGTCTTCACTCGCCAGGTAGTCGTACACGACGCAATCCGCGCGTTCCAGGATGGCCTTGCCCTTGAGTGTAAACAGTCCAGGATCACCCGGACCCGCACCAATCAGATAAACCTTGCCGTTCATGGGGCTTCCTAATGCTCGGAGTTCGGTCCTGCCACATCGGGAGCTGAAGGCCGACTCCTAGCTATTTTGATTCAAGGATGGCGCGCGCGCCTTGCTGCAAAAGATGCGTTGCCACCCTGACGCCTAGTCCCTCGGGGTCCTCGATGGTGCCCGCCGCTGCCGCGCGTTTCACTAGACTGCCGTCCAGGCTCGCCACCAGGCCGACCAGATTTAGCTGGCCACCGGTGGCGACGGCGTGGGCAGCGATGGGTACCTGGCAGCCGCCTCCCAGGTGCCGCAGCAGGGCGCGCTCCGCGCGGACCGCCTGATGTGTTGGGACGTGGTCCAATGGCCTTACTGCCCGTTCCGTTCTTTCATCGCCTTGTCGAATCTCAATGGCCAGAGCACCCTGACCCACCGCGGGACACATTGCGTCGGGTGAAAAGTACTCGGTGATGCGGTCTCGAAGCCCCAGGCGATGGACTCCCGCCGCAGCCAACACCAGGGCATCGCAATCGCCACGCTCGAGCTTCTTGAGCCGGGTGTCAAGATTGCCCCGCAGGGGAACAAGGTTAAGATCGCCGCGTAGCCTGCGCAACTGGGCTTGGCGCCGCACGCTGCTGGTCCCTACGCGCGCGCCGGCGGGAAGGTGGCCAAAGTTTCTGCCGTCCCTGGAAATCAAAACGTCGCGCGCGTCTTCACGCTCGGGCACGGCGGCTATGACGAGGCCGGCGGGTTGGTCGGTGGGCAGGTCCTTCATGCTGTGCACGGCCACATCCACCGTGCCGTCGGCCAGTGCCTCTTCGATTTCCTTGATGAAGAGTCCTTTGGTTCCTGACTGGGCCAGAGGCACGTCCTGCAGCTTATCACCCGTTGTCTTGATGGTCCTGATCTGGACCTCATAGCCTGTGGTCGCCAGCCGGTCCTTCACCCAGTTGCTTTGCCAAAGCGCAAGTTGGCTGCCGCGCGAGCCGATGATGATCTTCATAAGTGAAGTGACAAGCGACAAGTGACAAGCAAGACTGCGTCTCGGTGCTTGTCACCGGTCACTCACTGCGCACGATTGTTCTCAATCCGCGACCCCGAATATCTTGCGAATCAACTGCACCAGGATGCCATGTTCCGGATGCCCGGCGGCCCTCTTCAGTTCCGTGAGAGGTCCGTGCAAGATCTTGTTGACGATCCCGCGCGTCAACGCTTCCAGGGCCTCGCGTTGTTCCGGCGTGAGGTTGGTGAGGCGGCCGCGGTGGCGCTCTACCTCGCCCTGGCGGATGAGATCCAAGCGTTCCTCGAGCGCCACAATGGTCGGCACCACATCGCGGGAGGCCAGCCGCCGCATCATCTTCTGCACTTCCTGCTGCACGATTTCCTCTGCGTATACGGCCTCACGTTCTCGCTCCTTCTTGTTGGCATCGACGACGCGCTCAAGGTCATCGATGTCATAGACGAAGGCATTGTCCAGCTCGTTGACTGCCGGGTCGATATCGCGCGGCACCGCGATATCGACGAAAAACATGGGGCGGTTCCGCCGTGCCGCGAGCATGCGCTCGACTTGTTCCTTGCGCACCACGAAGTGCGGGGCTCCGGTGGAGCTGATGACAATGTCGGCCTTGCCGATGTACTCGGGAAGTTGCTCGAAGCGGATGGCGGTGCCATGAAAGGCCTGGGCGAGTTCCACGGCGCGGTCGTAGGTCCGGTTGCTGACGAAAATGGCGCTGGCGCCGCTGCTGAGCAGGTGCTTGGCGGCAAGCTCGCTCATCTTTCCGGCGCCAATTACAAAAATCGTCTTGCCGGCGAGGTTGCCGAAGATTTTCTTGGCCAGCTCCACGGCCGCATAGGAAACGGAGACTGCGGCCGTGCCGATGGCCGTTTCGCGCCGGACTTTTCGCGCCACGGCAAAGGCGTGGGTAACCACCTCGTT
>Ga0315289_10007126_pt1 | contig 16355 bp, 12 predicted proteins | sample YL17G11_40_MG_FD_203452 | JGI IMG/M metagenome (GOLD analysis project Ga0315289, IMG submission 203452) | Sediment microbial communities from Yellowstone Lake, YNP, Wyoming, USA - YL17G11_40 | ecosystem: Environmental > Aquatic > Freshwater > Lake > Sediment | place: USA: Wyoming | collected... | reverse complement strand
AAAATAGAACCGCCCACCCGGCTGCAGCACCCGCGCCACTTCCGCCAGCACCGGCTCCACCTGGGGGATGTGCTCCAGCACTGAGTTGCTCACCACCGTGGCGAACGTGCCATCAGCGTAGGGCATCTGCGTGCCATCGGCCTGCGCCGCCAACCGGTACGCCTGGCGCTGGCGGGCCTCGGTCAGCGGCCCCCACCAGGGATCGAACCCCGCCTCCAGCCGCTCGTCGAAGGCAGCCGCTGCAAAGTGGCCGTCGCCGCACCCCACGTCGAGCACCGGGCGCGGCACGGGCAAGCCGGCGTAGAAACGGGCCTCCACCGCCCGCAACAACGCCCGGAACGCCGGCAGCTCCCGCAAGTGCCTCCACAGCAGATCGTCACTCACACAACCGCTCAAACAGCGCCTCATACCCCGCCACCGTCCGCCCGGTGTTCCACCGCTCCGCGATTTCCTCCCTCGGCCGCACGTACCTGGCCCGGTCGCCGACCACCCGCACGATCGCCTCGGCCAACGCCTGGGCGTCACCGATCGGCACAATCTCCCCCATCCCCGTCTGGTTCACTGGCTGGCGCACTCCTGGCAGGTCGGAGGCAATCGAAGGTGTCCCGCACAACATTGCCTCCACCTGCACCAGCCCAAACGATTCGGTCGAGTTAAGGCTCGGCACGACGATACAGGCCAGATTGGGGTACAATGCCGCCAGTTGTGCTGGGTTCAGCACGCCCAGGAACTGCCACCGCTCCTCGTACTCGCGAAACAACGGCTCCAGCCGCCGGGCGTACGCTTCCTCGCCCAGTACGTTCCGGTATTGGCCGGCGAACAGCACCCGCGCCTCTGGATAGACCGCCAGCACGTCCGGCAGCGCCTGAAATAGCACCTCGACCCCCTTCTCGGCTGCCAGCCGTGCCACCATGCCGATCACTGGCCTCCGTCCATCCAGGTCGTGCATGCGGGCAAACGCAGCCGCCGCCCCTGGCCCCACCTCTGGCAGGTCCACCGGCGGCGGAATCACCTCGATCTTGCGGCGGAAGGTGCGCAGGAAGGGGGAATGGTCGGCAAAGTCCTGCGTATAGGCCACCACCCGCTCGGCCAGCAGCCCCGCCAGCCGGTTCATCACGTGCACCACCTGGTTGGCTACCCAGTTGAACGGGCCAGGTGGCAGTTCCAGGTCGGAGTGATACGTCAACACCGTCGGCCGCCCCATCAACCGCCCCCGCGCTGCTACCCCCGCCGCGTCGAACTGCGGTAGATGCAGGCTGATGACGTCGTGCTCCCGCACCAGGCGCGTCGCCAGCCAACCGAAGGTCGGCATGATGACCCCCTTGCTGACCCGGAAAAGCACGGGCGCGCGCACCACCCGCACCCCATCCTCCATCGTCTCCAGCGGGCAGGCGCGATCAAAGCGCGAGGTGAGCACCGTCACCTGATGCCCGCGCGCCGCCAACCCTCTCGCCATGCGCTCCACATAAATCGTCAGCCCGCTCGTATGTGGACGGTAATAGGTGAGTACAATCAGGATCCGCAAAATACCCCCCCCCGCGGAATGCGGAATGCGGATTGCGGATTGCATATAGCAAATCACGCAACACGCATCACGTTTCACGTTTCACGAAACAACGTTCTATTCTCCACCACCCACTCGTACAACCGCCGGATTCCCTCTTCCGCCCCCACGCACGGCCGCCAGCCCAACTCGTGCCCGGCCTTGCGGATGTCGGAAACGTACACCCGCTGATCACCCGGCCGCCAGTCGCCGTGGGACACCGAAATGGAGCGACCCACCAGCCGCCCCAGCAGCGGCCCGAACTCGGCCCACACCGACATGGTGTTTGCTGGCCCACCGCCCACGTTGTACACCTGCCCGGCCGCCACGTCAATGTGAGCCACCGCCGCATCGTACACGTCCAGCAAGTCGTCCACGAACAGCACGTCCCGCACCTGCTTGCCGTCGCCGTAGATCGTGATCGGCTGCCCAGTGACCGCAGCGATGATGAGCCAGGCCACCCACCCCTGGTCTTCGACCCCCATCTGCCGTGGTCCCAGGATGCACGATTGCCGAAACACGACCGTCGGCAGGCCATAGATGCGGGCGTAGTCACGCACGTACTGATCGCCTGCCCCCTTGGAACAGCCGTAGGGAGAGTGGAAATCGAGCGGAAACGTCTCGGGGAGGCCGAGTGGCAGGTCCCGGTAGGCGTAGCGCGTCGTCTCCTCGATCACCGCCACCCCTGCCATCCCGCCGTACACCTTGTTGGTGGAGGCATAGAGGAAAGTTGGTTTCGTTCCTGCCTGCCGCGCCGCCTCCAGCGCGTTGAATGTACCCCACGCGTTGTGCTCGAAATCGGCCCGCGGGTCTGCCACCGACGTCGTGACCGCCGTCTGCCCCGCCAGGTGTACGATGACGTCCACGGTCCCTACACACAGATTCCTCGCTGCGCTCGGAATGACAACCCACGAAGCTGCCTGGGCCAGCGCCGCGGCATCCCGCACGTCACCCACGATCAGCCGGAACGCATCCGCCCCGTATCGGTCGCGCAGCCAGGCCACGTTCGCTTGCGTGCCCCGCCGCGACAGGTTGTCGTACACCGTCACCTGCTCGCCCCGGCCTAGCAACCGGTGCACGTAGTTGCAGCCGATAAAGCCCGCTCCGCCGGTGACCAGATAATGCTTCGTCATTCCGCCTCCTCCACGTCGGCGGCCCGTGCCCGCAGCCAGCCCAACGAAATGCTCTCCCGAGCCAACCCGGCCAGCCCCAGCAGGCACATCGCCACGTATTGGAAGGTGTGGATGGCGAACGCAACGGTGACCGCCTGGTCCACCGGCACATTGAACGGCACGGTCAGCCCATAGCGCGCCACGGCGTGAAAGACCCCCACCGCCCCCGGCGACGAGGGCACCGCCATCCCCAGCCCCGCCACACACACCAGGAAGGGTGCCGCCAGCACCGGCGGCCGGGGCAGAAAGGCCCGGATCAACGCCCAGTAGAACACCACCACGCTGGCCCAGGTGATGACCGACCAGGCCAGGATCGCCAGCCCCTTCCGCCCGGAGCGCAAGGGGGCCAGCCCCTCGAACAGCCCATCCAGCAGCCCCGTCCAGCGCTCCACGTCCAGCCGGGGCATCCATCCCAGTACCCGCCGCACCGCCCGCCGCCCCCAATCTGGCCGGAATGCCAGGACCACCAGCACCGCTAGTGCCGCCAGCGCCGCCACCCCCGCGACCAGGCCAGCGCCTGCGGCGCTCTTCGCCCCACCCACGAAGGGCATCACTCCCGCCAGGAGGGCCACCACCATCAGCATGTCCAGCACCCGCTCCACCACCACGGTCGAAAGTGCAGCGGCGGTGGAAATCTTCCCTCCCCGCCCGATGATCACGGCCCGCGCCGGATCCCCCAGCCGGAAGGGAAACACGTTGCTCACCAGGTAGCCCACGTTGGTGACCCAGAAACAACGTGACAGGCTCTCCTGGGAGCCCAGCAGCAGCCGCCAGCGAACCGCACGAAAGAGCAGGTAGACCAGCAGCGCCGCCGTGGCCGGGATCAGGTAGACGTACTCTGCTTTGGCCAGCGTCGCCCCGATCTGCCGCACATCAATGCCCTTCAGCGCCAGCACCAGCGCCACCAGGCTGACCACCAATCCGACCCATAGTTGCCATCGTTTCTTCATAGGCGAAGATTATACCACTGCCAGCAACCTCCGCAAACTCGGAATGAGATTCCTCGCTTCGCTCGGAATGACAGAAGATTGCGGATTGCGGAATGCAGACCCCCAGGGAGAGGGCCGGGGTGAGGGTAGGATCATCGCTGCCAGACCACCACCAGCGGGTGGTCGTACACACTGAAACTCTCGTCCAGCCGGCCCAGGTGCCATACCAGCGGTGCTGTGGGCCGGCACGACTCCGGCAGCACAAAATCCAGCCCCGCTGCCGGATCATCCACCAGCACCAGCGGCCCCAGGCGCGGATACCGCCCGAAACAGGCCACCGGCTTAAAGCCCAGCCGGCTCTCGAACAGCGCCCGGTAATAGTGGGCCATCCGCGGGTAGCGCGCCGGCCAGCGCGCCAGCGTCCCGTATCCCCGCTGGCTGGCGACCACGACCACGTTGGCCTCGGCCAGTGTCTCCTCCATCGCCGCCCACTTCTCCGGCCCATCTTCGTCAAACACCGGCAATACCCGCACCTCGTACCCGCTCGTATCCAGCGGCAACGGATGGTCCCATTGCTCGACCGCCACGACCGCTCCCCGTGGCACGTGCTCGTACAACCACTCCGAAGCCGCCACCCACGGATGCGGGGAACGGTAGATATTGACGAACGCGAGGCATTGAAGCAGGGAGTAAATGAGGGGGAAGTAAATGAGGAATGAGACCGTCAAGATGTAACGGACACCCCCAACGTGACGGACGCCCCGCTTCAGCGGGGACTCTCTGGCTGGACCTCCGCAATCCGCATTCCGCACTACCTTCCCGAAAGTTTCGGTGGGGCACCTTTCGGGAAGGTTCCGCATTCCGAGATGGGCCGCGTACACGGCCAGCACCGGCGTGAGCGGCAGCCAATAGCGGGGAAACCTGGCGTACAGCGCACCGGCGAACGCGAAGACGGGTACACTCCAGGCCAGCAGCACCCACTCCGCCCGTCGTGGCGGTTCCCGCACCGCCCGCCACACCCCGTACGCCAACCCACCGAAAGCCACCAATCCCAGCGGCCACCCCATCCCCCAGCGCAACTGCTGCTCGATCGGATACAGGTAGGGCCAGGTGGCGTGGAACTGCCGGGTGTACGGCACGTCCAGCGCTCCCCGCGCGATGCCCGCCTGCTGGGCCACGTTGTGCCAGAACGTGGGAAACGCCAGCACCGCGAAAGGGTTGGTGAGCGCGAAGGCCGCCAGTGCCGCCGCTCCGCTCTCCAGGGCGCGCCTCCATCGTGCTCCCGATCCACCCGGCAGGCCCGCCCAGGCCGCGCCCAGCGGCAACGCCAGCAACCCCGCACTGAACTTGCTGCCCAGCGCCAGCCCCGCCCACAACCCCGCCAGCGCCGCATCGCGCGACCGCCCACGCTCCGCCAGCCGGACGGCGAACCACAGCGCCCCCAACGTGAAGAAGGCCAGCAGTACGTCGGCGGTGTAAAAGTGAGCCTGCTGCACGTGCAAGACCATTAGGGCGACGAAGGCCGCCGCCAGCAACCCGGCCCGCTCCCCGTAGGCCCGCCTCCCCAGCGCGAACGTCAGCACCACCGTGCCCACGTCAAAGGCTGCCGCCAGCACCCGCCCTACCAGCAGCGGGTCCACCCCACGCGCCAGCCCCGCCGCCAACGCCAACAGGTACACCGGCAGGTGGCCGTAGGCGAAATCCGGCGCCACCTCGAACGGGTTCAGGCGGTTGGGCCAGCGCAGCCCCTCCGCCACCCCCACTACGTAGCGCTCGTCCGGGTGCGCCCCAATCCCCCCGTCCCACTCCAGCCCACAAAACCGCAGCGCCGCAGCCACCAGCAGCACGGCGATCAGGCCGGCGCACAACCAAGCCCCACGCTTCCTCACAACCAGCATTCTATCACAGCCGCGCTACCGCCGCAACAACACGACTTACCTTCCCGAAAGCTGAGAGCTTTCGGGAAGGTCCATTCCGCATTCCGCATTCCGCAATCAACTTGACATCTCCCCCCGACTGCGTTATACTCCTCCCTCGATGTCTGGCAATGGCAAGCAGCCCACCGGCAGAAAAGGCATACCCAGGGACGCCATCCGCATCCCTGCCCACAGTGTTTTCACCAGCCTTTGGACACCCGTCCAAAGGCTTTTTTATCCCACTACCCCCCCCCGCGGAATGCGGATTGCGGAGGGCATACCTGCGGGAGGGTAGGCTGAGGAGTCCCCATGACCTTCTTGACCAAACTCACGACAGCCCAACAGGCCAACCACTCCTGGCTGTGTGTCGGCCTCGATCCGGTCCTGGAGCGGCTGCCCGAGGCCGCGCTGGCCACCGAGAACCCGCTGCTGACCTTTGGCCGCGCCATCGTGGAGGCCACCGCCGACCTCGTGTGCGCCTACAAGCCCAACCTGGCCTTTTGGTTGGCCGAGGGGCCCGCCGGCCTGCGTGCGCTTCAGGACCTCGTCGCCGGCATTCCCAACCACCTGCCCGTCATCCTCGACGCCAAGTTCAACGACGTCGGGCACACCGCGACCGCCTACGCCCGCGCCGCCTTCGACGTCCTGGGCGTGGATGCCGTCACCGCCAACCCCTACCTGGGGCTGGATGCCGTGCGCCCCTTCCTCGCCAGCGAGGAACACGGCGTCTTCCTGCTCACCCGCACCTCCAACCCCTCCGCCCCTGACCTGCAGGACCAACTCGCCGGCGGTCACCCGCTATACCAGCAGGTCGCCCGCCTGGCCGTGGAGTGGAACGCCGCACACCCTGGCACCTGCGGCCTCGTCGTCGGCGCCACCTACCCCGAGGAACTGGCCCACCTGCGCGAGATTGCCCCCGACCTCCCGTTTCTCATCCCTGGCATCGGGGCCCAGGGCGGCAGTCTCGCCGCCGCCAGCGCCCACGGTCCCAGCGCCAATGGCGCCGGCCCGCTCATCAACTCCTCGCGCGACGTCATCTACGCCTCTTCCAAACCCGACTTCGCCGAAGCCGCCCGCACCGCCGCCCGCACCCTGCGCGACCAGATCAATGGATTGCGAGAGGGAGTGAATGAGGGGGAAGTATATGAGGAATGAGGCCACAATCCGCAATCCACATTCCGCAATTCCCCATCTCCTCTTCGAAGCCGGCTGTATCCAATTCGGCACCTTCACCCTCAAATCCGGCCTCACCTCTCCCATCTACGTGGACCTGCGCCTGCTGGTCAGCCACCCGTCACTCCTACGGGAAGTGGCCCGCGCCATGGCGCAAACTGCCCAGACGCTGACCTTCGACCGCCTGGCCGCCATCCCTTACGCGGGGATCCCTATCGGCGTCGCGCTCGCCCTGGCACTCGACCGCCCGCTCATCTACCCCCGCCGCGAGATCAAAGAACACGGCACCCGCCGCGCCATCGAGGGATTCTTCCGGCCGGGGGAGACCGCGCTCGTGGTGGACGACCTGATCACCCGTGGAGATAGCAAACTGGAGGCCATCCAACCGCTGGAAGAGGCCGGGCTTGCCGTGCGTGACGTCCTGGTGCTGATAGACCGGGAACAGGGCGGGGCCGATGACCTGGCCCGCCGGGGCTACCGCCTGCACGCCGTCCTGACCCTGCGCCAAATCCTGGACGCCCTGGCGGCAGCCACCCGCATCACCCCCGCCCAGCACGCCCAGGTCCTGGACTATCTGAGTAATGCGTAATTCGTAAAATGCACCTTCCCGAAAGTTCGGAACTTTCGGGAAGGTATTAATTCGCCATTCGTCATTTGCTGATTTGCCGACCTGCCGATTGCCGATATGCAGTCACCCGATCTCTCGACCATCCTCTGCGGCATTCGCCTGCCCAACCCCACCGTCCTCGCCTCGGGCATCCTGGGGTTGAGCCACGAGATCATTGCGCGCGTCGCGCGTGCCGGGGCCGGTGCGGTTACCACCAAGTCGTGTAGCCTCCAGCCCCGCCCCGGCTATCCCAACCCGACCATCCTCGACTGGGGGCCGGCCCTGATCAACGCCGTCGGCCTATCCAACCCGGGCGTCGAGGTCATGGTCGAGGAGATTCGCGCCGCCAGGGAGGACCTGGCCCCGCTGGGCGTACCCGTCGTCGCCAGCATCTTTGCCGAAACCATCTACGATTTTGGCACCATCGCTCGCTTCATCTCCGAAGCCGGGCCCGACCTGATCGAGGTCAACATCTCCTGTCCCAACGTAGACGACCGCTACCGGCAGATGTTCGCCGCCGATCCCTACGTCGTCACCCAGGTCACCCGCCGCGTGAAACAGAATACCCACGTCCCGGTGCTGGTGAAACTCTCCCCCAACGTCACCGACGTGGTGGAAATCGCCCGTGCCGCAGTCGAGGCAGGGGCAGACGGGATCACCGCCATCAACAGCCTGGGCCCTGGTCTCATCGTGGACGTCGAGACCTGCCGCCCGGTGCTAGCCCACGGCGCGGGCGGCGTCAGCGGCCCCGGCATCCACCCCATCGCCGTACGCTGCGTCCACGACATCTGCCGCGCGGTAAAAGTGCCCGTCGTCGCGGTGGGCGGCGTGACGAGCGGGCGGGACGCCGCAGAGATGATCCTCGTCGGCGCCACGGCCATCGGCATCGGCTCAGCCGTCTACTACCAGGGACTGGACGTCTTCCGCCAGGTGTGCGGGGAACTAGAGGACTATATGGAACGGCACGACTACGGCACGCTGGAGGAATTCCGGGGCCGCGCCCTCACAAACTAAGCCCTGAGCATTAGCCGAGATTCCTCGCTTCGCTCGGAATGACAGAAGAAACGTTAGCCGTTGAACGGGTTCATTTCATCCCCTCCCTCTGGGCACGGCTTGACCCACGATCAACTACGCATCGGTCATAATATCTACCTGCGCGGTCATCCCCGGCTGCAGATTGAGGTCGGTGGGTTCCAACTCGATGGTCAGCGTATAGGTCGTGTCACCCTGCTGCACCACCGCCACCGGCGAGACCGTGACCACGCGCCCGCGCAGCGTCTCGACCCGGAAAGCGTTCACCCGCACCAGTACTTGCTGGCCTACCCGCACGCGCCCGATCTGCAACTCGCCGACGTTTCTGGTCTCGATGCGCCAGCGAGATACGTCGAGCAGTTCGACGACCGTCGCATCAGGTGCGACCCACTCCCCCAGGCTAACCGGCACGGCCGACACGACGCCGTCGAAAGGAGCCGGCAGCGTCGCACGCGCCAGGTCTGCCTGTGCAGCCTCCAACGCTATTTGTGCACGCTCCACGTCCAGTTGGGCCAGCGAGAGATCTTCAGGCCTGACAGGATGCTGCACCTCATATAGCCTCAACTGCGCCTGCGCCAGTTGCGCCTCGGCCTCGGCGATGGCAGTGGCGTAACTGCGGCCGGCGGCGCGCATGCGGTATCCGGCCAGTATCACGTCGTAGTGATCTTGAACCTCAGCCAGGGTGCGCGCCTGGGGCGAGGCGGGCGCCCAATCGTGGGTGGTTGGGTTGTCGAGCACCTTCTGGTACTCATTCCTGGCATCCTGTAGCGCCCGCTCGGCCTGTCTCAGCGCTGCCCGGTCAATGGTATCCTGATTGGGGCGCTGAGCGGCCTGCACGCGTGCCTGGGTCAGGGCGGCCTGGGCGCTGGTGATGGCCGCCGTCGCTGCCAGCGCCTGTTCTGGGATGGGCGTGGCCTGCGCCTGCCACTGGGCCAGCCGGACCTGAGCGGTTTTCAGCTCCAGTTCCGCCTGGGCCACGGCACGCTGCAACTCGGCAGCATCGAGCGTCGCCAGGGTTTGCCCGCCCTGCACGCGCTCGCCGATCTCGGCCCCGACCGACGTGACCATGCCTCCCACGCCAAAGCTCAACCCCACCTGCCGGGCGGGCAGTAGCACGCCGTTGGCGGCGATGCTATCGGAGGGCGATGGAACGGGCAAATCAGGCTCGGGCGCAGGAGTCGGTGTAGGCGAACCGTCTGCGCCTGCCCGGCACGCCGCCAGGCCAGAGATCAGCATCCCCCATACCAGCCATATTCCAACCAGTCGTCTCATTGTTGTCCCCTCTCCATGCTAGCCACACAATCGAGCCCTAGTCTTGCCTCATCTCAATGACAGCCACGGGATCGAGCCTGCGGAGCGTTTTGACGATTGTGCCAGCACCGACAACGATGACGGCCAGCGGGATCGGCAGCGTGAACAGCCAGGGCGCCAAGCTGAAAAAGTCCAGGTTCAGCCCCCTCGGCGTGTAGACAAGCGCCTGAAAGCCGACCAAGCCAAGCACACAGACTATAGCACCGATCAACCAGGCCAGGCCGACCGCGCTCCCCGTCTCTTTCACAGTGCGAAAGACAAGCCACAGGCGACTGCGCCCGATGGCGTGCAGGGTGCCAAACTCTTCCCGGCGTTGAGCAAAGAAGATATAGTTCAAAGCCGCCAGGGCGACCGCCGCTACGATGGCGATGATGCTCTCGACGGCAGCAAACAGCAACATCATCAGTTGCGTAATCTCCTCAAACTCGCGACGCCCTGCATCGTAGGTGTACACCCGCGTTTGCGCTGAGGCCACGCTCCCCTCCAGCCAGGCATCCAGTTCACCCTTGCGCTCCTCCGCCGGCACGACGAGCAGCCGGGGCGACCGGGACGCGGTAAGTTCGTGGCTCTGCAAATATTCGAGTGAAGTAAATCCCACCCACAGGTCGTCACGAGAAAGCAGACCAACGATCACCATCTCGGTCGGGATGTCGTCTTCAATTAACAGGTTGTCTTGGCCGTTTCGCTCCTGAACGGGCCGGCCAATGGCGTCTCCCACGCGCAGTTCTCGATTCAGTGCGACCGCTTCCGATATAATGATCTCGTTGGAGCGAGGGCGGGGCAGGCGCCCCTCCACGAGCTGTACGTCAAATAGGTCCATCAATACCGGCAAATCGTCTTCAGAAACACCATAGATGTTGACGTCAGATCCCCCGCCCGGCGGCACTACGACCTGCAACCACAATGGCATCGTCTGGATGACGCGGGCGACGGCAGGATGACTCCTGACCTGCGCCGCCACACCAGGATCAACGACATCTCCTATGCCTGGCGCAACCTCACCCACGTAACGCAGGTACTCATAATCGGGCTTCATCGCATCAAGGGATGCCGACATAAGAAACACAGGGAACGCGACCCCCAGGATCATCAATGCCATACTCACGACCAGCATGATCCCCCGGCGGCGGTGGCGCAGGTAAAAGGTCCAGGACGACAGCGGCCTGGTCGTCGAACGCCACGTTCGCGAACGCTTGGCTGCCTGCTTGTGCCCCTCCACCTCCATACTGAGCTTTCCCCGCTCGATGATGGCCACAGCGTCGAACTGGGCAAACACTCGCCTGACGCTAAGAGCCGCAAACGCGATCACCACCACCGGAATCGGGACGACAAACCAGAGCGGCATCAGGTTCGCCAGATCCAGTTCCATTCCCTTGGCATAATACAGGCTAGACTTGAGCCCGTATAGAGCGGCCAAAGAAAGCCCCAGACCAGCCCCCCACCCGATCCCGGTCACAACCGCTGTCTCCAACGTCAAGCGGCCAACGAGCCGGTTCTTGTGATAACCCACGGCGTGCAGCAGACCGAGTTCGCTCACCCGCTGCGTCAGGGCGATCCGGTTGATCACGCCGACGACCAACGCGACGACGAGCGCGACCAGGCAGTTCACGACGCCAAAGATCAGATGGAGCCCCCGCAGGGCCATCCGCACGAACCCGGAAATCTCCCTGTAGGTCTCCACCTCTGTGCGCGTGGTCATGATCGTGGTTTCCAGGAATTCGTCCACCGCCTCCTTGCGACCCTCTCGCGCAACGACCAGGAGGTTGATCGGTCGAGGCGCGAACAGCTCGTGGGCCTCCAGATACTCGTAGGAAGCAAAGCCCACCCGCACGCTGGGGCCCGGGTTCACCGCTGGATCGCCTTCCAGGATACCTACCAGCACCAAAGGAGTCGGAACACCTCCATAGTACGTATCGTTGATTGAACGCGCAATCTCGTCACCAATCTCCAGCCCCAACGCGCGAACCACCTCCTCTGAGAGCATGATCTCGTTGGTGCGCGGCTCGAACATTCTTCCTTCCTTCAGGCGCACGCCATAGTGAGCCATCAGGTACTGCGCATCGTCCTGAGACACCCCCATCAAGCGCAGATTGTCAAGGCCGATCAGCGCCGGTGGCGAGATATACAGGCCGTTGTCCGGGATGACACGGGCGACGTCCGGGTGGGTCTCGATCTGCGATACGACACCGGGCTCAAGCAAGTTGCTGGCGGCAGGGTACACCCGGCTGACCTTGGTCAGGTAGCTGAACTGGGCGCGCAGCGGTATGGAATCCAACACACTGACCATGACGTAAAGCCCTGCCGTCGCCAGGCATACGAGCACGATCAGTAGCAACGTACTGCGCTTGTGGCGGCGGTAGTAGGTCAAAGGTGATACTGGGTTCATGGTGTCCTCTCCTTACGCAGCACCGGGATGGGGGCCGATGAGTACATCGGGTGCCGATGGTCCGATGTACCCATCGGCTACATCGGACATCGGACCACCGGCATTGGCCTGAGCGACGCGGGCAAGCCGGTCCTTGACGTTGGCGACCTGCCCGCCACGCAGGGTGATCACCAGGTCGGCTTCGCCGAGAATCTCAGGGTTGTGCGTCACGGCGATCAGGCTGCCCTGCTCGCGGTAGCCGCGCAAGAGGGCCATCACCTGCAAGCCGGTCCGCCGGTCCAACAGCCCCGTCGGCTCGTCGGCGAAGATGACGCGCGGGCGGTGGATCATCGCCCGTGCGATGGCCACCCGCTGCCGCTCGCCACCGGATAGTTCGTAGGGGAAGCGGTGCAACTTGTCGCCCATCCCCAGGTCTACCAACAACGCCCTGGCCTGCTCGGCGTGGGGCTTGTCCTGCACCGGGGCGGCGACCATCACGTTCTCCAGCGCGGTCAGGTAGTTGATCAGAAAGTGCTGCTGGAAGACGAACCCGAACTCGCTGCGCCGCAGGGCCACGCGCTCGCGCTCCGGCATTTTGCTGTAGGCGCGGCCATCCAGGTAAACCTCGCCCTGGGTCGGCCAGCGCAGCCCGCTCAGGAGATACAGCAGCGAACTCTTGCCGGAACCCGAAGGCCCCAGGATGCCGATGAACTGGTGCTCCTCGACAGCAACCGAGACGTCGTGCACGGCATCCAGCGTGGACTCACCATCCTGGTACGTCAGCGTGAGTTGTTCTCCCTGTAACATGCAAGCCCTCCTCAACTAAGGTTCTCTCTTGATCTGTCTCTATAATACCATCTTCCGGGGGTGGGAGTCCATAGGCACGTGTCACCTGGCACCTGTTACCACTGTCACCACGTACCATGACACTGTCATAGTGAAACGTTGACTTTTCGCTCCGTATGAGTACAATGACCTGGGTAGACAGAAGATGAGGTGCCCACGCACGGGCGCGCTGTAGGGGAGAGCGAATGATGATTCGGGTCGCTGTTGTGGATGACCATCCGTACGTCGCCATTGCCCTGCGGGCGCTGCTGGACGAGACACCCGATATCCAGTTGGTAGCCGAGTCGCGCCGTGGCAGCGATGTGGCGGCGCTGGTACGCCGAACGCGTCCGGACGTGCTGCTGCTCGATATGTTCATCGAGCCAGAGTTCGACGCACTGGCCACGGTACGCCGCCTGCGCGACGACTTCCCCGACCTGAAGATCTGCCTGCTCAGCGCCTACCTCGAACCGGCCTGGGTGCACGACCTGTTGCAGGCCGGCGCCTGTGGCTACATCCTCAAGGACGATGACTACATCTCGCGGATTGATACGATCATCCGCGACCTGGCCGAGGGGCGGCTCTACCTCAGCCCACAGGCCCACGAGGCGCTGGCGCAGGCCACGCGGGCCGAGGGCATAGAGCAGCCACTTTCCGCACGCGAGGCCGAGATTCTGCGCCTGGCGAAGCGCGGTCTGCCCAACCCGCAGATTGCCCAGGCGCTCCACATCTCTGCCGGCACGGTGCGCAACCACCTGTGCGCCATCTATCGCAAGCTGGGCGTCCGCAGCCGCCACGAGGCGCTCCAGGTTGTCGAAGAGCGCCACCTGATCTGACGTGATACGAAAATGGAAAGCAGAATATTCGTGACCGGCCTGACGCTGGGGTGGTTCACCCTGGCAGTAGGGCTGCTTGTGTATCGTGGCGTGCGCGGCTGGTGGCGCAGCCGGCGGTACGGAGCACCGATTGACCACAGCGTCCTGCTGGTGGAATATGGTCGCAAGATGACGGGCGTGCTGGATCGGCAGGCATTAGGTACACTGCTGGCCGCCGACTTTCCGCGTGCACTGCAGGCCGAACGTGCGGTGCTGCTATTGCCGGAGGCACATCAACTGGTCGCCGCCGGGACGGACGACCTCCGTTTGCCCATCAGCCACGCGGCGGTGCGCTGGGTAGCCTCGGGTGGGGAGGCACAGAGGGCGGAGCGGGGCCGGCTGCGCGAGTTGATCCAGCAGGGGCCGGCCGACCTGGCCTGGACGCAAGTGTGGGTGCCGCTGATGCGCGGGGCCGAGTTGCGGGGGATGTGGTTGCTAGGCAGGCGCAGCAACAAGATGCAGTACGCGCCCGAAGACCTGCGCTGGCTGACGGCCGTGGCCCGCGAGGCCGCCGCCGTGCTGGAAGCCACCCATTATGCCGAACAGGAGCGGCGAGTGGCCTCCGAGATGCGGGCACTCTACCGCCAGGTGGTGACAGCACGGGAGGCGGAGCGCGGGCGGCTGGCGCGGGAACTGCACGATGGCGTCCTGCAAGACCTGTGCGCCGTGACGCGCGATCTGAAGGCGCTGGAGGCCCAGGTAGAGGCCAACGGCAGGCCGTTTACGGACCCGGCAGCCCGTTCTGCCGAGACGGTGAATGCACTGCGTGCGATCTGCAACGACCTGCGCCCGCCGCTCTTGCAGTGCGACCTGGCCTCGGCGCTCAAGACGCTGGTGGCAGAATTGGATATGCGCTCCCCGGCCCCCATCCACATTGATATCGCAGCCCAGGTAGACGACCTGCCTGACGACGTCGCATTGGCCATCTTCCGCATCACCCAGGAGGCGCTGCACAACGCCATCCAGCACGCCGATGCCTCCGAGATCGCGGTGCGCCTGACACAGTACCCCGACCGGTTGCGCCTGACGGTGACCGACGATGGGCGAGGGATTGCAGGTGGCGTGGACCCGGCCCGCTTCGTGGCCCAGGGGCACTTTGGGCTGGCCGGCATGCGCGAGCGCGCGGCGATGATCGGGGGCAGACTGGACGTGCAGACGGCTACCGACTACGGCACCGTGGTGATCCTCGAACTGCCGTAACCACCTACTCCACAGTCACGCTCTTCGCCAGGTTGCGTGGCTGATCCACGTCGCAGCCCCGGCGCACCGCGATGTGGTACGCCAGGAGTTGCAGCGGCACGACGTTGACTACCGGCGAGAGCAGGTATGGCGTCGGCGGGACGTAGAGCACGTGGTCGGCCTTGGCGGCGAGCCCAGCGTCCCCCTCCGTCGCCAGCGCGATGACGATGCCCCCTCGCGCTTTCACCTGCTCGACCTGGCTAACCATCTTGTCGTAGACGTGGTCATGCACGGCGATGGTGACGACCGGCATGGCCTCGTCAATCAGTGCGATGGGACCGTGTTTCATCTCCCCGGCCGGGTAGCCCTCGGCGTGAATGTAGGAAATCTCCTTCAGTTTGAGCGCTCCCTCCAGCGCGATGGGGTAATTGATGCCCCGCCCCAGGTACAGGAAATGCTCCCGGTCGTGGAACCGGTTCGCCAGCGCCTCGTACTCTTCGCCGTGCTTCAGCACACGCCCCACCAGGTCGGGCAACTGCGCCAGCACGTCCACCGCCTCCCGCAGCCGCGGGCCGGCCAGTGTGCCGCGCAGCTCCCCCAGGTAGACGCCCAGCAGGTAGAGATCCACCAGGCTGGCGGTGAACGCCTTGGTCGAGGCCACGCCGATCTCCGGGCCGGCGTGCATCAGGATGGCGCCGTCGGAGATGCGCATGGCCTGGCTGCCGACGACGTTGACAATGGCCCACAACCGCACCCCCTTGGTCCGCGCCTCCTCCATCGCTGCCAGCGTGTCCGCCGTCTCACCGCTCTGCGTGATCGCCAGCACAGCCGTATTGCCATTGAGGATCGGATCGCGGTAACGGAACTCAGAGCCGTAATCCACCTCGACCGGTACGCGCGCCAGCGCCTCGAGGATGAACTTGCCCACCTGCCCGGCGTAGGCCGAGGTGCCGCAGGCTACGATGACCACCTTCTCCAGCGCCCGAGCCTCCTGGGGAGTTAGCTCGAGGTTTTCCAGCCGTACCCGCCCGGTTTCGAGTTTGGCCCGCCCGCGGATGGTGTCGGTGATCGAGCGGGCCTGCTCGTAGATTTCCTTCTGCATAAAGTGGCGATATGGCTCCTTGACCGCCGCCACGGGGTCCCAGGGAATCGTGTGAATCTGCGCCCTCTCACGGATGTACTCATCCGCCACCGGCTCCCCGTCCAGCCGGGTCACCCGCACTTCGTCCCGCGTCACCACCGCCAACTGCCGGTCTTCGAGGAACACCATGCGGCGGGTATGTTCCAGGATGGCCGGGATATCGGAGGCGACGAACATCTCCCCCTCCCCCACCCCGACGATGACGCCGCCGGCGTTCCCGATGCGCGCTGCCACCAGCCGGTCGGGCTCCCGGCTGCTGAGAAACACGAAGGCGTTGGCTCCTTTGA
>Ga0315289_10007124_pt1 | contig 16356 bp, 24 predicted proteins | sample YL17G11_40_MG_FD_203452 | JGI IMG/M metagenome (GOLD analysis project Ga0315289, IMG submission 203452) | Sediment microbial communities from Yellowstone Lake, YNP, Wyoming, USA - YL17G11_40 | ecosystem: Environmental > Aquatic > Freshwater > Lake > Sediment | place: USA: Wyoming | collected... | reverse complement strand
GACTACACCAACAAGCGGCCGTGTTAGAATAGGTATGACAGATACAGATATGACATTGGTATTTGAGAATGAAACTGATGCTGAGAATATAGGTAAGATTTTAAAAGAAAGTGGAATTTTAGAATTTAAAGCACCAAAAGTAGCACCTAAATTAGAGATTATTACTCCGAAGAAGCCTATTGAGAAACAGCACAGCTATAACCCGGAGACAAAAGTTATTAAGAGGAAACACAAATGAAATTTACAGATAAGATAGGACTACAAGGACAATTTAAAGTAAGAGTAGAAAACGTTAATAGTGGAAAAAGTTGGATACACTATGAAGATTTGAATACAATAGTCCTTATAGCCAAACGAGATGTAGTAAGAATGATGGGAAACGATAACATCACTCAAAGGTATGTATCTAAAATGAAGTTTGGAGACGGCGGTCATATATCCGATCCTCTTGACCCTAATTTTGGACAAGCTTTGCCTACCAATGAGATTATGACTAATTTAGTTAACGTTATTTTAACCAAAACTATATCGTCTGTTGTTTTTGATGATAATCTAGTTTCAAATACGTCTAGTGTTACATTTGAAGCTATAATAGACACAAGTGAGGGTAATGGTCCGGGCGGAACTCAAGTATATTCAGAAGCCGGTATGTTCACATTCAATGAAACTTTAGTGAATGGGATAATTCCTACTAGCGGTCTTTTTGCTATAAAGAATTTTCCTATTTTAACGAAGACTCCGGAGCTGAGATTTGTGTTTGATTGGACCATAATAATATAATGGAACTATTTGAAAGAGCAAATCTATTGTTTGAGGATAAATACGTTGATGTAGAGTTAGTCTACGATAACAACGAGTTTGCTCTTGTATTAACTGACGGCAATATATCGTCATATCAAGATGAGCCGAGTATGGTTCAGATACTTGAAACAATAGACGCTGGTTTTGATGGTATGAGTTCACAACAGATTATAGAGTATGTGAAAGATATTGGCAGAGCTACAATAGCTGTTAGGGCTAAGAATTTATTTAAAGTAGTGAGTATATTTCCATAAAGAAAAGGAGAAATAAAAATGAGAACTGATGATGCTTTTTGGCTTACAATTCCACCGACTACAGATATGGAGACAATAGGTGGAATTACTGTACCTAAGGTTAGAGCTATAGAAATTTCTGATCCTGTCTATTTTATGACAGACGATAGCCAGGCTTCCGACCTAAGAGCTCGTGATTTGGCTATTGCTAATGCTGTTCAAACTAGTTTAGGTGGATGGATGGGACAATGGATAGACCCTACTATGCTACAACCAGATAGTTCTACTCCGTTTGAATATGGTAGCGTTATAGGAAAAACAATATGTGCTAATTTTACCGCCGCATTGACAGCTAAAGCATATTTTCAATTCCCCCTTCCAAAGAACACTAATAGAACGTTGGATTTGAATTTTAAGATACATTATTGTATGTCGACTTCAGCAGTAGCTAAGAACGTGGGGCTGATATTCTCTTATGATATAGTTAAGGCTGGTGATAATTTTACTACACCAACTGTATCGAATACGAAGAATGAAACATTTAATCCTCCAACAGTTCAATATGTATTAGAAAATCACGTAAATCCTATTGTTTTTAGTATTACGGCGGCTGAGTTGGCACTTGTTCCTACCGACCATCCGATAGTAGTCTGTAGTTTAACGAGAGATATTACTGTATCTGACAACCACGCAGGTAAGTTTATGTTGGTTGGCATTACGGCATATCAGCCGGTATAAGGAGATAAATATATGGCAGTTATTTTTCCAGATGCATTAAAAGATCCATTTATTTTTAACAGCGACCGCAATACGTGGATGAGTGGCGGTGGAACTCATAGTTGGAGTGCTGGGTATAATTGGTCGTTTACAGACCCTATGTATATAAACTGGCTGGCCGGACGTGGTTTAAGTAATGCAACCAGACGTGGAACAGCTAATTATAATATAATAAATGCTACAACAGTAAATATACCTGTTGATAGCGTTGCATATGTTTCTCTTGACCCTAATACTGACGGGTCAGCGTTATCGGTAATAGTATGCGCTGGTACAGCTCTCCCGCAGGGAGATAACATATTTGTTCTAACAATGCACAGGAATGTAGGACTTACTCCCAATAACCCTCTGTTGACTAGATGGGGTAATAGTATAGCTGTTGGTGGGAGCTACAATTCAACTACTGGTTTTCCTACGATTGGGTATACAAATACACTAGCATTATCAGGAACTACTTGGAATGTTACGCATAATCTAGGCTCATTAGCAGTATTAGTTATGTGCTACGACGCTATGACAGCACCGGCTAATATTATTTGGCCACAAAGTATTCAAGTAACAGGTGTCAATACATTAGTAGTTACATGGAGTTCACCTCCTACCGCAACTGGTAGGATAGTTGTAATAAAAGTAGTATAAATAAAAAGGAGAGATAAAAATATGTTAAAATTTGCTTTTATGACGTTGGGGTTGGGTTTGTCGGGTAACGAGAATGTGTATTTCGGAGCGGTTCTTAGGTATAACGATTTTATGAGCGCTCTTGTTATTATCAAAGAGAACGATCTATATTCTGATATCGTTAATACAATGATAGGCGATATTAAGGAAATGTGGCACGGATCTGCTAATATAGATGCTTTCTTAAAGAAAACTAATAACTATACAAAGTACAGAATTATGCCTTTCAGCATAACCTTCCAAACAGAAAATCAAAAGATAACAATAGATGAGGTAGCTGTTGAGGCTAAAAACAAGGTTATCAAATTCTTTAGAGAAGCTGATATCCTAATTAAAGACAAAAACGCTAAGCCGGAAGTAGCAGAAGCGGTAGCTGTCGCTGAGGATTAATAATGAATGGCTGCGAGGTTAGAGTTTGGAGATTTAGTTCTCTGTAGATATTTGAACTGGAAACACGACCAAACCCCGCTAGCCTTTGTTTTATATAGTGATGCTCTTTATACACACGGCCTTAATAGTCATTATTTATCAAAGACCGAGGCCGAGCAGTTAAGAAGGTTGTTATCTTACGTTCCTGGTGGACAAAGTAGATACGTATATGATTTCTTGAAGTCACGTATGAACAGCGTCCTACGTGCGTATAGGTGCTATAAAACACCCTTAATTTACATAATAAAGAAATGGAGGGCATTGGAGCTTAAAGACGATAAAACGCAGAAAGAGGTTAGTAAGTTCTTTAATGTCGGCAAGGATTACCAGAGAGAACTTCAAAAGACGTATCAGACGCCGGCTTCAAAACCTCAAGGTGTTACAGCGGCTCAGCAAAGCTTACTAAATGCTATGCGTGTTGCGTTGAACAAACTCCAGGCTAAAAAGAAGAGATGAAAAACATATTCAATAGATTAGATAGAGTATTTGAAGCTAAATCCTTTCAAGAGTTTTTTGAGTTGGACCATAAAGTATGGGAAAGGATGAAACAGATAGCCAGAACTAAAAACTACATATTGTCAGATTATGACTTACGAACTAGCGATGGTAAAACACTCGTAACCTTAGACACCGATGATAGCTGGGCTCAGATACTTACCTACCTTGGAATAGAAGATCTGGAACAAGAACCTGTAAGGGATATTTCACTTTCTAAATTTAGTAAGATAAAGGCATACCCAAAATCCAATATGAATAAGGTTAGGATAGAGGGTAGTCTTGGAGCAGAAGAACTTCCCACCGATGACCAAATCATAGAAATACTTACAGCTAATTTAAAGGCTGTTGAAGGTCGGGTACAAGATAAACCAAAAATTACAAAAACAGATGATGCTGTTATTATAGATTTCAACGTTGTTTCTAAGGCAGACGAAGACGAAATAAAAAGGATATTGCAGACTAACTTCGACAAAATCTTAAAGATAAGGAACATTGAAGTAGAACGCATATGAAAGACAGGTTATACAGCACTATTATAAAGCATTTTCCAGAAGAATTCTTTGCCGTAGGTGAAAGGCATGAAAAGATAGGTGCTTTTTTCTTTGAAGTTAAGGATAGAGATACAGAGGGAAAGAATATATCTGCCACTTTCTTTGTTTATGAGAGTGAGCCGGACATAGTTGCGATAGAAATTAACAACGTAATGAGTAAATCCAAGATAGAAGACGCCAGTGAAGAGATACTTAAAGTGTTGGATAGTGCGATAGAGATAAGGGAACGTTTTTTTAAGATATCTGAAAATAGAAATAAACTTATAGAACTCGAAAAGAAAAGACAGGGTTCTGTAGAAGAAAAAATAAGTGATAAAAAGGATGGAAAAGACAATGGAACAACAGTTGAGCCCGAGGACCCTTTACATAATCAACTTCGGACGGAAGTTGACAGAGAACATACTGAAGGAAATAGAGACCCAATACAAGACGATAGCAGTGGAGGAATTGGTCAAGGTTAACCTTAACCTATCCAAGAACCTCTTTGTTCAGATTATAGACATTATCAACCAACTGCCAAAAGACCTACTAAATGGTAACAAGAAAATTTGTGTTAACTTCCCCGGACTACCCATAGCCAGTGCTTATATACTTGTTGAATTACACGCAAAATTAGGATTTTTCCCACTTGCTTTGGAGCTGTATAGGACAAGAGAAGAGGATCCAATATTTAATAATTGGCAGTTAAAGAAGATTACTGACCTTGAATATGAAAGGTCAAGAAGCCGAAGTAAGATGTTTGATCCTACTGCTGAATTAGTGTGATTATAAGTCAACGTCCTCTAAGTCTATTTGGGGTTCTCTTTTAAGGACACTTATCTTTGGCTTTTTTGTTCTCTTGTGCATATGACATAACCCACACATAGGGTTACCACAATCAAGAGGATGTTTCTTTGCCATTCTATGAGGTTGTTCAATTACCTCTTTATAGTCAGGACTTACCTGCTTTATAACCTTAAGCCTTCTCTTTATTACCCTCTTTACCTGCTGTCTACGCTCTGCTCTATCTTTCATACTCCCCCCTTTATGAGTGGTCTTTACTTGGTTTTTTCCAGGGTTTTATTATCCAAAACATCACAATAAAAGCCGGTAAAATCAGTATGAACTCTTTTATTTTTCGTAATCTTTCCAAGAGGAATAGTCCTTGTCGCATAACGTCTTTATAACTCCCGTCCTGCGCCTAAGCTTAACATCTTCGTATGGATGGTCTTCTTTATTTTTACCACACCATTCGCACGTCTGATAACTAAGGTCTGCGTACTCGTCTATTATATCTCTTATTTCTTTGGTATGTCCATTAACATACACACGCAAACCACCGAACTTCTCTTTAATCTGAACTACCTTAAAATCTTTACCCGGCTTAGTCTTTACTATCTTACCAAGCATTTCTTCTATAAGAGGATACCAACCATCGTCACATTGTAATCCGAAATCGTGGACTAGGTTTTCTTTACAATTAAATAATTTCTTATACTTATTTAATATCTGTCCTTCGGTCATCATTTTTACCGGCCTCCCTGACCGTTCGCATACGTTCCGATACTATCCTATTAATTCTTATTTGCGTTTCTGTATGCAAACAATTCTTACAGTATTGGTCTGAACCTATACGATCCTTCGGCAATTGATTATTACATTTTCGGCATCTTGAACTCATATAGTAATGGACAATCCTTACATTTCTTATTGTCTGGACAGAAACCACAATAGACTGGTGCCGCCGTAGACTCGACCACTCGCTTCCCACCCTGATTCATAAAGTCTACTTTCCGTTATCACTTTACTACAGGCCATAGCCTTGTCCGTCGGCTACGACGGCCCGCCATATTACTTATCGTCGTTCCCAACACCAACGGTATACATTCCGGTAGACTTCCCCATATTATATAGTGCTTTGTCGGAAATCACACTAACACCAGTAAGCATACCTTTCAACTTATCTGCTTGTAACCCTGCTATCTCAACCGAAGCTCTCCTAGATCCTGATTCACCGGCATACTTGGCATCCCTCTGCAATTGCTCTACTTCTGCGTTTGCCTTACCAACTGCTAGTATACCAGATGCCATAGCTAAGTTAGCATCCCTATTACCCTCTGCCTCAAGAACTCTTTTGGCTTTCTCGGCTTGCGCTGCTAGGATTTCTCTCTCATTATCAGCTTCAGCCTGCTTAACCATTTTAATCTTTGAAGCTTCGGAATCCTGCCTAACCTTTTCGACATTACCTTGAGATTCGGCAAACTGTCTCTTTGCTTCTTCCTGCTTGGCTATTGTCTGCTCTTTAATCTTTAATGTTTCCTGAATAGCTAATACCTTAGATGCTATCTCGGATTCATATTTAGGATCAAGGTGAACACTATAAACTATAGTGTTTTCCACATAGATTCCACGTTCCCGTAAAGTTTCAGCAGACTTTAACTCCGTTTCCAGCATTTGCACAAAGTCCACAAATCCCTGCCCGGAATATATTGATAGAGCTGAATGGGGTCTTGCAACCTTATTAACTATCTCTACAATAGTCCTCTTCAATATCACGCTTTCATATGTTTCCCTTAATCCTTCCTTATGAAGAGTTACTAGTTTATCTGGAGCAAATACCGGGGCTCCGTCTTTTGCCGTATCATACCCAATACGGTAGTTCATAGATATTGCTATCCACGCTTTCTGACCACCATTCTCACCACAATTTACCTCTATCCTATCATATTCGGCATCTTTGTTATCACCCTTAGTATCAAAGGTGACTTTCTGTGTTCCGATATCATACTTATAGATATCGGTAGTCCATCCGCAGTAAACTTTTGTTCCTGATGTCCAAACATCGTTCTCAACACCGTGAAACAGATCTTGCCTTACTACGGCTTCATTACCTTCTATCTTAACGAGTGATACCGTGTGAAACAGCGCCCATATGGCGATGATACCCACAACTACCATAATACCCACCTTTATCATAAAGGGTCCGGGATTATTGGCGATGTCATTTAATGTTTGTTTCGTATTTGCGACCATTTTATTTACTCCCCTCTTTTTCAAGTTGTGCTAACTTCTCCCTAGCTTCTTTGAGCTTTTTAGGGTCTACTTTCACCTTTTTAGCTAACTTAACTAACTCATCTACGTTATCCATTAACTCTTTGATGTGTTCTTCTCTTGCATCCCTCCTCCCTATTTTACGAACACACGTCCACACAAACCATACAATTATTAAACCTGCTACTATAACCATTAAATCTCTAAACACTAAAGCAAACACATTCCACCTCCTTTAGTCGGTTTTTACCCCCGTAAATTCAAGATCTTCATTGAAAATTCCTATACCTTCTTCTTTGTATAGCCATTCAATAACTTTGTCCCAGCTACCACCAAAGGTCTTTTTAAGTTCATCCTTATCACACATCATCTCTGGATCAAACTTTACTTGAAATGTTGCTGTATACTTCATTATATCACCTTTCCCTCATTTCGGGACTTGATTTCTTTCATTTCTCCCCAGTTCGGTCCTATGCTAAAATCAAAGTTCATAGGGACCTGCATCCATCCGAACTGGCTCGGTATTTTATCTATTGCTATCTTATGGACTATGTTCTGAATATCCGGACAGAAACGTTCTTCGCACTCTAATAGAACTGAATCGTGGACGGTTAGTATGAATTCTATTGGAAGATTCTGATTATGTATCTCATCTCGTAAATTACTCATCATAAACAACATAATATCTGAACCGGATCCCTGAACTGGGGAATTCACAGCACTTCTAAAAACCTCGCCGGGTATATCTTCCCATCCCATTACTTCTGGAAATCGTCTACGACGTCCTGTTGGATATTCTACATATCCTTTATTTTTAAGCTCCGCTCTAACCCTATTATGCCAAGGCAGAAATCCGCTATATGATGTAAAGAACGCATCTCGGAACTGTCGGCATTGACCTAATGTTAAATGTAGCCCATACTCGGCTTCAGCAGATTTTTGAAATCCGTCTGCCGACTGCCCATAAATAAGTCCGAAATTAACTGCCTTCGCACTCTGTCGTTCTTCTTTTGTAACTTCCTCTATTGTTTTCTTCATAATAATAGAAGCTGTAAGTTTATGAACATCCATACCTTGATTGTATGCGAGTATCATCGTTTTATCGTTTGCTACTGAACATCCCACACGTAGTTCCATCTGCGAAGCGTCTATATTTATGAACATATGTCCATCTTTCGGAACAAACATTTGTTTAATATCTGAAGTTCTCGGTATATTTTGTAGGTTGGGATGTCTGCTGGATAACCGACCAGAACGAGCCCCACATATAAGGAAGGACCCACGTAATCTGTCATCAGAACTCACCATAGCAGGTAGATTGTCTATATAGGTAGATAACATCTTTTCTATCTTATGGAGTCTCAATAGGTATTCGGCTATCTTACACCCTTGTAATGATAGATTATTAAGCACCTCAGAATCTACCGAATCTTTACCGCTATCGGTCTTCTTTACTGGCTTAAACCCCATTTTTTCAAATAGAAGCTTCCCTACCTGTTGGCTAGAACGTAGGTTTACCTCAGCGGCTTCAGGGAACTTAGTAGCTATAATATGTTTAAGAGCTTCTAATTCAGAATTATATTTTTTAGATAATTCTTTTGTGTAGTCCATATTAACTTTAACACCATTAAGCTCCATATCCACTATAACTTGAATCATAGGCATTATAACTTGTATAAATGTCATAAACATACCATCATTTATACTTTGAAGTTTAGGTAGGAATAGATTATATAGCTGTAATGTGTTATCTGAATCCTCTGAGTTGTATTCAGCAAGTTTATCCAACTTCTCTGACCACGAATCTACACAACCATATAGATACTCTGATGATAGGGTTTTTAGACCATTAGAATGCCTATTATCGTCTAATAGGAACGACATAACCATAGTATCCGCCCATAATGCCTTTGTAATCACTCCGAACTTCTGTAAGAACTTGACATCAAATATTGCGTTGTGGAACACCTTTTTGACTTCTGACCCCATAATTTCTTTTACTACACCCCATACCTTGGCTTTATAATCAGGATCAACTACTTCTGGGTGGTTAAGTGGCATACATACTGTTTGACCCTTATCATAGGCAAAGGCAATAGTCCATATTTCAGCACCGATGCTAAAAGGGTCTAATGTTGAATTGGTTTCTATATCAATAGCTAATGTATCTGCTTTAAGTAGTATTTCCTTCCATTTATTTAGGTCTTCTACGGTTTTACATATATTATATTTTCTATTTTTATATAGGTTACCATATAGAAATATGAAAGCCTTCTTTAAATCACGTCTTAGGTTTGGTATAAAATCGGCATTACGAAGGCAGTAGGCCGGATGTAATACTGGAAGGAATTTTATTCCGTTCATATCAAGAAAATTACCTTTTTTATCAGTAATCTTATCTTTGGGAAAGAATACCTTTAGAGGTAATGCTCCAGCTAACACGATAAGTTTTGGCCTTAGTTGTGACAGCTCCTCAATTAAGTATTCCTTTGAGCATATTTTTACAGCACCTTTTTCTGGGGCTCCGTCCTTAGTTGGGATGCATTTTACGACATTAATATATGAAACTTTGGACGTATCAAACCCAGCGTCTTTTAGTGTATCCCTAAGAAGCTTTCCATCGTCTCCTATAAATGCTACGTTTTCAGAGCCTCCGGGAGCATCTCCGATAATTACAATATCCCTATCAGATATTATAGACGGAACAAATGTGTTATCGCAATACTCACATTTTTGGCATATTGATCGTTTGGTCGTTGTTACTTTATTTACTCTTATCAGCTCGTTTGTCAAATTCTAACCCTACCTCCTCATACATCTCTTTTAAGGTTGCTGTTTTTAGAAGTATTAGTAAATATTCTATTGTTTCCTTACGTGACACGTTAAAGAATTTTTGGTATCTATCTATTAACTTATCCGGAAACTCTTTGTTCTGCTTTACATATTTATTCCGTGGTGCGGGCATCTTTGGTATAAATCTATAAAGTAGATAATAATATCGTTCTTTTAGGGTATTTGTATACTTTGAAAAGTCTGAAATATATGGAGCAAAACGGCTGTCCATACTCAAGAATCGGTTTATCATCCAACCGAAATTTTGAGTTCTATCGTACTTTGGAACGCCGTTCTTTTCAAATAGATTATCTAAGTAGTAAAAGATATCTTTCTTTTTCTTCTCGGTCATCTCTTTATCCGTATATTAGCCTTCTCTGCCATTGCGTATAGACAAGCAACAAAGTTAAGTTCCTTGTCAGCGATAAACGTGTCCCTATATAGGTATTCAGCGATTATCAACGAAATAGACAGAGCATCGTTGAGTGATATAGCTTCGGCTTTGTCGAATAAATACTTGTACATCTCAACAAAGTCCAATTCCATTTTACGAATAGAAGTTATGTCCCCAACTTTCAAATAAGCCAATACCTTCTCGTTATCTCTAAAACCTACATTTTGTATCTTCCACCTATTTCCAATGGTATTCATTTGTAGGCTATTTATCATACTCCTTATATCAGGGTAGTATGTTTCAATTAGGATATCAAGATCGGCATTGTCATATTCTATTTTTTCCTTGGCCAATATATCGGATAGCTTTTTATTTATGAACTCTTTCGGTAATGCTTTAAACTCCATTATCTGACATCTACTACGTATCGGCTCTATAATCCTATTAATATAGTTTGCCGTTAAAATAAACCGGGTATTTTGAGAATAAGTCTCCATAATATTACGTAAAGCAAAGAAGCTCTCTGGTGTAAGCAGGTCAGCTTCATCCATAAACACGATCTTCCACTTCTTAAAGGAAGACATAGATGCGAACATCTGAATCTTGTTCCTAACGACATCTATACCACGTTCGCTAGACGCATTCAGTATTAAGCTATCGCAATCTAATGTATTTATGAGTATCTTTGCTATGGTAGTCTTACCTGTTCCCACCCCACCTGATAATAATAGGTGTGGTATATTTCCCTCTTTTAAGAACTTATGTATTATATCCTTATGTAATGGATCTAATACAAGGTCATTAAGAGAAGAAGGTCTATACTTCTCTACCCAAAGATTATTTTTATCCATTTAATCCTCTATTTGTTTGAGACAATATATAGATAATCCGGCATAACGAACATAAGCGGAGTATCATTTCTGACCTCTAACATAATATCCGGTATACCTGACACAGTTTGAAGAACACTGCTCAAAAGGTTTGCATCTGTAAGAGCCTGAACCTTTTTCCCTATATCCTTTACTTCTCCTAGCGGCATAATGGCATTATGTTCCATTTCAGAGCCGACTAATGCGTATAGTTCTTTACCATCGTTGTAGAAGTTGACGGTATTAGGAGATATTAACTGTATCGACTTCAAGAAGTCGTTTCTTATTGCGTTTGGAAGGATTATACTCAAGGCTTCCTCTTTGCGGACCTTCTCAAGGAACCCCGGAACTCTATCAGTAACTACTGACGATATGGTCTTCGGATCTGACAGAAGAAACTTCATTTTCTTTCTACCAACCGAAAACATAAGACGATTTACATCTATTGATATTTCTATTTTACTCAGGTCATCAACCCAAGTAGAAACATACTGCATAGTTTTAAGGAGCTGCCCCAGGTCAAACACACCAATTTCCGGAAGACCTATTCCTTTATCTGTATTAGCCACTGCTACAACCGAATGCGACTCGTTGGTTATGGCAAACTTCAACTTATCGTCAAAGACGGCCTCATTTATGAGCCCTGACGTATTCGCCATTTCAACCCTATTCATTAACATCTCAAACTTCATTTGCTACCTCCCTTTGGTTAGTTGCATTATCCACATACATATTAATATAAACTCTGTAGAATTTCTGCACTTTTTATATTAATATTATCAAGGGAGGAAACATATGACACCAGAACAAATGCGTAAGAAAATAGAAGAGAAGTGCTTTGATATAGCCAAGATGCTGTTGGAGAAGAACAAGAGCTATGGTAATTCCATAGCAGAACCTATCAACGTGTTCTCTGATTTAGACCCCATAAAGCAGGTTGAGCTTCGTATAGACGATAAGCTCAAACGCATAAAGAACAATACTTTGGGAGAAGACCACAAGTTTAAGCACGAAGATTCTGTAAGGGATCTAATAGGATATTTAGTCCTATATGAGATACTTATGGATATAGCAAAATCGGAGACTAAATAATGAGTATGGAAGAGGAAGTAGTAGATACAGATACTCAGAAGAAACGAGCTGTTAAAGACATCCGAACAGCAATGGATAAGACCGCAGAATTGCTTAGTAAGATTAACCCAAGATTGGCTGACGATGCTACCAAAAACCAAATACGCCCTAATCGCTGATACCCACATAGAGAACAACAAGAATCTACCTTATGTCATAAGCACATTTGATTGGGTAGTTGATACTCTTGTATCCCGTAATATAAAACACCTTATAATATTGGGGGACTTTGTTAACTCTAGATTCAGAATGGATATATTAGCTCTTAATAGGGCTATAGACATTTTGAATAAACTATACGATGCTGGTATAAAGGTGTTTATACTGCTCGGAAACCACGAAAGGTATTATAAGGAGACAGACTTCTCTGTTACCTCTATAAGACCCTTTGAACGGCACTCCATAATAATAAGTGGGGTAAAGACCATAGCCGGAGACGGGTTTAACTTCGTATGCGTTCCAAACGTAGAGACAAATGAGGAGTTTGTTAAGATAGTTTCAGATATAGACATTTCTCCTAATAAGAAAAACATACTACTTGCACATTGTGGCATATCTGGAGCGGTAACTAATGACTTATATAACATAACTGACTTCAATGGTATTGAGCCTTCCTACCTTAGTAAGTTCGATAGGGTGTTTCTTGGACACTACCATAAAAGGCAGGAAATAGGCAATATCCTATATGTAGGAAGCCCTATCCAGCTGTCTTTTGGTGAGGAATTCTCGGAAAAGGGTATAACCATCTGGAATGCCGAAGATAACTCACTGGAACTCGTCCTAAACCCAAATTATGAGCTCTATAAGACCGTCTTAGACCCTAAAGAGGACGTAAAAGGCAAGTTCGTAAGGTTTATATCCAACCAGTTTATAGATGCCGCCGAAGCTCGTAATGTTAAGGAAACACTGCTTCAAAATGGGGCTTTGGAAGCAAAGATAGAGATAAAACACAAGGAATTTGAAGAGGTGGCAAAGGCCGAGATGAATAGTGAATTAGACCTAAAAGACGTTATATTAAAATACATTGATATTAACTGCGTACACGATAAGGAAAAATGTTACAATAAATGTGTAGAGATAATGAAAGAAACGTAATATATCAGGGTAATTCCCTTTCTGTATTAAAGACACTTCCGGACGAATTCGTGGATTGTGTAGTTACGTCTCCGCCTTATTGGGGGCTTCGTGACTATGGAACAGAAGGACAGGTATGGGAAAAAGATAGTCACCACGATTGCGATTGTTATGGTCACCAATGGGGAAGTGAAATAGAAGCTGCCGGATTTCGTAGTAGTGACGATAAGGGCGAGGATAGCATAGAAGCTAGCCATATGGGAACACATGGCAGAGATAATAGGCAGAAGTCTTGTTTCTGTATAAAGTGCGGTGCTTGGAAAGGATCGTTGGGACTTGAGCCAACGATTGACCTATTTGTATGTCATCTTGTTGACATATTTGATGAAGTGTATAGAGTTCTTAAACCAGAAGGCACTTGTTGGGTGAATATCGGAGACACTTACGCCTCTAACGCAAAAGATAGCGGCGAAGGAAGCCGAGGAAAAAACGGTAAAAAAGACGCCGTAATGATGAAACAACGTAGACAGGTTGGTGATAGCGGTTTACCTAACAAGTGTCTCTGCCAAATACCTTCCCGATTTTCTATTGAGATGTGTAATCGTGGATGGATACTCCGTAATGAGATTATATGGTATAAGCCAAACTGTATGCCAGCTTCGGTTAAAGACAGGTTCACAGTAGACTTTGAGAAGATGTTCTTTTTCACCAAAAACAAGACATATCACTTTTTACAGCAGCTGGAGCCCCACAAAGAGATATCTCTTAAAAGGGCTGAGTATGGGTGGGATTGCGATAGAGCGAACAACCAGACCGGTATCCATACAGAAAAGATGGGAGATAGATTCGTTAATCCGCTAGGTCGTAATAAAAGGTGTGTTTGGGAGATAGTTACAAGCTCTTTCTCGGACGCCCACTTTGCTACCTACCCGGAAGAGCTGTGCGAAACACCTATAAAGGCAGGATCTCCAAAGGGCGGTATAGTTCTAGACCCATTCTTTGGTAGTGGAACTACCGGATCTGTGGCAAAGAAGCTTGGACGTGATTATATAGGTATAGAACTTAATCCAGAGTATATCAAGATAGCAGAAAAACGACTAAAGGACGTAATGATATGATTATAAAGAAGTTATATGCAGAGAACTTCTTGTCTTTGGGAGACGGGGTAGAATTTGACCTTGAAAACAGGGGTATTCTATTCATTAAGGGAGTTAATAAAGATGCCCAAGAGGAAGAAGCTTCTAACGGGGCCGGAAAATCCTCTATAATAGAAGCTATTGTATGGGGTCTTACTGGTGACACTATTCGTGGTGTTGAACGTGTGGATGAGGTAGTCAATAATAAGATAGGACGTGATTGTTTCTGCGGTCTTGATATCGCAGGTGGGTATAGCATAGAGAGATATCGTAAACATTCTAAGTATGAAAACTCACTTCGGTTCTTAAAGGACGGCCATAGCATAGGTAAGTCATCTACCCTTACTCAGAAAGACATAAACTCTACATTCAACATAGACTTTGACATCATATCCAACTCCATAATCTTGTCCAACTCAAGCATACGCCTTAACTTCCTTGACAGCAAGAATAACATCCTTCGTAGACAGATTATAGAGACTATACTCGGTGTAGATAAGTTCTCTGACTTCTTAGATACCACCAAAAAGAAAGTTAAATCCCTCGAAACCACAAAGGATAATGAGTTGTATAGGGTGGAGGAATCCAATAGACAGATACAGACTTACAATGACAAAGTGGCAGAGCTGAAACACAGAAGAGATAACTGGGATAGGCAACAGAAGGATCTTAAAGATGAGTTTGAACGAGATAAACAGAAAAAGATAGAACGCATAGAATTAGAGATATCAGAACTTAAGGCCGTTGACGTTAAGCATAACCTAGACCTACATCAGAAGATAAAAGACGGCAGGGAACTAGAAGCCAAGATTAATGGATCTATACAAGGCATACGGCGTTCTATAAAGGAACTTGAAAGCAGAAAAAACATCATAAATGATGATATAGAGAAATATAATAACTTTGTGGAACAGCCCTGTAAACTCTGCGGAACTATCCTAGACCAGGAAAAGGTCCAAACTACTATAACGAACCTTGAATCCGAAAAGAGTGTAATTGATACCAAGATAGTATCATTTAATGCAGACATAAAACAGAAACAAGAATCTGTAGTTCTTATGGAAGATAAGCTAGAACAGATAGCTCCGGCTTATACTGAGAGTGTCCTCTACAACATAGAATCTGACATAATAAATCTCAAGGAGAGAATAGATGAAATTGAAAAGTCGGAGTTTCAACCTGCTTCATTTCAGGACATTAGCTTTGACTTGGACGTTGAGAAGCTGGTCAAGACAATCAAGACTAGTGAACAAGAAGTGGAAAAAGCCACGGAAGAACTTAAATATTACTCCTTCTGGGAAGAAGGGTTCGGCAAAAAAGGATTAGTGGTGTATCTGCTTGAGCAGATGATAAAATTTCTCAATAATAAGGTTGAATTCTATCTTAACATATTGTCCAAGGGTCAGATACGACTTGAATTTGATAAGTATCTAGACTTCAAGATATCCGGCCTTAACTATCGCAACTGTTCGTCCGGGGAACGTAAGAGGGTAGATCTTGCTGTCCTACTTGCGTTGTATGACCTCACTAATCTACGCAACAAGCAAAGTTTCAACATACTTATATTGGATGAGGTGCTGGATAGCATAGATAAGGCCGGTGTAGAAGCTGTAAAGGACTTGCTATTAGAGCTGAACAAGAGGATACCGACAATATTGGTAGTTAGCCATAATAACTATCTGGCTGAGTATTTTCCTACGACCATAACCGTAGTCAAAGAGAATGGGATATCTAAAATTGAATAAAATATTTCAGGGTGATTGCTTAAAGATATTGAGTAAACTACCGGATAGTTTCGTTGACTTGGTGGTTACCTCACCTCCTTATAATAAACACTCTGCCGATAGGAAGTGCAGTAAGACCGATAGCTGGCAACAGGCGAACATAGACTATGGTGATTTCAAGGATGACCTACCGGAAGAG
>Ga0315289_10007122_pt1 | contig 16358 bp, 21 predicted proteins | sample YL17G11_40_MG_FD_203452 | JGI IMG/M metagenome (GOLD analysis project Ga0315289, IMG submission 203452) | Sediment microbial communities from Yellowstone Lake, YNP, Wyoming, USA - YL17G11_40 | ecosystem: Environmental > Aquatic > Freshwater > Lake > Sediment | place: USA: Wyoming | collected... | reverse complement strand
ATGTGGACGCCAACCGCCCCAGAGAGTGCCCTGTCCGTCGCCCTGGGCAACCTGCCGGAAATGCACGTCTGGGTCGGCATTCTGGATAGCCAAGAGATCGTGGACTTCACGACGCGCCATTTGCGGTCGGCGGCCGAGGCCCGTGGGATGGCCTGGACTGCTGCCGATCCGCCACGCCACTTGTGGTGCCTGGCGGCCGGCACGCCGGATTGGGTGGTCTACCGTCCGAATCGTGACGCCTCGATCTATGCTTGCACGATTCTCAAGCGACTGTTCGATCCGGTCTACTTGAAGCGAGGCCACTGAGGCGCAGCCATGCGCTATAGCACCTCAAAGGGAGTGAAAGTATGGGTGATTACCGAGGCCGACCGCGCCTCGACCTGCATCTTGCTCCCCGATGAATACTGAGCTAGAATTATGCACTACCCCGCGCTGAAGTTGCTTGCCTGCATCCGGGAGAAGCAAGCCGCACCTGGCTGGCAACGCTTGCCATCTTCGTTGCAGCGGGCGTTTGGGCGACGGCATATCAAGCGCGTCGATTCGTTTTATCGCGCGAGAGCGGCAGCACCTCGCTGATTTGGAGACAGAACTATGGCTACAAAACGAACGAGTCCAAAGAAGACCGGAAAGTCTAAGCCCATAGTCGTCACGGAGGAAAGGAAAACGATCGAACGCGAAGTCTTTGACTGGGGCGTTAGATTAACCGCCCGTCCCTTCCACGGAACGGAGAACCATGCCCTGGTGATTCGCTCCGAGGTCGGAAACTACAAGGCAGGGCGAGGCTGCGAAGTCCGCATCACCTTTCCCGCAGCTTCGATGCAAAACCCGTTGCGACTGCTGGACGCCCAGACCTGGGGCGAGGCTCTGACGGCGATCATCGCCGACACGCGGGCCGTGCAAGCCGAGATGCGGACGGCCGCTAGCAGCAGCGGCAAGAAGAAACGCTAGGCACCGGCCAGGCAGGCGTGTCATCGGGTGGCGGCTCCGCCCTATTCCGCCCGGAGGGCTTCGATTGGCTCTAAGGAAGCTGCGCGGATGGCGGGGTAGATGCCGAAGACGATCCCCAGGGTGACGGAGAAGGCGAACGCGATGCCGACGGACTCCCACGAGACTACGGCGTCCCACGAGCCGAAGGCCGATGCCGCTAAGGTTGCCGTGACACCCACGAGAACGCCGGTCAAGCCGCCCAGCCCGGCCAGCATCGCAGATTCGAGAAGGAACTGGTTGCGGATGTCGCTCCGGCAGGCCCCGACTGCTCGCCGCAAGCCAATCTCCTGAACTCGCTCTCGGACGGAGATCAGCATTACGGCCAGAATCCCGACACCGCCCACGAGAAGCGAAATACCAGCTACACTCCCGACCAGAAGCGTCATGGACTGCGCTGTCTCGCGTTCTCCGGCAATCAAAGTTGCCTGGTTCTGAATCGTGAAATCGTCCCGCTTGCCTTCCAGCCGGTGACGCCTGCGCAGCACTTCACGGATTTCGCGCTCGGCACTATCGAGCAGGTCGCTCCGCTTCGCCTGGACATAAATCGTCTGGACGTAGATCACGTTCATCAGCCGCCGCATGGCCGCGCCAAGGGGCACGATGATTATGTCGTCCTGGTCCAGTCCGTTCGTGTCAACGCCCTTGGGCTGCGTCACGCCGATGACCTCAAAGGGCACCCCCCTTCTCCCGATGCGGATGGTCTGGCCGATGGGGTCCGCTGTGCCGAACAGGTTCTCCACCACGGTCGGGCCTAGCACCGCCACCCGGCGGGACGCATGGTTCTCTTCGGCCTCAAAAAACCGTCCCGAGGAGAGCGCAAAGTCGCGGACTGCGAACCCCTCCGGGGTCATTCCCACGACGTTGGTGGGGGCATTCTGATCCTCCCATCGCGTGGCGAGCTTGCTGCCGGTTGCGGGCGCGGCGGCGGCGACGGAAGGGCACTCCTTGGCAATCGCCTCGGCATCGGCCGGTAGCAGAGTGACCACAATGGTCATTTGCCGCTGTCGGCCGGCAACAAGGCTTGTCTGGCCGGCACTAACGGTAATTAGGTTCGTGCCCATGTCCCGGATTTGGTCCAGGATGCGTTTCTCTGCCCCCTTGCCCGCCGACACGATGACGACCACGGCGGCCACGCCCACGACGATGCCCACCACGCTCAGGACCGTTCGCAGCTTGTGCGCGGTGAGGATTTCCAGGGAAAGCGAGAGGTTCTTGGAAAGCTTCATCGCAAGGCTTCAACGGGCTTGAGCCTGGCGGCACGGCGGGCCGGCTGGACGCCGAAGAACGTTCCCACCAAGAGCGCGAACACGGCGGCCAAGGCAAAGGGTTCCCACGAGATAACCACAGGCATCGGCGAGACCTTGGAAAGCGCAACGGACACCCCCCATCCCAAGCCGGTGCCCAGCAGCATCCCCAGAAACGTCACGGCAAGGGACTCGGTAAGAAACTGCAAGAACACGTCCCGCTGGGTCGCGCCCACGGCCCGGCGAAGCCCGATCTCCTTGGTTCGCTCGGCCACGGAAATCAACAGAATGTTCATCAGCACGACGCCCCCGACCAAGAGGCTCAGCCCTGCGAGCGCACCGAGGAGCAGGGATAGGGTGCGCGAGGTTCCTCTCGCCAGGTCGCCAATGACGGTCGGCGTGATGAGCCTGAAATCGTCTTCCAAAGGCGGGGTAATATGGTGCCGCTCGTGGATCAATGCCCGGATGGCTTCGACTTGCTTGGGCATCAGGGCAGTGTCCTTGCTGACGATGCGGACGGCACCCACGTAGTCTACGTTCATAATGCGCCGCATGGCGGTGGTGATGGGGACGACAATCCGGTTGTCGAAGTCCGATACGCCTCCCATGCCCCCGGTCCCTTTATGCTCCAGCACGCCCTTGACCGTCAGGGCCACTTTGTTGACGTAGAGGGTCTGCCCGACCGGATCGGCCCCGCCGAACAGGTCTCGCTTCACGGAACTGCCGATCACGCAGACGCGGGCCATCGTGGCAACATCGTCGGCGGCAATGCCTTCTCCTTCGACAGCAAACCAGTTCCAGGCGTCGTGCCAGTTGGGCTCCACTCCCCAGACCACGGCCTGAATCTGGTTCGTGCCGTGCTTCAGGTCCATGTTGAACCGCCACGCCTGGGGCGTGACAATTTCCAACCCGTCGATCTGCTCGCGGATGGCCTGCGCATCTTCCAGCCGCAGCGTCGTGACCTTCATGTCGGGAGGCGGCAGGGCTTTGCCACCGCCGGCAATCAGCATCATGGCACGCGGCCCCCAAGTCTCCACCCGCTTCATCACCTTGGCTTCGGTGCCCTTGCCAATCGCCATAATGACGGTCAGCGCCGCGATGCCCACGATGGTGCCGGCCATCATAAAGAAGGTGCGGACCTTGTTAGCCGCGAGCGCCTGTGCGCCCTCGCCTGCAATGCGAAGCACTCTCATTCGGCATCCTCCCCGTTGGCAAGCGATTTCAGTTCCTCTTCGGCGTCCAGCGGCACGGCGACGGAGACCTCCTCCGCAATCCGGCCGTCTTCCATGACAATGATCCTGTCGGCATGTTCCGCAACCTCCCGGTCGTGCGTTACGATGACGATGGTTCGGCCCTGAGAGTGCAACCGTTGGAAGATGGCGAGCACTTCGGCCCCGCTCTTGGAATCCAGGTTGCCCGTGGGTTCATCGGCGAGAATGATCGACGGATCAGTGATAAGGGCACGGGCGATGGCCACACGCTGCTGTTGGCCGCCCGAAAGCTGGCTGGGTGAGTAGTCGAGACGCTCCGACAGCCCGACCGTCGCCAGCGCTTCGGCGGCCCGATCCTCTGCGTCGTCCGGGTACTGGTCGGCGTAGATCAGCGGGAGCATTACGTTCTTCAGGGCCGTGGTCCGCTGGAGAAGATGGAACTGCTGGAATACAAATCCGATCTTGTGGTTTCGCAGGTGCGCCAGTTCGTCGTCTTCCAGGTGTACCATGTCGATGCCGTCCAGCCGGTAATGGCCGGCAGTGGGCTTGTCCAGGCAGCCGAGAATGTTCATCAGGGTGGACTTGCCCGTACCGGAAGCGCCCATGATGGCAACATACTCGCCCGGCCCAATGCCGAAAGACACCCCTTTGAGCACAGGCGTGCTCACGTCGCCACTCGTATAGGTTTTCTCGATTCCTTCCAGTTCAATCATGCTTTCGTCCTTCGCTTAGGGTGTTGTCGGCTTGTCGGCCGGGGCCACCTGGAGGATGGCTTCACCTTCTTTGAGCCCGGACACAACTTCAATCCATGTTCCGTCTTTCCAACCGACTTTTACTTCGCGCGGTTTCGGCTGCCCGTCTTGCACCACGTACACCATGTTCTTTCCCCGCTCGCGTTTGACCGCCTTGGCCGGAATTGCCAGAACGCCGGTCTTGGCATCCAGGAAAATGGTTGCGCTGGCCGTCATTTGCGGGCGGAGCACCTTGTCTGCGTTCCCCTGGATTTCGACCACCACGTCGTAGTAGACGACGTTTTCCAGCAGGATCGCGTCCGGGTAGATGGCGACGACCTTGCCCGGGAACTCCCGCGCAGGGAAGGAGTCCACCGTGAACATCGCCTTCTGGCCCACTCGCACCTTGCCAATGTCCACTTCATCGACCATCGCATCGACCTCCAAGCGGTCGAGGTCGATGATGGTGACGAAGGTGGGGGAATTCAGCCCGGCGGCGACAGTCTCGCCCTCTTGGGTAGCCACCGAGCCGATCACGCCGGAGATAGGAGCAACCAAGGTGGCATAGGATAGCTGGACCTTGGCGTTGTTGAGAACCTCCTTCGCGCGGGCGATGTCAGCGACAGCCTGCCTCTGCTCCTCGACCAATCGCCTCTTGGCAAGCTCCAGTGCCTTTTCGCCGACCGTCACCGCTGCACGGCTCACATGCAACCGTTCTCGTGCGTGGTCATAGTCCTCTTGTGAAATTGCGCGGGACGGTAAGAGCGAGTCTCCCCTGGCCATATCTTGTTGGGCCAGGGCGAGAGTCGCTTGCCGCTGTCCAAGTTCGGCCTCCGCCTTGTCCACTTCCTTCGGAAGCAAGGATTCCACGGCAGCCAGCTTCGCCTCCGCCAAATTCAACTCGGCCTGACGCTGCGCAACAATGGCCTGAAGATCCGCCTTCTCCAATTCAGCGATGACCTGCCCCGTTCGCACCGAGTCGCCGATGTTGGCGCGCAGCTTCTCCACCTTGCCTGAAACACGAGCGCCAACCCGCACTTGCGCGCCGACTTGCGGTTTAACCGCTCCCGTCGCCAGGACCGACGAAGAGAAATCCCGCCGGACAACCTGTGTGGTTGTCGTGGCGGGATCGACCGCTTCGGTCTCGGGCCGGGTCCACCACCGCCAGACGGCAACGCTCGTGCCGGCGACGACTGCGCAGACCAGAAGGAGCAGGAGCCGCCTGCCTTTACGATTCTTGTCCCGTTTTCTTTGTCTTGTGAGTTGTCCGTTCGATTCGGACGGAGACATTTCCGGCTTCGGCCGGACGGTTTTGCGTGTCGGCGGCTGGACGGTTGCTGCGCGAACGGCCTTCGTTCGGAGATCGACCTGGTTATCTGCCATTGGCTCTCCCATTCGGACGGGTTGACCCGTAAAGCACGACCCACAAGAGACTCTGTTCCCTCAATCCTTATCCCCCGTCCGAAGAACCTGCCCGATTCCTCCTTCGTGGCCGCGGCCGGGGACCAACATCGGGCCGCCGCGGTCGCAGCCCGTTCCGCTGCGCAACATCTCGAAGAGCCGTTGTTGCTGTTCGGCCGTGAGCACCTTCTTTTCGGTCATCAACTGGTCAATCACCAAGCCCTGCATCTTGCGCTGGCCTGCAAGGATTTCCCCTTGCTTCGCCTTAATTGTCTGAAGGTCGGGATTCGGGGTCGCAAGCTCGTCGATGATCCCCATCCGCAGTCCACTGATCTGTCGGCAAACCTCATCCGCAGAAGCCCGGAACGCCCGCAGCCGGGGCTCGATCTCTCTCCACTGGTCGGCCGTGACGTTCAACTCGCGGTGAAGTGGACACCACACCGATGTGCTGTCTCCCGGCTCGCAGCGATTCTCCTGCGATTCGACGCGGGAGACGGCCGCATAGGCGAGCCACACTCCCGCAAACGCCACGTTCAGAGCAATCGACAAGAGCACCAGTGCCGGCTTGGTTTGTTTCCACATGGCTACGTTCCGTTGTGGTTCGGGGCGTTTGTCAGCGTCAGGTAACTCTGGGCGAGCGAACCGCCGGGGGCGTCCGTCAGATAGTCCAGTTGATAAACGGCAACTGGATCGGGCTCGATGGTCTGTTGAGGGATCGACGAATGCGCAGACCGCCACGTTTGCTGGCCCATGAGAACCCCGATCAAAAGTCCCCCTGCGAGCGCCACCGCTTGTGCGGCCTTCCTTTTGACCGATGCGGGCGGCGATAACCAACGAAGACGCCACAGCGACCCCGGCATGGACTGACGCCCTGCTTGCCGCCGACCACTGCTTCGCCGCGGTGCCCGGGCTGCCGCCATGAGACGATCGCCAAATCCCTCTGGGACTGCCGGCGGCTTGGCGAGACTCGTCAGGAAAACCGCCAGCCGCTCTTGCGCGGCCAAATGTCGGCGGCAGTCGGCGCACACGCTCAAGTGAGCCTCGACGCGCTCTCGCAATCGAGGCGCAAGTTCTTGCCGGCTAAGGCGATCCAACTTGTTCCGTACTGCTTTGCAACGCATGACTCACCTTCTCCGCAACGGATCTAACGCATGACACCGCCAAAACCCCCTCGGGATTTTGGCTACTCTTCAAGAAACCCGCCCAAGCGATCTTCCAGGGTCGCCCGCGCCCTCGCCAGGAGCCTTTCCACCCCCTTGTCCGTAGTGCTGAGGACGGCGGCAATCTCCCGGTAGCCGAGGTCTTCGTAATAGCGCAGGACCACGGCCATTTTCTGTGCCGCGGGGAGGGAGTCGAGGGCCTGCCGAACAGCGGCCGAGCGTTCATCGAGGATGGAGACGCCTTCGGGTGACGGACAGTTCGCTGCGAGGTCGGGAAGCGGTTGGTGCCGCCGAAGTCGCTTTCTACGAGAAAGATCGAAGCACAATCGGGTGACGATCCGATAGAGGTAGGTTCGGAAGCTCGCCGTGGGCTGATAGCGGTCGGCCGAATCGAGTATCCTGAGAAACGCCTCCTGGGCGATGTCTTCGGCGTCGGCCGTGTTGCCCAGGAAGCGGTAGGCGGCGTTCCAGGCCGAGGTCTGGTGCCGGCTGACGAGTTGCCCGAAGGCGGAGAGGTCTCCTCTCGCCACGGCAAGCATCAGTTCCTCGTCACTCGGCACTGACATACCTGTAACATGGTGCTCAGGTCTGTCCGAATGTTCAGACCTCACGATTCTCGCCGGCCCGCTTCGGGCACCGGCATTTCACGGCCGGGGCGGGAGCAAGAAGCCCGTCAATTTGCTTGCGCCACCTGTCGAGGGTTTGCTCGTTCAGGCGGCAGTGGACGTAGTAGCCGCGTTTCTCGTCGATCACGAGCCCAGCGTCCCGCATCACCCGCAAGTGTTGCGACACCGCTCCTTGCGTGACGTTGAGTTGGGAAGCCAGTGCGCCCACGCAGAGCACGCGACCCTTGAGAACCTGCACGATCCTCACCCGCGTCCCGACGGACAGAATCTTCAGAATCCGTGCCAATTCGTCTGCTTGGTGGGCCATCTTGCATTTTAGTCTCCGCTAATATACTATTGCCTTCGCCGTCGCCTGTCAACCGCCCTGCTTCAGAGCCACGCCGTCCAGGAGGCTGGCTGCCGAGCGGGCGAGGGACTTACGATCTGTTCGCCGAGCAGAGAGAGTGTTGCGTGGCGATACGATGCACGGAGCGGATCGCCCCCATTACTCAAGAGAGCGCCTTGATGGATTCGTCGCACGCCGAAACGGATAGTCCTCCTTCCTTGCCTCGATTGTTCGTGTCCTTCCTGAGACTGGGCACGACAGCCTTTGGCGGACCAGCGATGGTGGCGTATATCCGCAAGATGGCCGTCGAACGAAACCAATGGCTCGACGAGGCGACCTTCCGCGATGGGGTCGCTCTCTGCCAAACGATACCAGGGGCCACCGCCATGCAAACGGCCGCTTACGTGGGCCTGCGGGCACGCGGACTCCCTGGGGCCGCCGTCTGCTTCGTGGGCTTCGGCCTGCCGGCATTTTGCTTCATGGCGATCCTCTCGGCCTTTTACGCCCGCACGCACGATCTACCCCTGGTGCTGGCAACCTTCCAGGGTCTCCGCGCCATGACCGTGGCCATCGTCGCCGATGCGACCATCACATTCGGGAAGCGGTCCTTGAAGCGATCGGCCGACATCATCATTGCCGGCCTTGCAGCAGCCATGTTTGCGCTCAAAGTGAATCCCATCGTGGTGATCCTCTTAGCGGCTCTCTCGGGACTTATGCTCTATCGTGGACAGATTAAGCCCAAGCCCCAAGCGACGGATGAGTCGGCGAGAGAGGTCCGCTCTCGATGGCGCGTGACACCACTTCTCCTGGTCGTGGCCGCCGGGTTTGCCCTGCTGTTCATGGCAAACCGAGGACTGTTCGATCTTGGCATCCTCATGTTCAGGATTGACCTGTTTGCCTTCGGCGGCGGTTTTGCTTCGGTCCCCCTGATGTACCACGAAATCGTCGATGTCCGCTCATGGATGGATGGTGAGACCTTTATGAACGGGATCGCCCTGGGACAAATCACACCCGGCCCGATCGTTATTACGGCGACCTTTGTAGGATACTTGTTGTACGGCATCGCGGGAGCGGTCGTTGCCACTGCAAGCGTTTTCTTGCCCTCATTTCTGATGGTCGTTGGAGTCGTGCCTTACTTCGACCGCTTGCGGGCGTCGGACTATTTCAACCGGTGCATGTTCGGCATACTCGCCTCGTTTGTCGGCCTGCTCTTGTCGGTGACGATCCAATTCGCTCTGGACGTGCCGTGGGATGTTCCCAGAATTGTGCTCGCGGGTGCCGCACTGTTGGCGTTGCTTCTTAGGGTGGACGTTCTGTGGGTGGTTCTCGTGGCTATTGCACTCTCACTGATGATCTTGTAGCGGCCCAAGCAGCGGACTCCCGACTTCACCCGTGCCGCTGCTCCACGCGGCAACCTCCATTGGCCAGCCCGCCATCAGAACGTGACAACCCGGTCGCAGTCTCGGACGATTTCGTACAAGTCCTTCATTGTCGATACCGGGCAAAGCTCCGACCCCTGCGAGTGGCGTAGTTTCAGGCATGTGCCACACGCCAGGATGTTCCCGCCCACTTGAAGCAGGGATTCGGCCTGCTGGCGCACGTTGAGCTTCTCGTCCTCAATCTGGTCGAGTTCAACCCCCTGGCCCAACAGGAACACGCGGACGGCATCGCCTTGGCCGGCTGCGTAGTTCCCCAGGCGTAGGGCGTTGAAGACCGTTTCTGCCTCGGTGGTGGAAATCACGATCCCGAGTTTCACGCCGCACCTCCAGCAGACCCAAGCCGTCTTCGGGTGACAAACGCCGGGCACGGCGGGTCTTCCACTTGCCCGGCAGTCCTGTTTCTTATATCATCATATTAAGATATTCGCATGTAACGCACAAGAGGAGTCGGCCATGACCTACGACCTTCGAGCCAAAGCCGCCCTGCTGCGCGTGCTCGGGCACCCACTGCGCCTGGCGATTGTGTCAGAGCTTGCAGCGGGGCCGAAATGCGTAACCGACATCCAAGAATTGCTCGGGGTTCAGCAGGCGAACGTGTCGCAACACTTGACCGCGCTCCGGCATGAGCGAATCGTCGATTTCCACGAAGACGGGAAGCTGCGATGTTATTACATTGCGCGACCCAGCCTGGCGCGGGTGATTCTTCGACTGATTCAGGGTGACTTTCCGGTGGTGGCCCAGTCCAAGCAGGCTGTGCGTCGGGCCTCGCAGCGCAGACGCGCGCTCGAAACGGCGGATGGGAAGCCCGTAACTTGTGACAGCAAATGCCGGGAGTAGGGCTGTGAAGCACGGGGAACCGCCGATTTTGAGCCATCCGACTGGCGAGCCAGCCGTCTTCCGGCCGGAGAACCTACTGGAACGGGCGGCAGCCATGATGGGCAGGGAGCAGGGGACAATACCGGCTTGCTGTGTGCTCGATTTCGACGGCGAACTGGCGGCTGTCGCGGAGGAGAGTTTCCATGCTGCCCCCTGCGCGACCTGGCCCTGTTTTCACACGAAGTTGCTGTGCCTGAGCCGCAACCGATTTCAAATGGGGCTTATTCCCGGCACGGTCGGTGCTCCGTTTGCCGTCCTGGTTGCGGAGCAACTGATTGCTTGTGGGTGCCGGCATATCATCGGCTACAGTTCATCGGGGGCGGTGGCCGACTGGCTGCCGTTGCCGTGCCTCGTGGTGCCTGACCGGGCGTTGCGTGACGAAGGCACATCATATCACTACCTTCCCCCGGCGGCCTGGGTTGAGTCTCCGGGGAATCTGGGAGCGATCCTGGCGCGTCGCGCTGCGGAGTGTGGTCTTCCAGTCCATCGGGGACCGACCTGGACCACGGATGCGCCGTACCGAGAGACGCGAACGCAGATTGAGCGCCACCGCGCCAATGGCATCTTGACCGTCGAAATGGAGGCGGCAGCCCTCATGGCATTGTCACACGTCAGCGGGGCAGAAATCGCCTCGTTGCTCCATGTGACGAACACATTCGCCACGACAGCGAACGACTTCGATAAAGGACCGGCCGAGATCAACCGGCGAATCCTGAGTTGCTGCTTCGATGCGTTCTCGGATGCCATGAAGCCGGCCAATGGCCGTGAAGGATGAAGCGATGAAGACCCGTGAAAGCGGTATGCCCGAAGAGGAAATGTGGCAGGAGTTCTTTGACGCCGAGGCAATCCTGCGCTCGCTCAAGCTAACCCCGTCATGCCGGGACGTTGTGGATTTCGGTTGCGGCTACGGAACCTTCACCATTCCGGCCGCGCGGATGGTGTGCGGCACGGTCCACGCCCTCGATATTGAGCCAGACATGCTTCGCGCCACCCAGGCAAAGGCGGAGGCCGAAGGGCTGCAAAACGTCCGCGTTTACCTGCGGGATTTTGTATCGGAGGGCACTGGGCTTCCACCATCCAGCGTGGACTACGCGATGCTGTTCAACATTCTCCATGCCGAACAACCGGAACGTCTGCTGCGCGAGTCCCAACGAATCCTGGTTCCTGGCGGGCTCTTGGGCATCATCCACTGGAACTACGATCCCATCACGCCGCGCGGCCCGTCGATGGAGATTCGCCCCCACCCTGAGCAGTGCCGTGATTGGGCGATGGAGGAAGGCTTCCGGCTCTTACCTCCCGGAATCCTGAAGTTGCCGCCATACCATTATGGTATGACGCTAGAGCGGCCATAGGCCCACCCACCGCGGCTCAGCTTTGCTGCTCCCGCCGTGCGTTCAGCACAGCCATGTCGATCTCGGCGGCGAGGCGTGTAAACGCTCTATCGTGTCGGCGCGCGTCGCGGGAGGCGATGCACTCTGCCGACAGAGGGCTGTCGATCACTGATCTGGCGTTGCTCGTGCTCATGGTTACTTCCGTGTTCCGTGTCGCGGTCTTGGCTGCCGGATGGGCCTTTGAGGGGGAGCGCCGCTTCGCCATCGTGGCCGTCGTCGTGCTGTGCCTCCTGAGATTCAGCCTCGTCTTGGGCGTAGGGTGATGGCCAGCACGACCTGGGGAACAACCATCGTCCGCTGCTGCGGGTCCGCTGGTTCGACGCCCCGCTCTATCCCGATGCCATCCGGCACCACCTACGGCCGCTCTTGGGGAACGGCATGGTTTTGGCGGGCCTCGGGAAAGCCGTTAGCCGCGAACTTGCTCACGACCTCGGCGTGGGCCTGGATCAGTTTTACGACGTAAGGATCGTCCGAGGTTTCCACAACTCGGACTCCTTTTTCTGTCTTCGTGACCTGCATGTTGATTTTCCCGGCCTTGCCAAAGAGCGCGGCGAACAGGGGATCGCGCATGTGGATGGGTTGGAGCTTCTCCACTCGCCGGCGCATTGCCGCCACATGTCCTTGGATCGCCAAGGCGACGTTGGGGTCGTCGGATTCCGTGAGCGTTTCAACGCCGTCGGCTCGTTTTGTTACGGTGCGCCGAATGCGTTCGTGGTCTTCCAAGAGTGAATGGAAGATTTCGCGGTCTGCCTCGAACATAGCGTCTGGCCCTCGTCCACCGCGCCACGGGCTGCCGCCGGCCCAAGGAGGTCCTCCCCCCTGGCGACCACCCATCCAAGGCGGTCCTCCGCGACCTCGGCCGGGCCGCTGTACCGGGGACTGGTCGGCATCTTGGTCGGTGGCGGGGCTTCCCAAGCCAGCACGGCCGCCTGCCCAAACGGGACGGAGACCTGCGTCGCGGAGTTCGACGGTGGTCTTGCCGAAGGTGAGTGACTGAGCAGTGTAGTGGCCGTCTGGCATCTTGTCGGTGCAGAACGCCTTGACCGTCACCTCCTGGCCCAGCGACAGCTTGGCCACGGTATCGGCGACGGCTGCCGCAGACCCCAGGTGGATGTTGAGTTTTTCTCCCTTCGCGGTCTCCAGGAGGATGTGGGTTCCAACCGGAGACCGGCCGGTGGTCTTCTCGCACGGCCCAGTCTTGATCTCCACGAATTTCCCGGAAAGGGAGACAATCTCGGGCTTGACGGCTTGCCGCGCGACGCCGGTAGGCTCACCCATTCCCTTCTGAGCATAAGCGTGCGTCGTGAAGGCCCCGAACGCAAGGACGAGTAGGACATCAAGTGTCACCGAAGTCTTCATAGCATCAATCCTCCAGAGTTGGAGCCGGTAAACCATTGACACTTCCAGGGCTCGGAATCCGAGGCCCGAGTCGGCTCACGTATTTGCAAACCGCATACCATGCGGCAATCCCTCAGTCGAAAACGGTTGCGCCCCGCTTGTGGAGGCGAGGCATGGTGCCGAAATCCCACGGCGGAAATGCTGGCTCTATCGGAAACCGCGCAAGAAATGCGCGCTTGGTGCAAGACCACCGACACCCTCTTGCAGGCCGACACTTGGCGGTGTCTGCCGCATCTGGTTCCGTTCACCGGTTGGATCAGCCCAACAGAGCAAGGGTGTAGAGCAGATCGCAACAAGCACACTGGCGGACTTGATCGCGGCCGTGTTCATGGCGGTTCTCCAAGAGCGTTAGTCGCTCGGGTTGGACCGATGATTCCCGCGAAGCCGGCGTGTGCCAACATCACGCGACAGTCGGCCGTGGTGATATCCTTGCTTTGCCGCCAGAGAGCGGAGGTAAAGCCTTGCGTCTGTTCCGTCTTCACAATGTCTGGCGTACCGTTGGCCGGCGGTTCGCCTGCTTCGGGATAAAGGGCATTTGCACCGCTCAGCAACCCGATTGCGTTGGATTCGTGGACGGCGATGCTCGTCACGTGCTTCTGTTGTGAAGTGGCCAGTGCAACCACTGCGACAATCTGGGCCAATCGTGCCAACGAAATCTGTCCGTTCGCATACAGCGGCGACCCGGGGACAGGAAACCGTCGCATGGCGGCGTGCTGACGACAGGGTAGATCAACGCCCAGCCATATCTGCTCCACCAACTCGCGGGGCGTGTGCTCAGGGCCGATCGGCTCGCACGAGTTGTACCAGGACAGACCGGCCTCAATAATCCTCTCAATCGTCGCGATGCGGTGCCTGGGTGCCATGTGCGTGTCCACTCCCTCGCGAAGACGGCATACGTGGTAGGCACCGGAGACGCCCACATCGCGCAGGGCAACCATTTGATCCAACGTGAGGTCACCGACGTTGGCCAGGATTTCCAGGCTCGCTGGAATCGACTTGCGCAGCGTCGAGCACAGATCAAGGAACCAGTCGAAGCCAAAGCGGTGCATGGTCATCAGGAAGACACCTTGAGCACCGCCCCGTGCGAACATCTCACATCGGGCAATAACCTCATCGGTAGCCATCAGGGAGGGCTTGACGGTTGTATGTGGCTTGGCAAAGGCGCAAAACGCACATCCGCCGTCACACGGTGCCATGTCCACGCCGATTTGGCCGAGCAGCAGAGCAGAATTGGAGAAACGCTTCCGCGACACGCAGTTCGCCACAGACCGCAGCAACGCTGCTTCCGTCGAGTTCTCCGCAAACGACAGGAGGCACTCCGCCTCCGCCTTGCTGATCGGTCTGCCGTCTGCCGCTTCCCGCAGGATTCCGTCAACACTACTGCTTGGACTCATCGCGTTCCCTCCCGTTTTGTGGTTCGTGGTGTCGCAACAATGGGGCAGGTGATGGGACGGCCCGGTAGCAGAGACTCGCCCCGGTCCAGCAGGGTTCCGCTGACCCTTCGGCGCAGAGCGACTCCATGTGCTTTGCGGCTTCCGGGGGCGCTATGTTCAGCCCGCTGGCGATGTCTTCGACCGAGCAGGGTCGTCGCCGAAGCAAGGCCAGGATTTGTTCCGAATCAGCCCCGCTGGTGGCCGCCGACAGGCCGCCGCGGAAATCGGCAATTGTCTCGGCCGGCGGGGAGAATCCGGTGGCGATCTTCTCCAACCGGTCACGCGAGATTGGGTTGGCGTAGCTTTCTGCGGGGGGACGGGTTACCGTGTTCAGTTGCACACGGTCGGGCTTGATGAGGTCCACGCACCGATGAAGCGCCGCTAGCTCCGCCTCAAAGGCCGTATAGGCGGCGACCAAGAAGACCTCCAGCCAGTATTGACCCGTGAATCGACGGCGAAAACTGACAAGGCCCGCAAGGACCCGCTCGAAGGATAGGCTCTCGTGAGGGCGGTTGACTAGGCGGAAAAGGGCGTCGTCGCCAGCGTCCAACGACGGTATGACGAGATCGACCTTGGAAAGTTGCCGCTGCAAGTCTTTGTCGCCCAAAAGGGAACCGTTCGTCAGAACGGCGACGGGAATGGTCGTCATTTGCTTGATTCGATCCACCAGTTCGTCGATGCGGGAAAAGAGGGTAGGCTCGCCGGAGCCGCTCAACGTGATGTAGTCGGGCCGGCTGTCGAGCTTCTTCTGCACTTCGTCTACCACCAAGTCCAGAGGCACCCACTCCTTCCTTTCGAGCGTCTTGCACGTCGTCCGACCCAGTTGGCAGTAGATACAGTCATAGGTACAAGTCTTGAAAGGAACCAAGTCGATCCCGAGGGACCGGCCTAGCCGGCGCGACGGTACTGGGCCGAAGATGTGGCTGTTCATGGTAAGGGCTGACTGTCTTGCGGTTGTATTGCCAGGGCAGCGGAGATGAGTTGAGCAACCCGCTTGCCTGAGAGGAACATACCGCCGAAGATCGGTCCCATCCGAGGGCCGCCAAGGGTGGCGGAGACACTCATCCCGGCGATCCACAGTCCTGGGAATACCTCGCCGGCACGGTCAACGACAAACTGCTCTCCCTGTGCGGCGTCCATCGGCCCTTCGCCGAACTCCGCTGTGACCCCGCCATTTGTTAGGAGGCGACGCTTTCGGAGGGCCTGGACCAACACCGCCTCGTGGCCGGTCGCGTCAAGAACTGCCCTCGCGGAGAAAACAATTGGATCGACCGGCAGCGCACCCGAGATCATGGTGCGATTGACGACGACGCCCGCAGCTCGTTCCCCGCGGACGCGCAAATCTTCTACAGTCATTAGATTCAGCAGCGTCACGCCCACTTGGACCGCATTCCAGCACAGGCCGGCACTGAGTTCGATTGCATCGACGGCATACAGTTTCTCTCGCCGTGGCTCACAGCGGATTCCCATCTCATTTAACAACGGGACCGCCTCTTCCTGAACCACGGCGATGTTCATACCCATTCCGCCGCCCCAGATGCCTCCACCCGGAGAGAGCCGTTTTTCGAGAATCGTCACCTTAGCGCCGCTTTGTGCCAGGAAGAACGCTGCCACCAAGCCCGAAGGCCCAGCGCCGACAATAACCACATCGCTCGTGAGGCGGTCGAGAAGCTTCTCGTGATATGTGCAAAGGATCGTCTTGGAGATTTCCACCTCGTCCAGTTGCGCCATCAAAGGATTCCTTTCAGCAATCGTTGTTCTCGAACCTGTGACATATTCCAACACAGAAGGAATGAGCCACGGTATCTCTTATAGTGGTCAATCGTAGGCGGATCGCGTTTTCTCGTCGGTCAGGGTTGCTTGAAGAAGGGCCTGCCAGTGCGGTGCGTCCCAAGTGCCCAAGCGCGTGTGCGTCTGGTAGTACTTCTGGGGAATCGGGTGCGTTCCAACGACCACCTCCAACTCGTACTTTGTTCGTATGAAATCACAAAAGGATTCGACATGGGGACAAGGAGGGTAGCCGACGATCAATCCGGTGGCTAGGTGGACGACTTGGACGCCGTTGTTCTTCATCTCCGCGGGCACATATTCGATGTTTCCGCCTGGACAGCCGCCGCACGTGGTGTAGCCAACCAG
>Ga0315289_10007121_pt1 | contig 16359 bp, 15 predicted proteins | sample YL17G11_40_MG_FD_203452 | JGI IMG/M metagenome (GOLD analysis project Ga0315289, IMG submission 203452) | Sediment microbial communities from Yellowstone Lake, YNP, Wyoming, USA - YL17G11_40 | ecosystem: Environmental > Aquatic > Freshwater > Lake > Sediment | place: USA: Wyoming | collected... | reverse complement strand
GCCACCACAGATAAGGCCCTGATTGTCTTTGGCCCTATTCCTTTTAAAGACAATAATTCTTCAAAGTCTTCAGGGTCTTTTTCTTTAGCGGAAAAAATGGTTTTTTCCAATCTTTTTAAATCAAACTTTTCTTCCACTACCGGATGCCAGTAAAATTCTTTATCCTGAAGCGAGATTTCGGTAAGGTTTTTTTCTTTTTTGGTCTGAATCAAATCTAAATCTTTTAAAAAGGTTTTGGGGGTTTCTTTGGCTAGTTCTAAGGAAACAACCCGATTGTCTTCGCTTTTTTTAGCTGTCAAATTTAACGGTTTTCCCTTTAGTTCCGAAATAATTCCCGAATGAGGTTCTTCAACAAAATCTTTTTTGCCCCGAGTATGCCGAAGCACTGAAGAAAGCCAGTGGTAACGCCTGGCTGTTTGGTTTTCGGTATTCATTCCCTGTTGAACCACCACCCAATTGCCGGATGCGGTAAAAATAAAATTATGCTGATAAATCTGGTATCCAGCCTGAATTAAAGAAGAATCAACTTTAGCTGCCATTTTTGAAGCATAAATTAAATTCGGGGCAAAAGAAAACTGACGCGATATGCCATAAGCTTCAATTTCTTTTGGTGTTTCTCTTGATGTTCTTTTTCCTCCGCAAACATATATACCTAATCTGTCTTGAATTTCAAAAAGACCAGCTTTAAGAGCACCGAGGGTAGTGACAGTTAAACCGGAAGAGTTCCAATCAAATCCCATAACGCAACCCAAGGACTGAAACCAAACCGGATCTGACAATCTTTTCAAAAATTCTTCCGGCCCAAATTCTTCTACAACGGCCACGGCAATCCCCCGACCCAATCTCCTCATTCTTTCAAAAAGCCACCTTGGGCATCTTCCGTAATCAAGCGGTAATGTGGCAATTCCTGTTCTCATGGTTCGACAAACTCACTATGACCCTGAGTTTATCGAAGGGTCATACTTTTATTTTATCAAAAAACTGGCTCTTCAGCCAGTTAAAAAAGGTATTTTATCAGTTTTATATTCTTTTTACTCTGATTAACCCCGAACAGGGGATAATTTCAATTGCCGAGGCTTCAGCCGAGGCGTGAGAAGAGCGAAGCTCTGCGAGCCCTCTTTTTTCTAATTCGTCTAATAATAAATTTACTCCCAAAGAATCGGATGACATATGACCGGCGATAACGACATTAACATTTGCGGCTTCGGCTTCTTTTTTTGATTCTTCCCCCATATGCATCCCAACTATTGTTCCAATACCTGCTATTGCCATTTTTTCATATATTTTAGGAGAAGGTTCTGTCCCTCCTGTCATCTCCGTCAAAACAATTCTGCCACATTTTCTTTCTTGGTCTCCAACAAAAATTTTGGGACCCGCTCCAAATTTTATCGCTTCCTTGTATTCTGGAATTTCTTTTAATAATTTCATTAAATTTTCGATTCTTTCCAATTTTTCATTCTCAATTTTATCCTTTAGAAATTTAGCTGCTAAATTATCACAGGCGGTATGCAGACATATTAAATTAAATCCTAAAATTTTAGCTGCATCTACTGTTCTTTGATGATTTTCTTTATTTATTCCTCTTGCCACTTCAGAAATTCTTTCTTTCATTAAACCCTCAGCGACATTAATGGGCACTCCGTACTGGTTCAAAATATCGCATTGCATTTCCATTACTTCAGACAAATTAGCAAGGGCTTTTCCTAAAGGATGATGAGAAATTATTAAATCTATTCCGCCAATTTCTTTTGCTAATAAAATTTCAGCGGGCTCAACATCAATTCCAACTAAAATTCTTTTTATTTCTCCATCTTGACTGATATTTAAAATTCTTGAATCTAAATAAGGATTCCCTAAAGATTCTAAATCAAATTCTTCCCTTTCTTTTTCTGAAAGCTTATCATATTTTTCTTTTTTCCTTTTTAAAAGTTTTTCAATAACCTCTTTGCCTCGAAAATCGGCCTCAATTCCTTTATTTATTGCTAGATTGTAAATTTCTTTTATTTTCATATGCTGAGTCCCGCTTAACGGGACGAAGGCAGAAAAGAGGATTTATCCTCTTTGATTGTTTTAAAAAATTTTTGATATAACTCTTTGATTAATTTTTCTTGCTCTTTCAAATCTAAAGCTTCCCGCCGAATCCGAGCCTTCTCCAATCTGATGTATTTTCTTGTCGATTTTGGCAATTTCTTTTTCGCCATAAATAAAATTTAATAAAATCATCATAATTATTCTCCTTTAATCACCGCTAAGGGCACCAATCTCGCCACCTTTCTCGATAACCCGGTACTATGGACCACCTCTACCACTTCATCTATATTTTTGTACGCCATCGGAGCTTCCTCGGCAATACCTCTTAAACTCCAGCATTTAATAATAATACCTTTTGATTCTAAACTTTTTACCACTTCTTGTCCAGAGACTCTTCTCATTGCTTCGTGACGGGACATTGTTCTGCCGGCGCCATGACAATTTGCTACCAACAGTGGAGAAAATAATTCAGTGAATACTATATAATTGTGATTATCCTTTACTGTTATATTAAAAACTTCTTGAACACCTAGGTTCCTAATTTTTCTTACCCTTTGCATCCGGAGAGGAAAAGATAATATTTTCTCTATAGAATCTTGAATTTTTGGATATCTCTTAATATTGCTTGGAGTATTAAGATACTTTTTAATAATTTCTGCTGACATTAAATTATTTCTTTTTAATTTTTGCAAAAATGGCCATTTCAAATCAGAAAATCCTTTAAATAATTGTCTCACACTGAATAACTTTGTACCATATTTTCTCTGGTGAGGTTCGCTTTTAACCCTTTTTGTATATTTAGTAATTTCATCAATTTTTTCAGAAATTTGAATAATATAACAGTTGCCTCTTTGTTTAGATACATAAGGCAAAATACCCAATTTTAAACAGGCGGTTATTATTGCTGGTGCTTTTTTTTCTCCGCTAAATATATCAATGATCTTACGGTCGGGATGCCATGTACCATCTCCATCGATGACTCCAGCTAAAAAGTTAAAAGTAGCTTCCTCAGATAAGCTTAATACCCAAGGGATTAAATTTTCTTGAATAACTAAAAGTTGCTGGATTGGCTGCGCCTGGGTACATACAAAATCAGTGGCTGTGCCTTCCATAAGTTTCCCTCTAATATAGCCTCCTTCGGTTCTTGTCCTATATTCTCTTAAAGGTGTATTAAATACATTTTGGAAACTAGATTGAACATAACTTATAAAATTTAACTTCTTGGGTTCCTTTTTCTGAATAAATATTATCTTTCTACCACGATAAGGATACCTGCCATTTCCCGGACCCGGATATACGGAGCCATCCGTTATTATCGCCCCAACTACGTAAGCTAACTGAGGGTCGACGATCTGGTAATTATATCCGGGTATTTTATCAGCGAGGAAAATCATTTCTTCTTTTTCTATAATTTTTGATATTTTCTTTTTAGTAAATTCTGGCCCAGATAGAGTAATAAATCTATGATCGGGGGTTACCCTAAGGGTATTCAATATTGACCTTCCTGTTTGGGAAATTTTAATCTCAATCGCCGGAGCCTTTCTTGCCATTACATTAATAACTGGCCTCCATTCAAATTGATGATTGATTTTATTAAAAGAGGGGACTAAAAATTCTTCTTTATTTCCCTGAAATCTTTTGTAAATCTCGAAAAAAGTGAAAATCCCCTTATTGGTAATTAGTTTAGTATCGCCAACAAAACAAGTGGAATAAAAAGCCCTCTCCCCTTCTTTTTGGCCAACTAAAACATAAGAGGCGGTTCCCATAGACCCTGGAATTAGAACCGGCTGACCAATTTCTTGATATTTTTTGGGGATTTCCGGATGAAATGGCGGGAAAGCGCGGGTAGCTCCTTTTCTGTGAATACAAAGTTCAATCTCTTTTTGATTTACTAAATGTTTTTCTATTTTAGCAATATTGTGGGCAACATCATAAACTGCCGAAAGGGGTAAAGCTTTTTCTCCTAAAACCGACTTCCAGGCTTTTCTGATAAAATGGGTAATCATCTGTCTATTAGCCCAGGCATAATTTGCTCCGCAAGCCATAGCTGAAAAATATCTTTTTCCTTCGGGAGAATCAACGGGGCAGGCAGCCAACTCTCGGTCAGGTAATCTTATTCCATATTTATCCATCGCTCCCATCATAATTTTTATATAATCTGTGGCAATTTGGTGACCAAGACCACGACTCCCGGTATGAATCATAATCAAAACTTGTTCCTTAAATAAACCAAAGGTTTTAGCCGCTTTATCCTCGAATATTTCATCCACTTTTTGAATCTCTAAAAAATGATTCCCGGAGCCCAAGGTTCCAACCTGGTCCCTTCCCCGATTTTTAGCATAATCAGAAACAGTCGCAGCATCGGCTTGAGGCAATCTTCCGTTAGATTCGCAATTTTCTAAATCTTCTTTTTCGCCATAACTCTGTTCTACCAATCTTTGGGCGCCTCCTTCTAAAATTTTACTTATAGAATTAGTATCCAGTTTTATTTGTCTTCCCTTACCAAGCCCGGAAGGAACCTCTTTTTGAATTTCAGTAGCTAAATTTTCAAAATGATTTTTAATTTCCTCTTCTTTGTAATCCGATTTCAAAAGTTTCATTCCGCAATTAATATCGTAACCGACGCCACCAGGAGAAATAACGCCCGTCTTCATGTCTATTGCCGCCACTCCGCCAATTGGAAAACCATAACCTTCGTGCATATCAGGCATTGCCATACTATAGTTTATTATTCCCGGTAAAGCCGCTACATTAACTAATTGATCAAGCGACTTATCTCGAAGAGCATCTTCCAGCATCTTCTCGGAAACATAAGCCCTGGCCGGTACCCGCATATCCTGTCTAAAAGATTTCGGTATTTCCCATAACCAATCACTTAATTTTTTAAAATTTTGTTTTGAAATCATATATCAAATAATACTGTCGCCTCCCAACTCCCGCCCTTTGGTCGAAGAACGTTTGTTTTTCTCCCCCCTTTGCTTCGCTCAGGTCTTTGATTAATTTCTAAATTGTGATAAGTCACCGCCTTAATATCTTCGCCGAATCTTTCTACTTTTTTACCAAAAAGTTCGGCTTCTAATTCACTTCCAGAAAACTTTTTAAATTTAACATCTGAATAAATTTCTTTATTGACTTGGGCTAAGTATAAAACTTCGCTCAAAAAATCCACTAATATTGCTAACAAATCAAGAGATTTTACCTTTATTTCTCTTTTTGTTTCCTCTCCAGGTGTTTTTAATTCGGGCTTCATGCTTTCTTGCATTCCCAAAAGCATATTCTGAAATAATTCCTCTTTTGTCCTTCCAAAAGACCTGATTTTCAAATCCGCTTTATGCTCTAAAATTTCAAATTTTTTCACCTTTTTAATGCTTCGACACCGCTCAGCATCAACCCTGAGTTTATCGAAGGGTTAATTTATTAAATTCTTCTTTTATAACCTTGCGTTCATCCCAGGGCATTTTTTTACCGTCTTCGATACAAATCCAAGGTTCGCAGCCTTTGCCGGTAGAAACTATAACATCTCCCGACCGGGCAATTCTTAAAGCTTCTCTAATTGCTTCTCTCCTGTCTAATATTTTCTTTGCACTCTCATTGGTACCAGCTGACACTTGATTTATAATTTCTATCGGGTCCTCGTCATAGGGGTCCTCATTGGTAATTATAATTTCATCGCAATATCTGGCAGCAATTTCGCCTAAAATAGGCCTTTTCCATTTATCTCTTCCTCCGCCACAAGCCCCGAGTACGCATATCATTCGCCCATTTTCAGGCTTTAGCGTCTGATAAACTTTATCTAAGGCATTGGGAGTAAAAGCATAATCAACAAAAACCTTAAAGGGCTGAAAAATTACCTCTTCCATTCTTCCCGGAATTCCTTTGACTTTGGCAAGAGCTTTTTTGCAGGTTTCCAAATCAACACCCTGAGATATACCAACACAAATTGCCGATAGCGCATTGTAGATGTTAAAGTCTCCAATTAAAGAAAGGTTTAGCTGAATGTCTTTTGCATTAATGTCCCCCTTTTCTAAGCCGTAAGTGTATTTTCTTTTAGCGGGGAATTGCAAAAAGTAGTCTTTATTTTCATCCTCTATATTTATTACATGGATTCCTTTGGTGGCCTGGAAAAGTTTTCCCTTAGCGGCTTTATAATTCTCAAAGCCTCCATGAGCTTCGATATGTTCAGGAGTCAGATTGGTTAAAACTGCTATTTCAAAATTAATAAATCGATGGCGATATTGTTTAATTCCTTCAGAGCTTACTTCTAAAACCGCATATTGACAACCCGAGTTTACAGCTTTTCTCAGAAATCTTTGAATTTTAAGACGGCCGGGCATGGTCATTTTTAAAGTATTCGGCCATTCCTTATTTCCAATTTTAAAATTGATTGATGATAAAGAAGCAATTTTAAAACCTGCTTCCTCAAAAATTTTTGTTATTAAGCTAACTACCGTTGTTTTCCCATTGGTTCCAGTTACTCCAATTACCTTAATTTTCCTTGAAGGGAAACAATAAATAAAGGCCCCTAAAAAAGCCAGTGCAAAATGATACCAATTTAACAAAAAATTAGGAGTAATTTTTTTAATCAAATTTTTGAAATACATAACTTTTCTTAATAGACAAATTAGATGCTTTTATATATTTTAACTCAAATCTTGAATTAAAGGAAAATTTAAGATAAATTTAACTGTATGTTTAGATTGAAATCTCTGTTTAAACCAACGGGTGATCAACCTAAGGCAATTGAGAAATTGGTGAAAAATCTAAAAGCCGGGATAAAACACCAGGTTCTTTTGGGGGTGACGGGTTCGGGCAAAACTTTTACAATGGCAAAAGTTATTGAAAAAATCCAGAAACCGGTTTTAATAATTTCTCATAATAAAACCTTGGCTGCTCAATTATATCAGGAATTTAAAGAATTTTTTCCTGAAAGTGCCATCCATTATTTTGTTTCCTATTATGATTATTATCAACCCGAGGCCTATATTCCTCAGACCGACACCTATATTGAAAAAGATGCTAAAATTAACGAAGAAATTGACAGGTTGAGACATGCCGCCGTTCAGGATTTATTAACCAGAAGAGATATTATCATAGTTGCTTCAGTTTCTTGTATTTATAATATTGGTTCGCCGGAAAACTATCAGCAGGTTTCCTTAGAAATTAAATCGGGCCAGAAAATTAAAAGAAGAGATTTTATATCGCATTTAACCTCTCTTCAATACCAAAGAAACGATTTTGATTTTAAGCCCGGGACTTTTAGGGTTCGCGGCGACATTGTCGAAATTTATTTAGTAACCGGTGAAGAAATTTTACAAATAGAATTTCTGGATGACAAAATTGAAATATTAAAAGCTAAGAAAAATATTCTAGATTCTAAATTCTGTATTCTAAATTCTTTCACATTATATCCTGCCCATTTTTGGGTTACTCCGCAAGACAAATTAAAAATAGCAATTGAAAATATAAAACTGGAATTACAGGAAAGATTGAGGAAGTTAAAGACAAAGAAAAAATTTTTAGAATTAGAAAGGTTAGAACAAAAAACAAACTACGATTTAGAAATGTTAAAGGAAACTGGCTATTGTCATGGAGTTGAAAATTATTCCAGACATTTAGAATTCAGAAAACCGGGGCAGGCCCCTTATACTTTAATCGATTATTTCTCCGCCCATACTAAAGCTGCGGCGGACAAGCTAAAAGATTTTCTAGTTTTTATTGATGAATCCCATCAAACATTGCCCCAGCTCCATGTAATGGCAAACCAAGATAAAATAAGGAAAGAAACTTTGATTGAATATGGTTTTAGATTGCCTTCAGCTGTTGATAATCGGCCCTTAACGTTTGGGGAATTCGAAGAAAGAATAAATCAGGTAATCTATGTTTCAGCTACTCCATCCGAAGAGGAAAGAAAGAAAACCCTTCGACAGGCCCAGGGTAAACCCAAATATATTATTGAGCAATTAATTAGACCAACCGGATTGCTGGAGCCATCAATTGAGATTAGGCCAACTAAAAATCAGGTTGAAGATTTGATCAAGGAAATAAAAAAGAGAATAAAAAAGAAACAAAGAATTTTAGCCCTGACATTAACAAAAAGACTGGCCGAAGCCCTTTCCGATTATTTATCAGAGGAAGGAATAACTTCACAATGGCTTCATTCTGAGGTTAAAACCTTAGAAAGACCCCAGATTTTAAAAGAATTAAGAGAGGGAAAATATGATGTTTTGGTCGGAATAAATCTCTTAAGGGAAGGTTTAGACCTGCCCGAAGTAGCTTTGGTTGCTATTTTAGATGCCGACAAGGAAGGATTTTTAAGATCACAAACTACGCTTATTCAAACAATGGGAAGGGCGGCAAGACACCAAGAAGGACATGTAATTTTATATGCTGATAAAATTACTGAATCAATAAAAAAGGCGATTAATGAAGTCGAAAGAAGGCGAAAAATCCAAAAAAAATATAATATAATTCATAAAATTACACCCAAACCAATTGTAAAACCAATAAGGGAGTGGCCGTTTGCTTTAAAGGAAAAGGAAATATCTTCTGAATTTTGGATGATTCGTGATGAAAAACTTTTAGAAAAAGAAATGAAAGAAGCAGCAAAAAATCTAGACTTCGAAAGGGCAGCCAAAATTCGCGACTTGATCATTCAACTTCGTTCAGGATCAACTCTGAGGAATCGAAGGGTTGATTAAGAAACTAAAATAGTTTAAAATAAAACCATCATGGCTATAACCAAATCTTCAAAAAAAGCTTTAAGACAGAATCTGAGAAGAATGATTAGAAATATCCCAAAGAAACAAAAAATAAAAAACCTCTTAAAAGAGGTGAAGATTTTAGTTTCCCAGAAAAAAATTGAGGAGGCTAAAAAATTATTGCCTCAGATTTATAAAAGCTTAGATAAGGCGGCTAAAACTAAATTGATAAAGAAAAACACGGCGTCCAGAAAAAAATCGAGGATTTCCAGGTTAATCATCAGATCTCAGTAATCAACAAATCGAGGGCGACGTCGGGATTTATTTTGCCAGTTTTGATACTTAAATCTACCTTAAATATTTTCTGGTAGATTTTTTTTAATTCAGAGGTGGTGAATTTTCTTGCTTGCTCTGTTGTTTTTCTTATTACATAAGGATGCATCCCCAAATCTTCGTTCAGTCCTTGTTCTGTTTTATGCGATTTTACCATAAGTAAATTTCGGAATTGAAAATTAATCATTGACAGAAGATAAAGGGGGCTGTCTCCTTTTTCTAAATGTTTATGTAATAACCTTAGGGCTAAGTTTTTATTTTTTTGAGCAATGGCATCTATAGTTTTAAAAATATCAGTCTCGATTTTTGGCTTAACTAAAAGTTCGATGTCCTTTATTTGAACTACCTGATTATCATTGAAAGATGGAGATGAAGAGATAGCTTCATCTGCTCTTTTGGTAGATTTGTAACTGACCAGCTTCTCAATTTCGTTTTTCATCTGCCAAAGGTCATTTCCAACAAAATTAATAAGTAATTCTAAAGCTCTTGGTTCGATTTTGGCCTGCCCCGTACCGAACTTGTTCTGGTGCGGGGCTCCTAATTTTTCAAATTCCTTTTTTACCCATATTTTTAATCTTTCTCCCCCAATGGGTTTGAATTCCTGCGATTTACCGCATCTTTTTAAAGAGTCGAAAAACTTATTTTTTGATATTTCGTTTTCTTCGTAAAAGAGAATTATATCCTCTGTTTCAATAAATTTTTTAATCTCTTTTGAAAATTTATCCTGAAATTCTTTATTTAAGGAAGTATTTTTAAAAACAATTAATTTCTTTTCATCAAACATTGATGTCGAACGAAACTCATCTTGAAAATCTTGATATTCTTTTTCTTTAAGGTCAATGTATTCCAAATTTAATCCACTTTTATGGATTTTTTTATAGTGTTCAATTATTTCATTTAATTTCAGCCTTAATCTATAAGTGTCAGGCCCGTAAAGAAAGATAATCATGAAATGGCTGGCATTTTGGACAAAAATGAGCCGATCTGCCAGCTAATTTTAATCTTTTAATAATTTTACCACAGCGGCTGCATTTTTCCCCCTCTCGATGATAAACCTTTCGAGCTTTGTCAAAGAATCCCCGACGGCCTTCAATATCCCGAAAATCCGAAATACTTTCTCCTCGTAATTCAATTGATTTTTTTAAAATTTCTTGAAGGGCGGTATAAATTTTTTTAAGTTCCGTTTCGGTTAATTTTGAAATATCTTTAAAGGGGTGAATTTTTGCTTTCCATAAGATTTCATCTGAATAAATATTACCAATCCCGGCAATAACCTCTTGGTTCATTAAAATTTGTTTTATTTTTCCCCGCCTTTGGCGAGGCTCGCCTTTGGCGGCTTTTTTCTTTGTTAAAACTTTTTTAAGTTTCTCAAAGGTAAATTTTTTTTCAAGAGGTTCGGGCCCTAAACTTTTGAACCATTTTGAATTCTCTAATTCATTTTTATCCCAAATTTCAACTTTGGCAAATTTTCTTAAATCAGATAAAGCCAATTGTCTATTATTGTCTAAGAAAAAAATTAAATGTAAAAATCGGTTCATCGGGTCATCTGATATGGGGCCGGGGATTAATGATTTCCATACTCCTCCGTCCTGCCGCCATTTTCCTGACAATAAGTGGCCGGTGAGTTTTTGATGAACTAATAAAGCTTTATTTCCCGTAAGGTTGAAAATAATGTTTTTTCCTCTTCTCCAAATTTTTTGAATCTTTTTATTTTTAATTTCTTTTTTAAATTGGCTGAAATCTTTAGGTTTCTTTATTGTCTTGGGAAAATCCGTCCAGACATCAACAAAGGTCCTTCCCAGGACCTTTGCATTTAAACCTCTAACTATTGTTTCAACTTCCGGCAGTTCCGGCATGGTTACTTCAGAATGTTTTTTATTTTTTCGATAATCTCTCCAGGAGTGAAATGGGCTTTTATTAAATAGTCGACTGCTCCCAATTTTAGCCCTCTTTCAATGTCTTCTTTTTGCCCAAGATTGGAAAGAATGATTACGGGAATTGAGGATATGGCCGGATCTTCTTTCGCCCGAGAAAGTACCTCAAATCCATCAATTCCCGGCAAAATAAGGTCGAGTAAAATCAGACCTGGTTTTTCTTCTTTAATTTTTTTTATTCCTTCTTCTCCATCAATCGCTTCAGAGGTTTCGTAGCCCTCTTTGATCAGTTTTTGGGTAATTAATTCTCTAAGGAATTTATCGTCCTCGATGATTAAGATATTTTTTAGCATAATTTTTGGAGCTTAAAACTTGAAGTATAAAACCTTAAATGTTTCAAGTTTCAAGCTTCATGCTCCAGGCTTCTTAATACTACTTGCCGATTAATTTTATTACTTTTTCAATCACTTCTTGAGGGTCAAACTCAGTTTTGATCAACCAATCTTTTGCCCCTAATTTCTGGGCATTATCCAATTCCACCGGTTGACCAGAATTAGAAACAATAATTATAGGAATCTTCTTTAATTCAGGGTCTTTATTCATTTCTTCCATCACCTCAAATCCTCCCATTTTGGGCATAATGATATCCAGTAAAATTAAATCTGGCTTTACTTCTCTCATTGTTTTCAGTCCTTCATCTCCATCTCTTGTCACCGAAACTTCGTAACCTTCTCTAGTTAATTTTCTTTGAAGAAGGTCAATCATTATTTCTTCATCTTCGACTATTAAAATTTTTTTCATAAGTTTAATTTATTTATAGAAAATTTTGCTTAAGAGGATCTGAATAAAGTGAAAATCCTCGTTAATAAAATTTTCTCTGCCATGTTATTTTATTTTACCATGTAGAAGAATTTTGACAAGTGTTTTGCTTAGCAAGGCACTTAAATACCACGGGTAGTCAAATTTTCTCTACAAGGTTTTAGAACGTTTTTAAAAATTCTGCAAATTCCTCCTTAAGGGGAATTGTAAAATAAAAAGTGGTGCCCTTCCCTTCTTTAGATTCAAACCAGATTTTGCCACCGTGAGCTTCAATAATATTTTTTGTAATGTAAAGACCCAAGCCGGAGCCCTCTGTCTCCATTCTTAAAACATTGACCCCCCGAAAAAATTTGCTGAATATTCTTTCCTGTTGGTCTTTGGGGATTCCAACTCCGGTATCTTGAATTGAAAATTCTATCTCCTTTTTAACGTATTTTAAAGAAACTATCACTTTGCCGCCCGGTGGCGTATATTTCATGGCATTATCTAAAAGATTCTGGATGGCTAATCTCATTTTCTCAACATCCATTACGACTTGAGGTATTTTTTTTTCCGGCTTGTTAAACCAAATTTCAATTTTATTCTTTTCAAATTCTTCTTTATAAGAGTTTATCACAAATTGAACAATCGGTTCAAAATCAGCCGGAATGGGCTTATAAAGATATCTGCCCTCTTCAATTCTCGTAACGTCCAAAAGGTCATTGATTAAATTAATCATTCTTTCATTTGATTGGTATGTTTTCTCAAGAAAATTTTGTTGTTCCGGAGATATTTTCCCCAAATCTCCATCAAGAAACATTCTTAAGGTCCATTTAATTGCCGCGAGGGGCGTCCTTAATTGATGGGCGGAAATAGAAACAAATTCGGTCTTCATTTTTTCAATCATTTTCTCGCGGGTAACATCGTGCAAAATTATCAAAGTGCTCATTTTTTTTTCTCCTCTCATTATCGGAATTGTACTTACCTCTAAAGTTAAATTTTCTTTAATCTGAACTTCTTTTCTAAAAACCTCCCCCATCTCCTTTCCGACTAGAGTCACTATCGGCTCAATAGTAGGAAAGGTACTTAATTCTAAAATTGGTTTATCAATTATATCTCTTGTTTTAATGCCGAAAAAAATTTCTGCCTGAGGATTAATTAAAGAAAGGTTGTTTTCTTTGTCAAAAACCAGCAATCCGTCGGTGAAATTATTAACAATTGCAAAAGTCTTATTTTTTTCTTCTTCGGCTTTCCTTCTTTCTTCCTCGGTATCTTCAAGCATATTTAAAAGTGCAGTTTGGGCCTGCCTAAGCTCATTTTCTGTAGATTTAATTTCGGTTAAGTCAAAAAGGCCAATAAAGTAGCCGATAATTTCTCCTTCTGCGCTTTTTCTTAGCGTGGCAGAAACGCTAACCGGAACCTTTCTTTTATCATTCGTAAAGATATTAGTTTCTCTTGACCTTACAAAACCTTTTTCAAAAGTCTCTTTAGCTATATTTTCAATCTCTCTTTTCTCAAAAATCTTTTCTATTGCCGTTCCAATGCTTTCATCTATTTTATAACCAGAAATTTTCTCAAAAGAAGGATTGGCTTCTAAAATTATCCCAATTGAACTAACAAGACAGACTGGCAAGGGTAAAAAAACAAATAAATCACTTGAATAACTTTCGAGAGAGGCTAAATCTTCCAATAAAACAGAAATCTTTTCTTCCTCTTTTTTTTCTATTGCCATTTTATTAAATATTCGTGGTATTCATCTCCTCTGAATGTGCATTTTGTTTCCTCGCAGGTTATTTTAGAACTTTTAATCATTAGTTGAAATGGTCCAGGGAAATAACCTTCTAAATATTTGCAATAAACAGGGTGTAGAGAAAAATTTTTTAATCTCAGAATCGCATATTTTTTTTCTTCGTCTATCTCAACCGGAATTAAATCGCCAATAGTCCAATGCTCCCTCCAAAGTCTTGATGTCTGGGCATTGAATGCTTTTTTAGGAGAAAAAACATATTTTATAAAAAACTTAACTATCACAGAAATTTTAGTGCCGAAAAATCCCATCTCTTTGATTTTTTTGTCATCGAGATTGAAAACCTTCTTAATTGCTAATAGAGAAAGGACTCTTAATCCTACTGGATAATAATTAAAGGTCTCAATTTCTCCATATTTTATTGGATAACCCAATTTTTCTAACTCTTCTTCAATTTTTTTAAGACCCTCTTTTCCTTTTTCTTTTAAAACGTACGCTCCATCAATTCCAAAAACCACCCCCCTTACTTCTCCCTTAATCTCCATTAATTTTTTGGCAACGTCTTTGGTAAGTTCTATTGCCATTTTATTAAATATTCATGGTGTTCGTCGCCCCGAAATGTACATTTTGTTTCTTCGGGAATCATTTTTGTCGTTTTAACCAACATTAATAAAACACCGCAAAAATAACCTTCTAAATATTTGCAATAAATAGGGTGTAGAGAAAAATTTTTTAATCTCAAAATCGCATATTTTTTTTCTTCGTTTATCTCAACAGGAATTAATTCACCCTTTGTCCAGTGTTTTCTCCATATTTTTGGAGCTTCTACGTAAAAAACTCTTTTTACTGAAAGGAAGTATCTGGTGAAAATTTTTATAATTAGGGAAACTTTGGTAGCGAAAATGCCCATTTCTTTTATTTTTTCATCGTCAAAATTGAAGACTTTCTTTATTGTTGATAAAGAAATAATTCTTAATCCTACTGGAAAAAAATCCATAGTTTTGATTTCTTTGAATTTTATTGGGTAACCTAGCCCCTCTAATTCATCTTCAACTTTTTTAAGACCCTCTTCTCCTTTTTCTTTTAAAACGTATTCGCCGTCAGTCTTTAAAACTACTCCTCTTGTTTCGCCCTCAATTTCCATTAATTTTTTGGCAATATCTTTTGTAAGTTCTTGGTCCATAAAAATATTTAAATTTTTAAATATAATTTAGAATTTTTATATCCACTTAATTATATATTCGTGATAAGGATCTCCTTTAAACATACATTTTGTTTCTTCAATGGTAATTTCTTTGCTTTTGATTGCGAACTGAGCAATTCTCAGAAAGTAACCAGAATGATAGACACACAACAAAGGATGAAATTTATATCCCTTTTCATGTAGAATAAGATATTTTTCTTCTTCGCTAAATTTATAAGATTCAAGTTCACCAAAATCGAAATGATTTTTCCAATAATTAGGTATTTCTTTAATGATCTTTTCTAAAGAAAGGAAATATCTCATAACTATTTTAGAAATAAAAGAATATTTAGGAGCATAATTCCCCATTTCAAAGATATCTTTCTCCGTCCAATTAAATAAATCTTTGGCTACTAATATAATTAAGACACTAAGCGCTTCAGGGTACCATTCTCCAATATTAATTTTGCTGAAATCAAACGGATAGCCAAATTCAGCCATCTTATTCTCGATAGCCCTTAACCTTTCTTCTCCAGTCTTTCCGCGAATAAAGACGATATTGGCTTGGATTACTCCGCCTCTGACATTCCCTTTTATTTGCATTAGGTTTTCTATTTCTATTTTTTGAATCATACCTTTTAATTTAACCTTTAGATTTGAGCTGATCTTTCAGCCTTTTTATCTCTCTTTTAAATTCTATCATTTTAAGCTCCCGACCAACAGTTAATCTTTGAAATCTTTCCAGCTCTTCTGCTCTTTTTTGAATCTCTTTGACTCTCTCTTGGATGGTTTCCTCCTGCTGTTCGGTTAATTCCTCTAACTCTTTAGTTCGAGCCTTAATTTTTATTTCTAAAGAAGCGCTGGCATTTTCTAATTTTTCTTGCATCTGTTTCAAATATTCAATCACTTCTGTAAATTCGTCATTAGTGATTAGAGAAATTTCTTCTTTTATTCCTCCTTTAATTATTTTATCTGCCCAAAGAATTATTTTTTTAAGAGGGTAGATCAAGTTTCTGGAAAAAAAGACAGTTACAATCACGACATAAATCAAGGTTAAGACTGCAACAACACTGACATATATTAAGGCTTTTTTTATATCCTCGGGCGAGTAAATAGCAACCCTGCCCAGATAAAGAGACGATAAAGCTACTTGAGTAACAGTAACGGAAAAGAAGGTCAGAAAGAAAATCTTCCAAAAGAGGGGAAGTTTCTTTATTTTCATTGTTCCGGTTGTTTTAAAATAAAAAGGGGGTAAATTTTCTATTTGGGTCCGGAAATAATTTTCCAAGAGAATGATAACCAAAAAAGCTTGGATAACACAAGCCGCAAAACCGACAGCCAGGCCAAGAGTAATTATAATTGGAATTATAGGCATTAGCTCTGGTATCAACCCCCGCCCTAGAATAGATAAGCCTAAAATAAAACCTAAGAAAGAGGCGAAAAAAGTAATAAGGGAAAAAAGGAGAGGTAAACTTAAAAGCCTTGAAACAATCCATAATTCCTTTTTCGTCACGGCTTCCCTTTCCTCGTAGTTTTTGTTCAATATTTTTTTGACAGGTTTTAAAAGTACAAGAGGTAAAACTCCATTAAAAGGAATAAAAACGAAAAAAGAAACACCGAGGTAAAGGATAACAGTCCCTTGGATAACGGGCAAGGCAACATTCGCCGCAAATAAGATCATTATTACCAGAGGTA
>Ga0315289_10007120_pt1 | contig 16361 bp, 13 predicted proteins | sample YL17G11_40_MG_FD_203452 | JGI IMG/M metagenome (GOLD analysis project Ga0315289, IMG submission 203452) | Sediment microbial communities from Yellowstone Lake, YNP, Wyoming, USA - YL17G11_40 | ecosystem: Environmental > Aquatic > Freshwater > Lake > Sediment | place: USA: Wyoming | collected... | reverse complement strand
ATCCGCGCCCGCTAAGACCGAGTCTTCCTGTTTGAGAACTTGGACGATGGCTGAGCGAGCCGCGTTTTGCCCGATGGACCCGACGGAGGACATCGCCTTGGACGCGAGGTCCTTCAACAACGACGCGCCTGCTTCCCCGATCGAATTCCCCAACGTGTCGAGCGCCCGCCCCTTGATCTGTTGGTACGTCGACGGAGGCTTGGGGCCAAAGTACGCTTTGATACGCTCTGATATGGCATTGCCTGGCGCGGCCAGAATCGGCTGTAACACACCCCCGAGCACGGTACCGGCGAGCCCTCCGCCGGCGTCTCCCCAAGACGTGGGGAGCCTCTTTTGCTTAGTTACGCCCTGTACGAAACTCTGATACGCGGGATTGATACTCGACGGGCTTGGGGAGGGGCCTGGCGCCGCCTGTTTGACTGATTCGTCGAGCTGTTGTCGAGACGCGCGGTTCATCGCACGTTCCACGTCGTCGTACCGATTCACTGACCGACGGACCAGATCGGGCGCTTGGACTCCGATCGCGCCTGCGATAGGCGCAGCGAAGCCGCGCTTCTCGAGATAGCGCTTTGCCGCGTGGCCCCCCACCAGGTTCTTTAGGTCGTCTACGCGCATTGGGTCCGCATCCATTCGACGCCACGCTTCAGCTTGTCGGCTTCAGCGGCGATCTTGACGAGGGCTTCGAACGCCCGAAGCTCCTTGGTGTCGTCGCTGACGTGGTAGTCCGCGTTAGACGCGGTCTTCTCGCGGGCGCTCGCGCCAACAGCCTCGAGCCCGCGGGTGGACCGAAGTGCGTCCAGGATGGCGTCGCCGTAGGCGTCGTTGTACTCGGCGCGTGCGTCCTTCTCGAAAGCGTCGAAGGACGCGGCGTTGGTGGCGATCTTGAAGCGGGAGGCAAGCTTTGCGAACCCGTCTTCGAATGCCCAGCACGCCTGGTGGTACTGGTCTTCCATGACGCCCGCGAGCTTCCGCATCCGCATGACACGGTGCATGGCCTGCTTTGGCGACTCGCCGACCCCCGCCGCCTCATCGTCGTTCTCGTCTTCACCGTCACGGGCTTCCATGACGGGCTTACGCTTCTTGGTCTTAACGCCAGGTGGATCGAGCTTGCCGTGGCAGTCCTCTTCACAATCCTCAACTTCAGGAGAGTCTTCGTGACCGGGCTCCCCCTCGGCGGGGTTCATGCGGGCGGCCGACATCTCGTCGGGAAGCTCGTTCATGTCACCGCCAGGGGCTCCTGCGGGCATCGCCCCCGGCCCCATCGGACCTGAAGGCGCCGCGTCTTGACCCTGGGGCTCAACATGCACTCCGGCGTTGTCGATGACAATCTTGATGACGTGACGCGAGTCGATGGGGTCGAACTCGTGCATGAGGTCCCCTGCGCCTTGCTGCTTGCGCTGGTCCATCATCTTCAGGAACGCCATCGTGTTGGCCGACTGGGTGAGGCGTTCGATCTGGTCCGGGTTGAGCCCCGACGAAGTCGCCTCTTCCGCGGCTGCATCCGCGAGCTTGGCCTCCCCCGAGAGGAACCTGCCGACTACACGCTCAGCCAGCTTGTCGAAGTCTTGTTCACGAAGCGAGGGCATCCGAAGCTCCTAGTGCATGAGGTCGGCCTTATCGGCGACCCCCTCCACAGATTCAGTCATGTCACGATAGCGCAATTTGATGACCAGCGCGTTCGCATCAGGCGGCTTTTCTTTGCTGAGCTGCGTGGCGATCTTAACTGCGGTGTTCATGAAGTTGTGCGCCATCCCAGCTTCTTTGCTGGAGAGGGCGTAGTCACGGTTGGACTTGCCGCGGTAGTACGCGTCGGACATTGCATTCTGCAGAACCAGGTTCGGGTCCACGTCTGCGTTGTTGGGACCGAACAACCAGCGGAGGGTGTCGACGCCGCGGGTCATAGCAGTCTGGAGAAGGCGAGCCCCGTAGGGGGTGCCTCCGTGAACCTTGTGGTAGTCGCCGACCCAGCTCAGCATGTCGAGCCGGTCGCGGAACGCGGTCACGTCGAAGAACAGCTCGCGGTACGCTTGGGTCGCGTCCTGCGGCACGGACAGGTTCTCTTGGATCTGCCCGTCGGTAGCCCCTGCGAGCAGCCAGGCCTGCATGATCTCGCGCTCGCTCTCCCGCGTGTAGATCTCCGCGGCGTAGGCGACCGGCTCGTTGTCTGTCTCTTTCGTCTTCAGCAGACTGTACAGCGCCCGCTCGAGAGCGTCCTCGGGCGGCTTAGTGGCAGACTTTACGGCGCGAAGACGCCAGTCGGGGCTACGCCGAGGCATGTCCGTACTGACCTTCGATTGAATGCGCGCTCTGGCTCAGCTTGAGAACTAGATCGCCCATGCTACGGAACGTAGAGCGCAGGGTCTCTTCCAGGTCGGTGAAGGCGGCCTCGCCGACCTCCTGCTTGAGCGTGGGCTCCTGCATCTCGAGCGAGAGGAGGACGCGGCCGAGATTATCGACGGCCTTCTCGAGGTTGGGGAGGTACTGCCCGACGATCTCCTTGACGGCAGGAGACTGCGCGAGGCTGGCCACCGCGGCCGCATCGAACATGTCGCCCGGCAGCTGCGAAGCCTGCTGGAGGAACTGCGGGTTGACCTCTTGCCCGAACCCGTTGGTGCTTGGGCCGTCAGGGCCCATCATCGCCATGGGGGGCTGTTGGGGCTGGCCCATCATCGAGGGGTCCTGGCCCATCATCGAGGGGTCCTGGCCCATCATCGACGGGTCCATGCCCGGCTGACCGCCCTGCGGCGCCATCGGCAACGCGCTGCCCGGGGCCGCGCCCATCATCGACGGGTCCATTCCCGGCTGTGCGGGCTGGCCCTGCGGCTGCCCCATCATCGACGGACCGGGCATGCCGCCCTGCGGAGGCGCCGGCATTCCGGTCGCAAGGTTCTGCGACGGAGGCGGAGCCCCCATGGCCTGCGACTGAACCGTAGGCATCGGAGGAGCGCCGCCTGAGATCTCGTTGGCGCGCTGAGTGAGCGCCATGAGCATCTCGCTCTTCTCCTGGAGCTTCTGCATCTCTGCGTCGATGTGCTGCTGCATCTCCATCGCGGCCATGTCAGTCGGCGTGGGCGGGGGAGGCGCGGGAGGCTGGCCCATCATCGACGGGTCCATCCCGGCCATTGCAGGGTCCATTGAAGGATCCATCGACGGGTCAGCGCCCTCTTCCATTGCCGGGTCTGCGGCAGGGGCCTTCTTCTTCTTGGCCGGCGCCTCATCTGCCGAACGCTTCTCGACCAGCATCTGCGCCTGAGCAAGCTTCTCCGGTGAGGCGACCCAGAACTCTACACGGCGCTCGGCCGCGGCCTTGACGAGAAGCGCCTCAGCGTCTTCGACGGGAAGGACACAATCAGAGGCCAGCTTGCGGAGCGCCGGGACGTGGTCCATCGGGGCGCCGCCGTCGAGGGAGAACTGCCCCATGCCGGCGTTCTTGATCGAAGACTTGCGGACGCCAACAGCCGCGAGGGCAGACGACACGCACGCCTGGATATCGAGGGCTGACGTGAAGAAGTCCGACTGCTTCAGCTTGGTCTTGAGAGGAACCCAGATGAAGTCGGGCGGGAGGTAGACGATGTTCGCGCCCTTCGGCATCCAGATGGTGCCGTACGGGTGCGTCGCTTGCGTGATGACTTCCTTCTCCTCGCTCCAACCACCGGGGGAGGAGATCTTCACACGACGAACACCCTCGGAGTCCGTCATCACGGACTTGATCTCGACGGGCGATGTCGCCTGCATCGTGGTGCCCTTCGTACGAATCCAGAAGCCGAGACCCTTACGGGGCTCGCCTGCCAGGTCGCCGAAGATCTTCTTGCCGACGGAGCCACCGAGAGAATCGGCCACCGAGTCACGCCCCGCGAGACGGTCGGTCTCGAGGTAGTCACCGTTCGGGAGCACCGCGAGAAACTCACGGCCCGGCTTACCGAGTGCGAATTCGCTCTCGTCAGGACGACCTTGCGGGTAGACCCGAATCGGGTCCTGATATGGGGTTGGATCATAGTACGAATTGTCGAGCAATGGGTTGTGGCCGCCGACGGCAGGGCGGCGACCGTACCGCGTGCCCTTGTTGAGCAGGTCGATGGGGTTCGGCATCACGAACGCCGGGGCGTCCGTGCTGTCGGACTTGTGCAGGATGTAGACGCCAGGCTGACGGGGTTCGACCCAGCGAGCGTAGGGCTGCTCCTGGACTGCCAGGTTGCGGGTCATCCGCTCATCCTTGGCAGCGTAGCCCTTTCGGCGGACGCCTGCGTAGGCCTCGGCCGCTTGGTCGCCGAAGATGCGCTTGAACTCGACGGGCGTGGTGTCCTTGTCGGCGATCCAGAGGGCGCCGCCGTAGGTCTGCTTGGCAGCAATCTTCTCAGCGCGCATCTGCAGAGCGGAGGACAGGGCGCTGACGCCGTAGATGGACGCGGCGTGCTTGAGGAGCTTGGGCTGGCGCTCGAGGACCTTGGCGAAAGCGGTCTTGACAGAGTTCGGGGCGCGCTCGAGGAAGTCGAGGAGCATGGGGGCGGGCTCAGCCGCCGACTTCTCCAGCGCTTCCAGATCCATCAGGGCGGACGTGCCCTGGATGAGTTCCGCGTAGGAGAACCGACCCGTCATCGGCGGCACCATCACGTTCCTGATGTCCACGTCGGTGTACAGAGACTCAGGCGTCTTGATGCCCTGCCCCAGCGTCCCGCTGGCGGCCTTGTCGATCTCGCCGAGCCAACCCTTGGTCAGCGGCATGAAGATGTTGAGGGATTTGTGGTAAATAAGTTCGATCGGCTTGATGGCGTTGTCGTTCATCACGACGGGGATGTAGAGCGGCTGTCCCTTGCGGAGCACAACGAAGGCGCCAACCCCCATGCCGGTATCGAGGTCCGTGTCGAGAACCTTGAACGTGACGATGTCCTGAACCATGTCCGGGAACCGGTTCATGATCACGCTGTACGCCATGTCCGAGAAGCCCTTCTCGAACGCAGCAGTGGCCTGGTCAGCGCCAGCACCGGCGCCCATTTGCATCTGCTGTGTACGAGGACTTAGCGACGGCATCGTGGCATCCTTGGTTAGGACGTAGGGGTAGACAATACCTTAGGGACGGCTGCCGTAGCAGTCGGCCCGGTATTGAGCTGTTTGGTTTTTTGCGCCTTCAACGAAGACAGCGTAGGCGCGGAGATTCCGTCGAACGCTAGCTTGGAGAGCGCCGCCTCAATGCACTTCACGCCAGCGATACGGATGCGGCGATCGAGCATTGAAGCGGCCTCCTCTCAAGGGGTGTGGTTTACGCGCGGACGGTGTTGGAGATGCGGCGGATGTGCTCGAGGAGCGAAGCGGACTTCTCGTCCTTCTCTTCCTTCTTCTCCTCAGCCTTGGACTCGGACTTCTCGTGGTCCTTGCCCTCTGCCTTCTCCTCGGACTTGCCCTCGTTCTTGGCGTCGATCTTGTCCTGGATGAAGGCAGGCATCTCGGCAACCTTGTGGCCGCCCTGGTTGGCCTTGCGACCATCGTAGGCGCCCTGGCGCGAGTGGGTCTTCTCGGCGTTGTGCTCCATGCCGTACGACGCTGTACCCGGGGCCGCGTGAGAAGTGGCGTCAGCCGCTTCCTTCTGCAGGCTGACGAGGTAGTGCGCCTTCTCCGGCTGAGTCATGCCCATGCAGGCGCGGACGTGCGCGACCTTGGCGTCCTCGCCGACAGCGGGGAGGTACTCCATGATCTCGGAGGCGACCTTCTTGAAGAGGGTCATGTACGGGTCCTCGGCAGCGGCCTTAGCCGAGTGCTCGATGACCGAGTTCGAACCCGCCGGGTGCGCGGCAGGCGCGTTCGGGTGCGGGGTCTCACGACCAATCGTAGCCGGGCCGCTGACCTGCTTCATCAGCTCGCCGAGGTCGCCCTGGCCGGGGAGGCGGGCGTAGCCCATCGGACGCTGATGGATGTCCATCTTGGCCTCCGCGGACGACATCTCCTGATTGCCCTTGTCGCCGCCCATGATGGTCGAACCGGTGCCCGACGCCATCTTGCGGATGAGCGAGTCAAGAGACGCAGTGCGCGACTGCTCGATCGCCGAGTTGCTGCCAGCAGGCGACTCTGCCGGCTTGGCAGGCTGCTCCTGCTCCTTGCCGACTGCGCCGGGCTTGGTGTCGACGGCGGTCTGACCGCGCGAATCCTCGGCGTAACCGGCAGGACGATTTGCCGCGTCCATCTTGCCCTCAGCCGAGTTCGGCTGAACGTTGCCCTTGTCGCCGCCCTCGATGGTGCTGCCCTCGGCGGCCTTTTGCATGACGTCGAGCGCGTGGACGTGCGCGAGCTTGCCGAGATCCTCGACCGAAGCGACCTTGTAAAAGCCGCCCGGAATGAAACCGGCCTGCTTGGTGTGCCACTTGGACGCGTCGACGATGTGCGCGGCAACGGCCGCAGTCACTTCACGCGAGATCTGGCCCTGCGTGGGGTCAATCTCGATACGGTCGGCGATGTAGTCCGCGACCTTCGCGGCGCTGACGTCGTCAGGAAACGCGGCGTGCCCCGACTGGACCATCGCATTCTGGACTCCACGAACGTACGCTCTGCTAAACATGGTCATCGTCTCCTGGGACTTAATGGGTCGGGGAAATAATAGGACAAAACATCGATTTGGACAAATCTAGAGCACCGCGGCCTTTGGGGCCTGCGGAGCCATCGGAGAGACTGTGGGGACGACAGGCTTCGGGGCAGCGGTGCTGACTGATGTCGGAGTCGACGCAGGTGCCGGCGCAACGCCGGGCGCAGTCGTCGTGGACGACATAGAACCCGCCGCGAGCTTGAAGCGAGCGAAGGCGCTCTGAGCGCCTGCGTTAAAGTAGTTGGTCAGCGTCATGATAGTTGCCCAGGTTGAGCAGGGTACATAGTACGTGGATCCTGTTGAGCAGGGTACATGGCACTGGGGTCCTGTTGAGCTGGATACATATCACGCGGGTTGGGCTTACTGCCCAGGAAATTACCCACGCCCTCCCCGACGCGTCTTCCGGCGTCGGAGATCAGCCCGCCCCCGAGCATTCCGGCGATCGGGTAGCCGTAGGCAGCTCCGACCGCGCCCCCGATCGAACCAAGCGCATTGGTCAGGGTGCCCTTCGACGGGTCGGGGTTCTTCATTGACTGGTAGACGCCGTACGCAGGCAGGATTGTCCCGAAGGTTCGACCCAGCCACTGGCCCGCTTGGCCCTTCAACATCTCTTTCGTGCTCGCGCCTGCTGGAGTGTTCACCGTCGGCCAAAAAACGTTCTTCCAGTGAAATGCGCCGCCGGGCTTGAACGCACGAGAACCTTTGAGGAGCTGCTCAGGGTTCCCGATCATCTGCTGTCCGACGTTCCGTGCCGCGCCCCCAAGCCAACGGCCGGTCGCGTCTAGCCAACCCGCTTCCTTTACTCCGTATTGACGGAGCGCGGCTTCGATTCCGGCAGCTTTGGCTTGCGCGAGCATCTAGTAGGTTCCGGAAGGGCCTTGTCCGAATTCTAGCCCATGCGCGTAGCCGGGCACAGGAGACGTGCCGTGGATGTCAGAAACGTCACCCTTGTGAGCCCCGGCCACGAGGGATTCCTTGAGGTAGCGGTGAGCCAGCCTTTGCATGAAATCGGCGTTCAAAAGTGGGTTTCTCGACGCGGGCTTCATCATCGGCTCAAACATCGGGGGCGACTCTGCCACGTTCACCGATTGAATCCCGCGCCGCTTCAAGTCGTCGTGAATCGCCTGGGTGACCTTCGTGCCGGTGGTGTAGTGCAGCACGTTACCGCCGAGCGTTTCACCCATGGCTTCATTGAGGGGCGCGTGCCGTGCGTCCTTGGAAAGCGCCGCGTTCAGCCGATTGAAGTTCACCACGTCGCCCTTCATGAACCCGTGGTGTCCGTCGCCGGGGTCAGTGATGTAGACGTGATTCAAGACTGAGCGAGCGAGGATTTCGAGGTGGCGCTTGTCTACCTCGGCGCCCGCGTCCTTGTAGGTGCGGTGCATCGTGTCAACGAGGTACATCCGGCCGGTGCCGAGGCCTTTGTACTTTACGATTTCGTCAGGCTTGGGAACTCCGTTGGACAGTACGTCGCCCGCAGTGACCTTTTGCCCGACGTGAGCAGTGACGTGAAGGTCCGGCGTGACGTAGTGGCGTGTGTCGCCGAGCCAGACATAGTTGCCGCCCTGCGGGGCTGCTTCAATTTTCGAAACAGCCCCGTCATGTTCTGCCAGGGTTGCTTTGTGCATGAACGAAGATGGAATCTCGAGGAGTTGACGAACACCCTTGATGCCCTCGGGACGCTTCTCGCGCTCCTTGCCCGTGTCGATGCGACCGCCGTGTTTTGCGTTCAGGGAGAACTGGGTCAGCGGCTCGGCCATGCTCTGGGCGGCGCGCATCCCGACGTTGATCCCGACGATATGCGCGTGGCCAGTCATGTCCAACCCCTGACACTTCTGGCAAATCCCGTGGGGGGCTTCGCACGTCATGGGCGAGCGCACGACAACGGACTCGGTCTTGGACAGCTTGCGCGCAACTTCAGGAGTCACGAGGGTACCCGCAGTAAACCCGCCCGCGGCGTGGGCTAGGTACCGATCGATAATGTGCGGGTCGGACGAAGCCATCGAGAGCCCGTTGTGCGTGCCGCACTCGGGGATTGTGATGACCTTGTCACTCATGTTGTTGATGAGGATCTTGGCTAGGTCACCCGGCTCGACGACGGAGATGTTGGATTTGATGGCGTTGAGTCGGGCTTCGTTGCCTGCGACCCAAGCATCCGACGGCTTGAGGCCCTCGGAGTAGCTGCGGGGAATGATCCAAGAGACGATCTTGTCTTTCTCGTCCCGCGCGAGGACAGGAGACGCGACCATCTTCATCAGCTGCGGCGCGCTGCCGCGACCACCCGAGCGGACCATCTCACCCATCGTGCTTGGGTGCGTCTTGGTGTACGCGAGCATCGAGTTTTGGGCGTCGAGAAGTATTTTCTCGCGCCCCGCCTGCGGTGCCTTGTGAAACGCAGTGACGAACGGATTGAGCAGCGTGTTCCGCCGATGGTCTGGCGCGATGTCCTCGAGCCCGACGGAGATGCCCTCGAGGGTAGCTACCTCGTCACCGACACGCTTGAGCTTGGTGACTGCGTCTGCGTACAACTCCGGGTGCGCCTTGGCCATCTCGACCAAGGTCTCGTGCAGCTTTCCCTTGGTGTAGACGCCGCGGCCCTTGTACTGGGTGGGCAGCGCGTCGTCTACGAGGTGCTCGCCGAAGGTCCGGGCCATGAGGGGCTAGATCATACCCTGTTGCTTCATCGCGGCCATCTGCTTCTCTTCGGGTGAGTCACGAAGAGCGAGATAGCCTAGGCCTGCCATGCCGGCGGCTGGTGCGAGGCCCTTCAAGGACGACAGGACTTGCTGGTGCGCAAGTGCTTGGTCAGCGGCAAGGCGTTTGTGGCGCTGGCTCATGAAGGCGGGCCCGTGTACACCCTCAGGGAGCCCTCCTCCTGCGGGGAGTGTCGGCCCCGCGAAAGCGCCGTGCAGCCCACTGACGAGGTTCTTGCCGTGCTCTAGGGTTCCGCGGAGAAACCCCGGCCCCTTGATGGGAGCAGCGGGCGTGAAGCGCGGCGTCGGTACACCGAAGGCCGCGACCTTGAAGACAGCATACGCGTCGGCGTACCCTTGAGCTGCGCTCTTCTTGAGCATCAAAACACCTGTCCTACGCCCGTATTCTGCCCCATGTCACTCCCGCGATTCGCGGCATCGCCGCCCGACAGATTCGAGGGCGCCCCCCACAGCACATTCCGGTCGAGGGGGTCCTTGGTTGCGTCCGGCTTCAGCGCCCCCTTGGGATCGGGCAGCTCCTGCAGCGCTGCCGTGAGACGCTCCACCGGGTCGTCTTCGTGACCCTGTGACTCGAGTGGCTGCGTGAAGCTGTCGGCCTTCTTGGCCAGGCCAGCGCCACGCCAGGCAGCGTCCCAGCCGTGGAACTGGCGGTTGGGGATCTTGAGGCGGATCTCCTCCCCTGCGACCTTGAAGTAGGCCAGCGCCGCGAGGGCTCCCTCGGTGAAGGCGCGCTTGACGGTCTTCTCCGGGTGCTTCTTCTCCGGGAGCTTGATGCCGTTGGGCGTCGTGGCCTCGAACTCGGCGGCGAGGTCTGGGTGCTTGGCATACATGAAGCGGCGTTGTGCCTCGCTTGAAAACGGCATTAGGTATCTCCGAAGGTATCATATTATAGGTCTTTTTTGGCGCGGGCTCCATAGTTAGGTGTCTGTTTGTGGCACGCAACACAGAGGGTTCTTCCGTTGCTGACGTCTTCACGAAGAGCTGGAAAGTTTCGGTAGGCTTTTATGTGATCTGCGTTAAGTTGTCCACCGCGCTGGCCACAAATCTGGCATGAGTAGCTATCCCGTTCGAAGACCGCGCGACGCCAAACACGAAGTTCTGTTCTGCTACGAGGGTGCTTCAGAAGGGAACGATCGGCGATCCATTTAGGATGGAGAGTTGAATCGCGGCGCCAGGGGGTTTTGGCTGGGTTGAACCTGACCGCCGGGTCTTCTCGGTTCAGTTTTGCCAATAGCACAAGAGCTTTATCGCTTCTCCCTCTCGAAGCTGCCATTTTAGCCGCGTCTGATTGATTACGAATAGCGCCTTCTCGTCGAATGAATTCTTTTATGGTTCCTCGCTTGAACGGAAATATCCGCGATAGCTCCAAGGGAGACTCGCCCGCTGCGTAGCGTGAGAGAATTTCACTTCGGTAGGGTGCCCAATCTATCCCGTGTGTTGGCGGCTTACGCGCTTTTTTAGGCCGGGGGTTCTTTTCACGTTCCGCTTTTATTAGTTGGTAATGTTTTCTGGCGTAGAGACGTAGCTGCTCGCGATGGGTTTGATTCCACCTTTTAGCATTTTGACGTAGTCGCTGTTTTTGTGCGTCAGTCAATTGGGCGTAGGGTTTAGGGTAGGGCATTGATTTCCACGCGGTCAGCGAGGGTGATTTCGCCCTTGTGATAGGCCGCCAGCGCAGCGGCTTGATCCTTGAACTTGTGGACCTTGTCTGACGTTGCGGCCTGGGTCGCCCTGTGGATGCCGATCACGGCTTCCATGTCGGGCGCGATGTTCAAAACCCCAGGGCGGATATCATTGAATATGAGGTTCGACAGGGTCATCTTCTTTACGTCCGCGATGCCGGCGGCGGTCGCAGGCGCGTGTACCTGCACCGCGTCGCCGTCATAATCTGCGTTGAGACCCTTCTCCGCAAATGGATTGAGCATGAGTGTCTTACCCGCGATCAACTTGGGGAAAGCCCCGATGACATTGAATCGGTGGAGGCTGGGGGCTCTGTTGACAATGACAGGGCGTTCACGGCTCTCGTTCAGTAGCTCCTCTTTTGCGAGAAGGTGTTTCTCCGTAACCATCTTCTGCGCCTCGAGCGCCGGGTAGCCTCGCTTCACGAGACGCCCGACGATGAACTTGCCGTACATGCCCCAGAGCATGTCCTCAGGCACGCCAACCTCGTCCATCGACAGTGTCGGGTCCGGCGCGATGGTCGCGCGGCCGCTCACGTCCTGCTGCCGCTTCATCAGCTTACCTTGAAAGAAGCCGTTACCGGGTCTAGTCCCCGTGATGAAGTTCAGGTAGCCCTTCGCCTGTCGCTTCTCTGCAGCGGGGCTCACAGGGTCGTGTGTTCCAAACACAGCGCCCACCGCGGCGTAGAGGTGTGCTCGAGCCGCATGCACATCCGGCCCAGGCAACACACCCTTCACGTCGTCCAACTTCTTGTTGGCGAGGAAGGCATCCTTGTAGAGCAGGTTGGCGTCGTTGACCTGGAGCCTGCCGTCTTGCAGAGGCAGGACCGGTCGCAACACAGGAGGCGTCACAGGTACTTTACTGAGTACGTAGGCGTCCGCAGGCGACAGCTTCATCGTCTGAAGCGCCGACAGGTACTTCATCTGCTTGACCGCGTCGTCAAGCTTCGGCCCCTTCAGCTTGGCTGTTGACGCGCGCAGCTCGGCCGACTTCTTGTCGATGTCGATCTTGCCCAGCTCGCGCTTGAAATAGTCCCCGCCGTGCTGGTCGTGCAGGTCGTGGAAGTTCTTCTGCGTCAGCCCAAGCAGCCGTCGAACCGGCTCCTCAAAGACCGGGTTTACGATCGGCTCGTGCAAGTTCACATGTGTCCACTTCGTCCCCGAAGTCCCGCCTGTCGTAGCGGGGTCGAACAAGCCACCAATCTCCGGCGACAAGTCCTTGGCGCGGATCATTTTGTTCCCGTCCTTGAGTGCCCCTGACGACATCTTCGTGATGTCGTTGTCGGTCAACGGTCCGAGGGTCATCTTCGACCCGGCCTTCGAGACGTTGATGCCCGCGCCCTGCAGCATGTTCAGGAACTTGTCGTAAGCGAAATTCGTCTTGGGTGCAGGCGTCGGCAACCCGAGTTGAATTGCTCGCCAGAATTCGTCGCTGCGCTGGCTTTTGATAGTCGATGCTTCCCGTAGTACGTTGCGCGCGTTGTGTGCAACGAGCCCGTCGAACTCCATCTTACCGAGGGCCTTGGCTCCGTCGGCGCCTCCTCGAGACGGCTGTTGATTGAAGTCGTACCGCTCTGCGCCGTGTGACGACCAGTTCGAGTCCGTCGTCTTGAAGAGCTTGAGAAAGTACGGACGTCCGACGAAGACGCCAGGCATGGACTTGCCGGTGATCGGGTCGAAGACGGTCTCTTTGTCCTTGAGCCCGTGCTTCTTGAGCTGCTCCTGTGCAAAGGCGACGTTGTCATGCGGGGCAAAGTTGTCGACGACAATTGGCTTGCCGGTGTGGTAGGCGACCTTGCCGAGCGCAGCTTCGATGAGCTGCGAGGGGTTGATTCGAGTCACGACGCCGGCAGACGTAAGAATCACGTCGATAGGCTTTTTGTTCTCGTCCTGGATCATCAGATGGTCGGGGACGATCTTAGAAATGACGCCCTTGTTTCCGTGGCGTCCAGTGAGCTTGTCTCCGATGCCCATCGTCTCGTGTGTCTTAACGGTGACCGCGATACGCCCTGGCGTCTTCACGACGTCGATAACTTCGCCTGGGTGGTCGTGAGTCCATTTCTGTGCTTCATCTCGATACGGCTTCACGAGCGACTTGGACAACTTACCCAGGAGCGCCGCGTTCCCGGAGACCTGGTTCTCTCGTAGCGCAGCAATCAGGGGGTCGCCCGGCTGCACAATCGTCCCTGGCTTGACGACACCCTCATCATCGAGCGGGGTGTACTGCTTCGAGGTGTACTGATTCCCGAAGTAAGCTCGGTGCTTCTCCTTCCCGTGACTGACGTTCGCGTCGACGGTAAGGATGGTCTTGTACATGTGTTCGCTGGTGAGCTTGTCCGCCGCACTCTGCGAGATCACAATCCCGTCGTTGGTGTTCAATCCGCGGTACGGCATGTACGCCACGGACATGTTCGTCCCGAGCGCCAGCGTATTGTTCTTCGAGAAGTTGGAGTCCGCGAGTGGCTGATTGGCCTCGACACGGTCTCCTGCCTTCACCTTGATGTCGTTGTGAAGGAACGTCTTCGCGGCAAGAGGGAAGTGCGTGTCGTAGTGCAGCTTGATCAGGCCATCGTCTGAACCAAGCTTCATGAAGTCGTTGTAGATCTCCTCGTCGTCCTCCGACACCTCGCCGTGCTTCTTGGCGTCGGGGCGAATGTAGATGTAGTCCCCGTCGATCTTCTCGACGGTTCCGGCCACCGGCGACGTAGGCACAACCATCCGCATCGTGGCCTGTTCCATCGACAGGCCGGGATACGGCGACCCGACCTGCACCAGCGGCGCCTCGCGGTGCACCAGCGAGAGCGCCTGGCTCTGGTGCTTCGACGCCATCAGAGACCGGTTGCCCTGCATGCTGTTCAGGAACGGCACGAGGTTCGTCGTGGGACCGTACAGGTCGGTGGCGTGGCGAACCTGATGGGTCACGGTCGACGACGGCACACGCAGCACGTCGCCGGCCTTGAGAGCATCAACCATCTTACCGTGACCGAGGACCTCGTTCGGGAAAGCGATGACGGCCTTCATCGACTGAGTGGGATCGAGGTAGACCGTCTTGCCGGTCTTCACATCGCGGAAGGCGCTGTAGAGGTTCCCCTTGTCGTCTCGACGCGCGGTAATCGAGGTTCTCAGGTCTATCCCAGCTTTGAAGGATTCTGGGGTGCGTACGGAATCTAACACCCCGAAATGTGTGCCATGTAGATTCCTAGCTTCGAGTGGAATCGCCCGCTCCGACGCGATGCCACCCTCACCGAGGGAGGTCACGCGAACCGCCTGGTCAATGAGTTCAGTCGGGTTTATCTGCGTGGGTATCGCCGACAACGATGAATTGGTCAGGAACGAGTTAATCGACCTCGTGAACAAGCCTGCGGGGATCGCCTTCCGTGCCTTGCCGCCGGATGCATCGAGCTTGAACCCTAGCTTCGACTTCAGCATACGGGCATCGAGAGCGATGCGCTCCTTGATGAAGTCGTCCACCGAATGAAACGTCTTGTACTCGAGCGAGTCCCGGTCGTCCGTATCCTGCGCCGCTCGGTTTACGTCGAGAAGCTTCCCGGACGCGGCCAGCAGCGCGTGCGGCGTCACCTTGTCAAAAGCCTTACCCAGCGTCGCCTTGGTGACCTCGGGCTCCATCGCGGTGTTGTCGTAGTATTCATGTAGGGCTCGTGTTTTTTCCGCGAGGCCTACATGCGTCTGTTTGCTCGGGTGAATCACGCGAGAGTAGAGCTTCTCGACGTGCCGGTCAGGCGTCTTGAACGCGTCTCGGTTCTGCTCGGCGACCGCGGGGCTCCACGCCTTCGCGATGTCTTGGTGAGGCATGCCGAGCGCACGAAGCACGGGGTACAGCGGAATCGCCGTCGTTCCGTACTCCATGTGCAGGAGACCCTTGGCGGGCTCCATCGAGACTCGGAAGTTGGCGCCCTTGGATAGGTTGAAGGCGGCCTCTAGCTCTTCGTTGCCGCGGCGGCGGGTGTAGACGCCGGGCTTGGTTCTGATCTGGTTCGAGACGCTGTACTCGTTTCCGTCGAGGATGAACGTGTGCCGGGGCGTGAACCACGGCAGGTGCAGGAGGGTAAAGTCCTTGGCGGTGTCGACGACCTTACCGGTGAGGTCCTTGATGTGCAGGTCGGCGCGGATACGTTCGTTGAGCGTCTTGCCCTCGAGGATTGCCTGCTTCTGCTCTCTCGACGAGAAATCCTGAGTGTCTACCCGCGGGTTATGGACCTCGATGCTGTAGTTCTTCGTCTGCAGCGGAAACGACGACGAAAGAGCCTCGATCGCCTTCCGGCGGATGTTCTCCCGGTGCGTCATGGAGTCGACAAGAACCGGCGTTAGCGCGTCAGAGGCCATGGTTTCCTTAAAATCGTCGTTTTCGTGGTAAAAGGAGTTCCTGTAGGGGCTTTAATCTTCGTCCCCGCCCGTGTGCAGGCTCATGGACTTCTTCTTCTTGGCGCCGGGCTTTGGGGTGAGCCAGCAGATGGCGATCACGAAGTCGCCTTCTTTGGTCCACGTCTTGTCCTCAAAACGTAGGATGCCATCTCCCGACAAAATCTTGTCGATGACTTCTTCGTACGCCACGCAGTCCGTCGGCAGGTTGAAGCAGCGGATGTTGGTCTTGTACTCGTAGGTCACCGCGCCGGGGACCTTTGATGGCTCCGCCCGACTGTCTACAACCCGGTGGTCGGTGGGCAGCGGGACTTGGAACGGGTTGGACAGGTCCGCAAGGGCGTCAGCCCCCATCACGGGCAACTTCTGCGCTTGTTCAATCAGCTCAGCAAAACCTGGAACGTCTTTTCCCATGTACAGGTCTCCTTAGGCGCCGTTGACGGGGCCGCCACCCGCGGGCGCGCCCCCTTGCTGTGCACGGGCCTGGGTCAGCGCCTCGTGGTTTTGCGCGGTGTTCATGTCATCCATGCGCTTCCTGACGACAGCAAACATGACGAGGTCTTCGATTTCGAGAGCGTGCATCTGAGACTGCCGCGACCCTGGATCGAGGCTCATCATCTGCTGCACCATCTGGTCGGCTTGTGCAATGACCGCTTGCTGATCGTACGACAGGCCCTGCTGGCCCATGGCCTGCTGCGCCTGGACCTGCGCTGCGAGCGTGTTCTGCATTTCCTGCATCTTCCGCTGCAGCTCTTGCTGGAACCTGGCACTGTCCAACGCCTCCTGCATGAGCTTCTCCCGCTCTTCCGCCGGGTCGATGTCGAAGGACTCTCCCAGGGTCGCCTTGGACACCCAGGGGCCGGAAGGGTCCTGCTGGTTGAGGCTGAGGAGCAGGGTCTTCTGCTGAACGTCGTCGATGAACTTGAACGGCGCCAGCTCCACCCCGATCGACTCCCAGCCGAGCATCTGGGCCAGTCGGTCCGTCAGCCACTGCAGAAGGTCGTTGAGGTCGCCAGT
>Ga0315289_10007118_pt1 | contig 16363 bp, 15 predicted proteins | sample YL17G11_40_MG_FD_203452 | JGI IMG/M metagenome (GOLD analysis project Ga0315289, IMG submission 203452) | Sediment microbial communities from Yellowstone Lake, YNP, Wyoming, USA - YL17G11_40 | ecosystem: Environmental > Aquatic > Freshwater > Lake > Sediment | place: USA: Wyoming | collected... | reverse complement strand
AGAGCAATCGGGAAAGGGTCTCATTCACCTTGGAACCGAAGCAGACGTTGAGGATGACCATCTTCCGCCCCACTTCCAAAGTGATCAACTGATCCGTTGGCATCTTAGACTCGGACCGTTGCTCTTGCAGATAGGCGCGGAGGGTGCAGATCGCCTCCTGGTCGCCCTGATACTCAGAATAGTTCTCCAAGCGGCGCAGCCGGCCCACCTCCATGGCCACGTCATAGGGAACGGGGATATCCTCTCCTACCCAGGACGGGATTGAGCCGAGCTCCTTCACCTGCTCCACCAGCAGCTCGTCGTCCTTCACCTCGATGATACGCCAGGAGCGGCCGCGGGTGATGAAGGTGGCATAGGGTTCTGCGAACGAGGCCACGAACGATTCGTCCAGCTGCCCGACGATGCGCCGGGAGGAAAGTTCTCGTATCTTGAAGGAGCGCTCGTCCGGGATCATGGACAGGTTGTCATAGAAGTAGCGCATTCCCCGGCTGGAGCGACGATAGTCCTCGGGAGCGACGAAGACCAGCCCTATCCGCGAAAGCTGGTCCAGCACCGATTCGAACTTCTCCCGGGTCAGATTGCGGAAGGCGTAGGAGCGGACGACGGTCAGATAAGCCTGCTCGGTGTTCACCGGTCCCATCATGGCCATGGCCACGATCTGATTGGCCAGGACGGTCAAGGGGTTCTCCCGCACCCGAAGAGGTTCGAGCTCTTCGTGCAACGCCTTTCTGGTGATGACCAGGCTCTCTGCGACCTCGTCGGCCGTAGAAGCAACGATTGCTCCCTTGGACTTGGCACCGACCTGGTGACCGGCCCGCCCCATTCTCTGTATCAGACGGGCCACCTGCCTGGGCGAGTTGTACTGGATGGCGAAGTCCGCGCTCCCTATGTCAATGCCCAGTTCCAACGAGGAGGTGCAGATGAGCCCTTTAATGGCCTCTTTCTTGAAGGCCTCCTCCATCTCGATGCGTATCTCCTTTGAAAGGGAGCCGTGATGAACGCCGACGGGGAACCTCTCGTCCCAGATGTTATATCTCGCCGCCAATGCCTCGGCGGTGTCCCGGGTGTTGACGAAGAGCAGCGTGGAACGGTGGGATTCGATGATCTGACGGCAGCGGCGCATGCACGCGACCAGCTGGGGGTCGCTCTGCAAGGTCCCGGCCAGATCATGGTCTTCATCTGCCACCTGAGGCGCCTGCACGCTCAGGCTCATGTCCTTGGCCACGTGCGTCCGGACCACGGTCACATCTCTCTTCGAACCGCCCAGGAAGTTGGCCACCTCCTGCACGCTTCCCACCGTGGCGGAGAGGCCTATGCGTTGGAACTCGCCCGCCTCGTTCACAAGACGTTCCATGGCGATGGCCAGCTGTGCCCCTCTCTCATCCTCGGCCAGTTCGTGGATCTCGTCCACCACGAAGAAGCGCACGTTGGCCAGGTGCGTGCGCAGCCTCTTGCCCGCGAACATGACCTGCAGCGTCTCTGGAGTAGTGATGAGCACGTCCGGTGCCTTTCGCGATTGCCTGGAACGCTCGGATTGAGAGGTGTCCCCGTGCCGCACAGCCACATCCAGATTCAGCGCCTTGCCGAACTCCTCCAGCCTGCGCAGCAGATCGCGGTTCAAAGCGCGTAGCGGCGTGACATAGATGCACCTGATCCCCTGCCCTTGGGTCTGAAGTATTTGGTGCAGGATCGGCAGCATGGCCGCCTCGGTCTTGCCTATGCCCGTGGGAGCGACCAGCAGAAGATGCTCGCCTTTCATGATGTGAGGGATCGCCTGCCGCTGGGGGCCGGTCGGCTCGTGGATGTCCTTGTCCTTCAGGACCTTCTGGATCCGGGGATCGAGGAGTTCGAAGACCATGATGGGCTGCGAATCGAGCGCTTCGGGGTACATTAACCTATCGCGCTGCGGCGTGAAAGTGAGGCGATGGTAAGCGCTAAACGGTGTTCGGGCCATTCATGCACGTGCACCTGCGAGCGCGCGATTCGGGAAGGTCGGTCCGGGTCGCCGTCGGCGAGATCGTAGAGGTGGTGCTGGACGAGAACCCGACCACCGGCTTCCGCTGGGAGGTGGCTCACCAGCCGAGCACGCTCGAGCTGAAGGGCAGCGAGTACGTTCCGGACGAGCCTCGTCGCATCGGCAGTGGCGGCCGGACGACGTTCCGCTTCCTAGTGGTACACAGCGGCTCGGAGGCGCTCAGGCTGGAACTCAAACGTTCCTGGGAGACGGACGTGGGCCCGGCAGAGATGTTCGAAGTGCGCTTCGATTCGACCTGATCACTTCTTCGCTTCCGGAGCCGCCACCGGCGCCGGTTCGGTGGCCTCCATCAGCAGCTCGGCCAGGTCCATCACCTTGATATTGGCGTTCAGCTGCTTCGCCCCGGCCTGGAGGTTGAGCACGCAGAATGGACAGGTGGTGACGATTCGCTCAGCTCCCGTGGAAAGCGCTTCCTTGACGCGCTTGGCGGCGATGTTCACTGCCAGCTCGTTGTATTGGGACTTGTAGCCGCCACCAGCTCCGCAGCATTGTGAGCTCATGCGGTTGTGCGGCATCTCCACCAATTCCATCCCCGGAATCGCCTTGATGACCTCGCGCGGAGGCTCGAAGACGCCCGAGTGCCTTCCCAGGTGGCACGGATCGTGGTAGGTCACCTTGGCCTTGATCTCCTTGGTCAACTTGAGCTTCTTCTCCTTGATCAGCTTCTGGGCATATTGCGAGAAGTGGTAGACCTCGAAGGAGGGGTTAGAGTAGAAACGGCTGTAATCGTGAGTGGTGGTCTTGAAACAGCCGGCGCAAGCGGTGACCATGGCCTTGGCGCCCATCTTCTCCGTCTGCAGGATGTTGTTCTCCGCGGATCTGCGGGAGGCATCGATCTGGCCAGTGCGCAGCATGGGGGAGGTGCAACAATACTCCTCACCGCCCATGATGTTCTGTTTCACTCCCGCCCGGTCCATGACGGTAACGGCCGCCTTGGGAATGCTAGTCATCCTGTAGGAGGCGGTGCAGCCGGCGAAGAAGACCGCATCCGGGTTGGATTCCACGCGCTTGATGCCTTCAGGGAACCAGGCTCCTCTCTTCTCTGGCGGCTCTCCATAAGGATTGTTGGACGCCAGGATGCGCTCGCGTATCTTCTTGTGCGCGGGCATGGGCCCCTTGCCCTGCTCCACTACCCATTCGCGCACCTTCTCCCAGAACTCGGCGAACTCGATGCTCACGTGGCACACGGACCAGCAGGCGGCGCAGCCCGTGCAGCGGAACAGGGCGTCGACGAACTCGTCGTCCACCTCCACCTTGCGGCCGAGAATGGCATCCAGGGGGGTCTTGTTCTGCAGTTGCCTCAGGTAGAAGACCTTGCCCCTCGGACTGATAGATTCCCAAGGCTCCTGGTCATAGGTATCGCACACCCTGACGCAATAGCCACACTGCAGACATGCCGACAATTCCCGGTTGATCCTTGGCATTCGCACCATCGGACGTACCTCATAACTAGCTCAGCGCGCGCGGTCCCTTGCCCCATTGAGGGCGAAGATTGGACTAGGCATGAAACCTAGGTATTTATTTCTTCTCACACAGCGGAACTGGTATGTTTCAGATGCCAAAACCTAACGCCCTTAATAACCCTTGCCAAAACCTCTTCAGCCTTCGAGTATCGGTCCATAGCCGTACCAGGAGCCTTCAAGCTTGAGCAGGCGCAGGTTCTCTTCAAGCAGCTTCTTATGCGTGCCTTCCCAATTCGCCAACGTCTCCAAGGTGCGTTTGACCCTGGCCTCTTGCACTTTGCTCAACGACTCAGAGTACATGCGGATGGAGTTCTCCTCCACCTCGATGCCGATCCCCAATGCGCGCATCTCGTCGTTCAGCGTGAGGCAGCTGTTGGGAGGGGGCGCGAAAATTCGCTCAGGCAAGATGCGCAGGTACTCGCGCAAGGGCTGCACCCAGGTGACGTCGCGCGTCTGCGCCAGGCGCGCGATCTCCTTCTCCACGATGGCCTTGTGCTCCCTCTCGTCGTTGCCAAGGCTGCGCAATAGCGCCGCTCCCTTCTGATCAGTGACGCACTTGGCCAGGGAGGAATAGAACTGGATGCCGAACTCCTCGATCTCCAGCGCTGTCTTGAGCACGGCCACGCTTTGGTCGTCCTCCGTGTCGGAGTCATTTTCCTGCACGCTTTCGCCCTCCGCGTCAAAGAGCCATCCGCTGGTATATTATCTCGTTGTCTCGGTCTTCCTTCCCGATTCGTCTGGCGCTTCGCGGGGCAAACGCTTTCTAGGCCGGGGTGAGATATGCATGCGTGGTAGAGAGACCGAACTGCGCGCCCAAGGGCAAGGAGGACGTTCGCTTGATCAGCGACGAGGCGGTGCAGAACGCCACCGGCAAGGGATGGGCGGAATGGTTCGCCGTCCTGGACGAGCTGGGTGTTGAGGAGAAGGGGCATTCGCACGCGGTCAGGTACCTACGCGAGCACCACGGCCTCGATGAGATATGGGCGGAGAGGGTCGCCCGCCGCTACGAGGAGGATCGGGGCCTGAGGTCGCTGATGGCCTGAGAACTCAGTCGAGTTATGAGGGAACTCGTTTTCGTGAGATTAGTCTGCGCTGGACTCGAAACATTTAATAACAGCTATCGTTTGCCAGCCAAACGAAGCACAGGCAGGTCTTGGCGACGAAGTCGATTCGGTTTCTGACCGTCGGCATCGGGCCATGGCCGGCGTCTGGAGGCGAGTCGAACGCTCGCTGTACTCCTCCTGCCGGCCGTTTTCATCGCGGCACCAGCCTTCTGGCGGGTGAAATCTCTCCCTTCCCATTAGGGTTTTTCAGAGCCAGCATTCATCTTTGGTATGTCTGGCTTGATGAGATTGCATCTTTGGAAGGCAAGGCGAAGATGCGCATAGCCACGCCCACCATCAGCAGAACGAGACCAGTCCACAGCAGGTTGATGAGGGGCACGATCTTCATCTGAACCAAGCCGGTGGAAGAGGATTGCCAATCGAAGCTCAGGTAGAGGTCCTCTCCTAGAGATTTGTGCACGTATGCCTGCGATTTGACCTTCGCCGCCTCGGTGCCCAAGAACTCGTAGTAGTTGGTAATGAGGGCATCCTTCTGCACTACCGAACCAGAGTGCAGGACACCGACAAGTGGAAATCGAGGGTAAGGAATTGGAGGCAGGCGTAGGGACAAAGGATACTGGTCCGGAACCGGACCACGGGGTGAGACCATGATAGAGTTGACCGACCTAAGAAAAAAACAACTAGATGAGATCGTCGACCTGATGAACAAGGAGGCGGAGCTCAAGCTCCTGTATGATGAGGAGTCAGAGGAGTCGAAGCATGCGGAAGAGGTGCTCCGACGTTTGAAAGGATTCGCGGATAAGCTGGAGGAACACGAGCGAACCTACCTGGAGACCGGGCTGATGGACCACAAGGACATCCACGACGTCTACTGGCCTAATGCAGGGGGGCGGGGGAAGCATCAGCGGGAGAAGTATGCTCGTCTCGATAGCGAGGGCAAGACGAGTGGGCATTGAGGAATGTCGGCGGGTGTAGGCGAGAAGTCATCGAAGATCGATTTGAGGGCCAAGCTGGAGAAGACGGATTGCGACGGACCTTCCCGTCACATCTCGGTGTTCACAATGGACAATACAGATGGCACACTGGACATCTTCTATCACCTGTACGTACTGAGCAAGGGGGGAGCAGGTTGATATTCCATGTTGACGGCGGCGACGAACGTGACTGCAATGCTCGCTTCCGCCGCGGCGATTTGGACCCTAGGTCCCCACAAGGGAAGAAATGGTTGAGATGACCGCCCTCGGCCCTTAGATGCGATCGCTCTTTCTTTTGGAATAGTACAAGACCCGGCTGTCCAGAGTGTAGCCAAGGTTCTCGAACAGCGCTATGGAAGAAGGGTTGTCATCATGCACCAGGCAAGCGCTAATTCCCAGACCACGCGCATCAAACCGTCTTTCAGCTTCCATCACGAGCATGGAAGCGATCCCGGTCCTGCGATGCTCTGGATGGACTGCCAGCCGGTTGATCCATCCTTTCCGGCCGTCGTTGGTGCAGAGGGCGGCCCCGACCATCTTGCCATCGATCTCCAAGACGAAGAAATCCGCCTGGCCGGAACCAAGCTCACGCTCGACGTTCTCTCCGGAATCCCTTCCCTCCGGATGAAAAGGAAGCTCGGCCGCATCCCAAAGCCTTACTAGCTCGTCATAATCCTCCGCGCGGAGTTCGCGGATTGTGACTTTTCTGCGAGGAGACGGCGTCATGCTTCCTCCTTCAGGCCCAAGCCTTTCTCCCACGCCTTCTCCCAAAGCCGGGTCTCGGTCTTTCGCTTGTGACAGGAGACGCAGAGCGTCACCAGGTTCGCCGGATGATTGGTCCCGCCCCTGGTCCTCGGCAGGATGTGGTGCACCTCCGTGAACCACCCAGGCAAGGTTCGGAGGTCTCGGCCGCATTCCTGGCAGCGGAAACCATCCCGCTCCAGAACGCGCCGTCTCACCTTCGTCCACGCGATTCTCGCCATGCCATCTGGGATATGCGATCCAAAGAGATGCTCGGCACAACCCTGCTCATTCCAGGTCCTTGCGCTAGAAAAAGCTGCATCCATGGCAGTCTCCAACTCGCAACGCACGCTCTCCTTTAGGGTCCGATGGCGTTTTCCGCACGTCGGGCAGCGGTCGATGAGCTTGGACCGAGAGCGCATGATCGCCAGGCTGAGCTCGTGGTCCCAGGCACGGTGCTGACACGCCTCCGCCATCGACTCATCACACAGTGAGGGGCAGGGTCTATCACCTTCGCCATCAGAGGTCATCCAGAGATGGTGTTCTCTCAGGCACAGGCCGCGACGGCATGGTTCGTCCTGGTAGTGGCACCCTTTCACAGAACCCATCCGGACAGAAGCGACGGGGAGGATAGATAAGCCCTCTCCTCGTCCATTGCCCGAATCCCGAAAGCTTAGGTGGGTATGATCTGAAGCAATACTAATGCAGTGAAAGCCAGTATGACTGGTATGATGATGGCGGCCAACCGACGCACGCTCCTACCCACGGGAACGCGAGAGAACCAGACCGATGCCCCTAGGCCTCCCGCCAAGGCGATTCCCAGGCCCGCAGTCACTCTGATGAAAGGCTGTCCGTCGAACCATTTCCTTAGGCCTTCGAGCACTGGCGCGCTAGGGTCCGCGGTAACGTCCACGGCGATGTTCTTGTATCCAGTACCTCCGTCATCATCGCGAATGCTCATCTCCACCAGATAGCGGCCAGGCGCGGAGAAATGGTGATACATCTGCATAGAGGAGTTGGCCGTGGTCAACGAGATCGCCCCGCTACCATCTCCGAAGTTCACCGTGCAGTTCCATAGGTCCGCTCCCGGGTCTCCCACCGACAGGTCGAAGCGGTAGCTCTTCCCTGTGAACAAGGAGCTGGCATTGCAGAGGATGGCGGGCGATGGGGCCACATTGCCCACTATCACGTCCAGATCCACCACCTGGCTGAAATACTCGCCATCGCTGGCCTGTACCAGGAGCCTCCCCGAATAGTCGTCGGGGTACACCAGCAAAGGAGAGTCGAGCCATTCCGGGCTGGAAGGGCTGGAATCCCAGATGCCGTTGGCGTCCCTGTCGAACCTCCAGCGCGCGTCGCTCCCCTCTGCATCTGCGAATGTCAAGAACGAGGAGACGTCGAAGGGCGTCCCCTCGCTCAAGGTCGGCACGGCCGAGGTCTTTTGCAGAGTGGGCGGTGAGTGAGGAAGTCCACCGATGCGCAACGATGGATCTCCGAACAGATGGAGCTTCATTGGCTGGTGATAGGCGGCGATGTCCGACCAATCAGTAGAGTTCTTGACGTGCTCCCCGCGTCCGAATCCGTTGGAAGAGAGGTAGTGGTTCATCATCTCCATCCACAGGTTGCCTAGGATCTTGTATCGCCCGTCCCAGGAGAAGTAGGCCTGCAGGAAATCGTCCTCTAGCTCTCCCGCCCACTCCTGCATACCGGAGATGCCTGCGATGTAGGCGATGAATCCGCTGTTGATCGGTCCGATGGTTCCCAGCTGGGTGGAGACCAATGAATGCTCCGGCAGGCAGTCGATCTCCGCCCCGTACCAGGTCTGGATACGCGGTTGCAGCCAGTGCGGCACCGGCGGGTACGCGCCCATGGTGAAATTCTCTCCATTTTCGGTACCATTGTGAGCCACGCCCGCCACGTCAACATAGCTCATGTAGGGCGGCGTCACCGTGTATCGGCCGCTATCGCAGCCAGTGGAGAAGACGATAGGATAGTTCTCGCTGCTGAACTGGGTCAGGTTGCGGCACTCCAGCACGTCGCACATCCAGCTATGGCTGCCATAGTCGTCGAAGCTAGTGCCCCCATGTCCGAAATAGGCGATCAACCCCAAACCCGGTTGGGACATGAGCGCCTTCACCTGGTCTGGGGTGGCTGTGTAGTTCTTCCAGTGCCACATCCACGAGGAAAGAGCACGCCATACCGCGGCATCGTCATGACCGTTGAGGAAGTGCGCTCCATTGTAATCGTAGTACGCCGGCAGCGCTGCTTCGTTGAACGTGGTGAAGTCGTAGGTGGTGAGCGCGACCAACGAATTGCTCATCCAGTCTGAGGCCGCGCCAGTGCTTTCGTAGTGAATGACCTTCTCCACGTAGCGGCGCACCTCGCTGGCGTTCGATGCCGGTACCCGGCCCAATGCAACGTCCGGGAAGTAATCGATGCGATCGTGATTGATCGGCCCGGTCAGGTAATCGCCTAGAAGCTCGCCGTAGAAGCCGTTCTCGTCGTAGTCCCAGTCGTCGAACTCGCCCGCGGCATCGTACAGGTCCGCATAGTAGGCATCGCAGGGGTAGTAGGCGCCCACGACGGATGGGTTCGTCTCGTCGGTCTTGTACCCCAGTCGATCGGTGATTTGGAACCGCACTGGCACGACATGATCATCGCCCAATAGCATTACGTAATCGACGTTGAATCGTGACTTCATCTCGGCGATGCCCATCTTGAGTGACTCTGGCACGTCCGCTCCTTCGTGCCGCTTGACAAGAGACTCCCAACTCACCGCCATGGCCGGCATTCCGGTGCGGTTCTTCCATTCTACCAGCCCTGCCACATCGTCCAAGAGGTCCTCGCTGGTGACGATGAGCAATCTGATGGTCGGCTGCTCCCAGTAGTCCGCTTCCGCTGGCGGCATGAACAATGACATCGGCACGACCATGAACAAAGCCAGGCATACTGCCATTGCGGATCTGATGGGCAGGCGCAGGTGCAAGCGGGCTCCACTTCCTTACAATGATATGTTAGTCCTTGGCGAGCAATAATAATCTAGCTCGACTTTCGACAGAGCCCACACGTGCACCTCCGTGCATGGAAGGCAACCCTTTCGGAATGATACAAAACGCTCCTGACGCCAAGCGATCATCCAAGCTCTATTCCCACGGGGCAATGGTCTGAGCCCTGCACCTCGGTCATCTTCCATGTTCCCAGCCCGAGGCAGGGCATCTCCACTCCATTGTTCAACTTGAACCGGGTGCCGATGGTGAGCTTCATTTGTATGCCCGAGGCACGTTCGGAGCAACCTGGATATAATGATTCTCCCTGGGTGGATCATCCGAGCAGGCCAGGTATGGACCAAGAAGGTTCAAGGTGACGGCGAACAGACCTCTTTCACGGTTGTGTTGGGGTCGTCCTGGAAGCGGGACATCGCCGCCCGTATCTTCTCGAAAGGAGGTGGTAAGGCCGCCTCATGCGAGACCCAGAGATACTGGACCCTGGCGTCTCGGTCCACTAGGAACACCGCCCTCCTGGTCAAGCCCTTCAGCAGCCCGTCCTCCAGCAACCCGGCATATTGTCTGCTCACACTCCCATCCTCATCCGCCAACAGACGGAACGGAATGCCCAGGTTCTCCTTCCACTGTCTGTGAGTGTAAGGAGAGTTGCGGGAGACCCCGACCACTCTGATGCCCTTTGCTGACGTCTCGGAGCACATGGAATGGATGGTCCTCATCTCCAGAGAGCATATGATGCCGAAGTCGTTGGGATAGAACAGGAGCAGCACGGGATTACTCTTCAGCTCCACATACAGCTGGAACGATTCCTCCGGCGCTTCGCTCAATCGGAAGTCGGGAGCGCGCATACCCGTCACCAGGTCAATCTCCACCACGTTCTGACCTCACTCATCTCTCGTAGATAAGGGAAGACGGAGGTTGGTTCGTCCAGTTTCAGGCTCGTAGCACGCTGTCCATACCATCGCCCTGCACCCGGACGACCGGGACGTACTTCAAGAGCGCATCCCCCATCTCGATCACCTGCTCTAGGGGGGGGGAAGGCTCGGTGATTCCTTCGAAGGGCGTGTCGGAGGTAGAGCTCATGAACTGCACCAGGTGCACCTCGCTCGCATAGCCCTGGATCTGCTGACCCAGGCGTTCGATGCTATCCTTGTTGACGTATGGCGGGATGACCCGCAACAGGATGCGCACTTTCTGCCCCTTGAGCACTTCTAGGCTCTGCCGAAGATTGGAGAGGTATGCGCGCGCGCTGTCCTCGGGCATGTTCACCAGTCTGGATGTGCCGGCGACGTCGTCCAGATCGCCCTTGACCTCCACAATGTAGCTTTGCACCAATCCCAAGGTCTCCTTAAGGAAAGTGGGGTCGAACCCCGTCGTCTTCAGCGTGATCTCCTTTCCCCTCTTCTTCAGAGTGCGGATGAGCTCCCCCAGCTCGCGCTTCTGCAGCACCGGTTCCGCTCCTCCTAGGAACACCCGCTTGACCTCGTACTCCGAGAGATAGCTCACCACCTGGTCCAGGCTCATGTCCCTTCTCTCTTGCATGCGATGGGAGCAGAACTTACAGGCCAGGGGGCAACCGAAGAATTCCAGTTTGGCTTCGCCCACCTTCTTGTACATAGTGATGAGGCGCATATCGAATATTATTCTGTCCAAGGCAATATAGTTTGCCTAGCTTTTTTTTAGGAGACCTGGATGACATTCGCAGATTGGTCCTGCATATCCGGCGGGACGTCGCCGATGCGCCACCCCTCTCCGGTGGTCTCGCAATAATAGTAGTCCACCGATTGATATGTGTAGTGCGTTCCGCTGGCGCCCAGGCATGCCAGTCCCACGGCCATGTGCGCGGGAAGTAGCAGCAACGTGCCGTCGTAGGACATGGCCTCAATAATGGAGGCGTAGAGAATGGAGGTGTCCTCGCAGTCGCCAGTCTGGTCGTAGAGGGTCTCCACGCTGAAACGCCAGTAGTCGCTCTGTCCAGTTGACTGATTGTCAAAGGAGTAATCGATGCTCTGCACGAAGGCCAGAACGAGATTGGCGGTGCGCAGTCGATCATATCCTCGGGCTGAGGCCATGGCCCCCAACTTGTTAGCCAGATCCGCAACTACCGCGTCAGTGGAGGTCACGAAAGCCGCCATCTGAGAATTAGAGATGGGGCTGCGGTCTACGTCCATGATCCGGTATTGCCAGTACTTCTGGGCTGAGAGGTTGAGGTCCAGGGTGAGGCTGCATCCTTCGAAGTACCAGTGATAGGTCTTAGAGGCCTGCATCTCGCATCGCGACAGATCATACCAGAGCATGCCATCGTCGTCATCGATGGTCTGCGTTCCGTCCAGAGAGCCGTCAGCTAGCCCGGTGCGATCATCGCCTGTCCAGTTGCCAGTGAGCATATCAAAGACCAGATCCAGCACCCTGTTGGCGGTGGACGAAGGGTCGATGTCGATGCGATCGTCGGAGGACCCGGCATCCTGGTCGAACAGGGCGATGGAAACGGAGATGTTGCGTTCGTCATCGTCCACATTGAAACGCAGACTTTTGTTCAGCGTATAGGTCTGGCCCACTTCGAATGAATATGTCTGTCCTTCGTCGTCCACTCTGACATCCTGTTGGCCCTCTACCGAGACGATGAAGTATCCCTCTGCATAGATGTCCAGAGGGTCAACGCCGTCTAGGACGCGTACCTGGTCCAGGTCCACCCTCACTCCCGCATCGTAACCAGGAACGAGGTCCACTGGGTCGGCATAGCCGTCGTTGTCGCCGTCGTTGGGAAAAGGATCGCCGTTGTCGCCCATGCCGTCCCCGTCCGTATCTCTCCATTCGTTGAAATCATCGGGGAAAGCATCTTCCGAGTCGGGAACGCCATCATGGTCTCGGTCCGGAGGTCCGAAGTGGAACAGACCCCCTCCTATGTTGCCCAAGACCACCACCGCTCCCAGAACAGAGAAGACCAAGATGGCGACCACCGCCACTGCCCCTGCGACCTTCAGGGCAGAAGGCTCTCTGACATTTGGTGGAGCTGGGGCTGGAGCGACAACGCCGGTGTCCGAACCTCCGTTGGAGGGCGACTGATCTGGGGGCGTGGGGTCCACTGCCATCGATTGTGCGCCTCAGCGATATAACACTTGGCCACTCCCTATCATTTCTGGATAGGCGCCAGGTCCTCGATCTCCACCGCCACCTCATTATGGCGCAAGAAGCCGGGAGTACCAGGTCCATTATATCGCATCAGGACCGGGGTGCCTCTTGTCCGCATTCCATTCTCCTTCAGCGTATGGAGCAACTCATCTTCTAGCTTCTTCACGCTCTCCGCCCCCGCTCGTCCAGAGAAGCGCAGCACTGCCATTCTCCTTGACTTGATCTCTACCATCTTCACCCTGTCATCAAGCGGCTCTGGGATGGTGCTGATGGAGTACATAGGGGGCATGGCAAAGGAGAAGGTCGTGTTGTCCGAGACCACCGGTCTGGTCATGGCAAGTTCCTCGGAGGTCGGTCCATTGGAGATTACGGGAACGGTCATCGCCACGTCCGTCCGGGTGCGATTGTCGCCTGTGATATAGCGGAAGAGGACGCGAAAGGCAGCATTATCGGTCAATCCGGTCACGGTCGCCAGGACGATGGTGGGATAGCGACGGATCTCCACGTTCCCAATATGATCCTCCACCGTGTACTGCAATGATTCGGTCACGGCCAATACTACCGAGGTGCCGGTAATTAATCTTTACACGGCTTCCATCGCTCACGCCCTCCGTGCTTTTTCCAACGACCCCGTGAGCGGTCGAAACTCGTCCTTCAGACGGTCCCGGTCGACCGACTTCTCGGCGAGCATCAATCCGTCGTCCTGGTGTATCAGGACGTGGCCGTTGGTCGAAAGCTCCTCCGCCGCCGATACCGACAGTGCTTCTTCTTTGTGTCGATGGGAGCACCGATTGGCTCATCTACCACTGGCACGATTCTAGTCGAAGGTGATAAGAGGATGATCGGTAAACTCGAAGGTGAGCTGTTACAGGCGGTCCTGGAAACGGTGCCAGTGGAGTTCTCGGTCTTAGACTCCAAGGACAAGGTGGTGGCGTGGAACCGACATGAGAGCCGCATCTTCAAGCGGCCAGCGGCGGTGGTGGGGCGGGATGTGCGCAACTGTCATCCGAAGAGATCGCTGGACAAGGTGGAGGCCATCCTGGAGGAGATGAAGCAGGGCAAGAGGGAGGAGGCGCGCTTCTGGATTAATCTGCATATGGAAGGGAGGGGGAAGAGGAAGATCATGATCGAGTACCACGCGCTGCGCGGTCCTTCGGGCAAGTACCTCGGTGGCCTGGAGGCCACTCAGGACATCACCGAGATACAGGCATTGCAGGGAGAGAAGCGACTCCTGGACTGAACGCTTCTCATCATCTTCCCTTCTTCAACTCGTCCCTCGCCCTCTGCTGAAGAGCTAGGAGAAAAGGCGGCTCTCCTCTCCATCGTCTAGCGCATTCTTCAGCCACGGCCAGAAGCTCACTCTCGGCTTTGGCCTTGCTTGCGACGTCGCAGCGGACGAGGTCCGCGTGCACGAAGACTGCGAACAAATGTTCCAGGAGGGGAAGGAGCGAACCGATGGCCTCCGAAAGCAGAGCGGACGACCGTCCTTCGGCGGTCGTGAGGACCGCTCGCATTGCGGCGGAAGACGAACGCAGGAGCACCAGGACCTCTTCTCTCCTCTCAGCGGGAAAGAGCGCGTCCCTCAACACCTCGGCGGCTGGATCCAGGACCGGTTCCTTGCCGAAGAACATGACGATGTCCCTCTCGGCCATGCTCTCCAGGACCTCCCGTTTTCTGCTCGAGCGCTCCTCTTCATCCGCACAGTCGCCGAGATTGAATGCCAGGAACTCTCGGAAACCGACCTCCTCTAGTAGGCCGGCGATGGCGCTCATGCCGAGCATGCTCTCCTCATCCTCGATGAGGCGTTTTGTCAATGAGCTCATGGTCGGGTCCCGCTCTCTCTCCTCGGGGCTCGAGGTGATGATGCTCAGGATCGAGAGGATGGAGGAGTACACAAGCTCTCGTGTCATCTCATCCAGGAATCTCTCGTGGATCAACTTCTGCATGTAGGTCGAGGAGAGGAAATCTCCTCCCAAACCTTCGCGGTCGGCGAGCCAGAACGCCCGCCTCATCGCCTCAATGGTCTGTGCCAGCGCGCACGGCCCCTCATCCACGCCCTTGGTCACGATGCCGGTCTCGACGAGAGAGTGCAGCGTTGCCCGGGCCCGGCTTTGCTCGGCATCGGTCAAGAACAACGATACCAGCTCCTCTGCGCTCCTTTCCTTCTTGGCGAGGGCCAGGACCATCGCTCCCTCGATCGTTGTCTTCTCCCTTCTCTTCCGACCGTCCATGCTCTCGACCTCGACCGAGCGCGCCCTTTGTTTATCAATCCGCGCTTCAGGAGACCATAGCATTGGATGCTCCACTAAGCCATACCGATTCAGATAGGTGTTTGTTCCGCTGCAGTCTCAGGCACGTGGGCGAATCGTCTAAGGATCAAATTCGAAGGCCGAGACTGGAAGAAGAAGGAAGAAGCGGTTTGGAGGGGGTCGGATCAGTGCACGAAGTCGATGCCTTCGTTTCCTCCGTGGCCCGTGGCCACAGCTCCCAGCTTCTGCTCTCTGATGCCCAGCCTGGCGGCCACGTCGTCGCTCGCTCCGTCCAACATGAACTTGCTCTTTGCCCCGGTGAAGATGACCAATACCTGCACCTTGCCCTCGTTCTCCGGCTCGATGGAGCAGCCCCAGATGATCCTCGCCCGGGGATCGACGCTCTTACCCACGATTTCCGCAGCTCTCTGAGCTTCGTCGACGGTCATGTCCGGCCCGCCCACCACTCTCACCAGTGCGCCCTTCGACTGCTTCACATTGATGTCCCCCAGCAACGGGGAGGTGAGCGCTTCGTGCACCGCATCCTTGACGCGGTCGTCGGAGCTGTCCTTGTCCGACTCGCCTATTCCCACGAACGCTACTCCTCCTTCGTTCATGATGGTGAGGATGTCCGCGTAGTCCAGGTTGACCAGTCCGGGCTTGGTTATGATCTCGGTCAACCCTTTGATCGTCTGCATGAGCACTTCGTCCGCCACTTTGAAGGCCGCCTGCACTGGCAGCTTCGGTACCATCTCGAGCAGCTTGTCGTTCGGGACCACGATGGTGGTGTCGGTGACCCGGCGGAGCTTCTCCAGTCCATCCAAAGCGTTCTCCATTCGGACCGTTCCCTCGGACTTGAATGGCAACGTGACCACTCCGATGGTCAGCGCCCGCATCCTTTCCTTGGCTATGCCAGCCACGAAGTGCGCCGAACCCGTGCCGGTTCCGCCCCCCATTCCCGCGGTGACGAAGACGATGTTCGAGCCTTCCAGGAACTTGCGGATCTCCATCTCGTTCTCGCGCGCGGCTTGCTCTCCCACTTCCGGGATCGCTCCCGCTCCGAGGCCTCGCGTAGTCACCTTCCCTATGAGTATCTTGGTCGGCGCGATCACGGTCAGCAGGTGCTTGGCATCGGTGTTCAAGGCACAGAGTTGCGCTCCGCTTATTCCGGCGTCAACGCATCGATTGATGGTGTTCGAACCGCCGCCCCCGCAGCCCACGATCTTAATGCTGACCTCGAGCTGCGCCGCGATCCTCTTGATCTCTTCGTCGGCGGCAGATACTCCCATGTTCGCTTGTCCAGGCGGCTCAGCCTGATTCTTCACGCTCTCGAGAGCGCTCTTGACCAATGAGTTTGGCATAAGTGCATCCCTATGTATGACAGTTGTCCGACGTTGGATATATAAGTTGCGACCCTACTGCGACTGGCTTCGTCGGCTATCGATACATGGACATTGAGTGATTCTCGCATGGTGGAAATTCGGACTGGTTCTCCGGTCAGGAAAGCATTATTAATCTCGAGCGGGCATATTTTCCGCTGGAAGGAAGAGCTGCCGCAAGGCCCTTTGGGGAGCGGGACGGCAAATTCGCCTTTCATAAGGGGGAGGAGAGCATTCGATTATTCAGCAGCGATGATCAGAAGAAGGGCGGGCCTGCAGAGCTCAGCGAGAAGAGCTTCGGCGACTTCCTCTCCAAGGGCGGAA
>Ga0315289_10007117_pt1 | contig 16365 bp, 17 predicted proteins | sample YL17G11_40_MG_FD_203452 | JGI IMG/M metagenome (GOLD analysis project Ga0315289, IMG submission 203452) | Sediment microbial communities from Yellowstone Lake, YNP, Wyoming, USA - YL17G11_40 | ecosystem: Environmental > Aquatic > Freshwater > Lake > Sediment | place: USA: Wyoming | collected... | reverse complement strand
CACAAATGTAATCGGCAATTCTTTTACAGCATGCGGGAACAGCGCAAAAAGTCCATGGAGGTTGCAACGTCATAACCGGACATTTCTACTTTGCCGAAAACCGGACATTTCTACTTTGCCTTGACACAATGATAAAAATACTTGACAGAGCAAGGAAAAGTGTGTTACCACGCCCATAAGTACGCCTCAGAAAGGAGTTTTGAGGCGCTGACGTAACGTTTTTGCAAGGAGGCGGTATGAGAGTTAAGGGGAAGGTGAAGTGGTTTAATGACAGCAAGGGGTTTGGTTTTATCGAACAGGAGGGGGGTAAAGACGTTTTTGTACACTACAGCGCCTTACAGGGTGATGGCTATAAATCACTCAGTGAAGGACAGGAAGTGGAATTTGAGGTAACAGAGGGCAAGAAAGGTCTTCAGGCAACAAATGTGATTAAAGTTTGATCACGAAAAATTGACTTGCAAATAGAAGCCCCGCGCAGGTGAACTGTCCGGGGCTTTTTTTATGTGATTCTCCCTTGAAGAGAAAAGAATTTTATGAAAGTATGAAGCAATGAAAGAGGACAAAGAAGGAAGAGTAAGAACCCGTTTTGCGCCGAGCCCTACCGGTTATCTCCACATCGGCGGTGCCCGGACTGCCCTCTTCAACTACCTTTTTGCCAGGCATTGCGGCGGCAAGTTTATTTTACGGATAGAAGACACTGATCAGGAGCGTTCTACAGAAGAGTCAACCAGTGGTATCTTTGAAGGTTTGAGATGGCTTGGTCTTGAGTGGGATGAAGGCCCATACTTTCAGTCTGAAAGGAAGGAAATATATCATCAGCACCTCGAAATACTGAAAGAAAAGGGCATGCTTTACCAATGCTATTGTACCGCAGAAGAGCTGGAAGAGAGAAGAAGTAAAGCCCTCTCTCAAGGAAAGAAGCCTAAATACGACGGCCGATGCAGGGATATGAAGACCCCTCCTGCAGGTCGTCCTTATGTGCTCCGTTTCAAAACGCCGGATACAGGTTTTACCAAAATACATGACTTAATTAAGAAAGAGGTCGTATTTGATAATTCGGAGCTGGATGATCTGATCCTTATGAGGAGCGATGGTTATCCCACGTATAACTTCGCTGTGGTTGTAGATGACATAACCATGGGGATTACCCATATCATCAGGGGAGACGATCATCTGAATAATACGCCGCGTCAGTCACTCCTCTATGAGGCGCTCGGGTTTACTTCTCCAAAATTTGCCCATGTGCCTCTCATCTTGGGACAGGATAAGGCGAGGCTTTCTAAACGACACGGCGCCACGTCTGTTCTGGCATACAGGGATATGGGTTATCTGCCGCAGGCAATGGTTAACTTTCTCGCAAGGATTGGCTGGTCTTTTGGAGACCAGGAGATCTTTTCACTCGAAGAATTGATCGAAAAGTTCAGCCTTGAAAATGTAGGCAAGTCAGCCGGCGTTTTCAACGAAGAGAAACTTATCTGGTTGAACTCTCACTATATAAAGAATGAATCAGACGCGGCTCTGGCTGATCTGTTAACGCCGTTCCTTGAGAAAAGAGGTTTCTTCAGTGCTAACAGAGACGGCCTGGTTAAGATTACAGCCTGTCTGAAAGAACGATCAAAGACATTGCAAGAGATGGCTGAGGTGTCAGAATATTTCTTCCGCCCTCCGCGCGAATTTGTCCCTGATGCCGCTAAAAAATTCCTGACGCACGAAATAGAGAGAATTCTCTCCGACATGATCAATCAAATAAATGCTATGACAAGCTTCCAGAAGAACGAAATCGAAGTACTTTTTAAGAAAATACAGGACGTGAACAACATCAAGCTGGTGAAGCTGGCTCAGGCAGTCAGGGTTGCCCTGACCGGTAAGGCGGTAAGCCCGGGGATCTATGAAGTTATGGAGATTCTCGGCAGGGAAGAAATAGTTTCAAGGCTGCAGAAAGCCATAAACTACATAGAATCAAGCTAATGAAAGATAAGGCTTGACGAACAAGGTATTTTCTTTTACATTCTAATTCAGTCGCTGCTGGGGGATCGTCTAGCGGCAGGACTCCAGACTCTGGATCTGGCTACAAAGGTTCGAATCCTTTTCCCCCAGCCAAAGTTCTTGATTACGTTTTGGCCTCGCAAGTTATTTTTCCCAGTGGTCCCATCGTCTAGAGGCCTAGGACGCCGGCCTCTCACGCCGGCAACACGGGTTCGAATCCCGTTGGGACTACCACGTAATATCAATAAATAAGTCCTAAGATAAGGAGATACCCGTGTTTAGGACACAAAGAGGTATCAGTTGCAGGGAGTAAGGATATAGGCTCCTATTAGCCTGAGTGTTGGTGGGGGCTGCTTTAATTTAGATCATTGGAGATTAATCATCAAACAAGGAGTATTGTCATGAGAGATATGACCGAAAAAGAAATAGGGAACTTAATTGAGGAATGGACTTGGGGCACCCTGATTGCCGTGGATGAGAATAAGCCATATGCCATAGAAAATACCTATGGAAGCGACGGGAAGCACATCTACTGTGGGTCTATGCCCGGGGGAAGGATGGCTCGCTGCATCAAGAAAAATCCTAATGTGGTGTATAAAATCTGCAATGCTGAAAAAGATTATAGGGAATGGAAGGCGGTAATCGTTGAAGGAGAGGCAGAGAGATTGACGAAGAAGGAAGATATGCTTTTTGCGATGAGGCTTATAGCAAAAAAGAGAGGGTTACCGGAAAACCACTTTGATTCGATTGCAGATATAATGGCCTCAAATCCGGAAGAAGCAAACTGCATTAGAATACCTATCCAGAATATTGGAGGCAGAAGCAGTTCATAAAACTAAGGAATGCACATCAACCTTTCGGAAAGAGCACCATGCACGGGCCGGTGAGTGTGACGCCGAGGTTAATTTATGAAATGAGCAGGTAAAGTAGGATTATAAGGATAGAACTGAAGAGGCAGGGGTCAACGCTCCTGCATCTTACTATAACGAACATATTTTCTTTAAACAATGAACCGCAACAGAAAAAAACAGACCGATTCTCCTTTTTACTATCTCTTGCAAGATAAAGGCCCTCTTAAAGTGAAACCAATCAATTGGAAAAAAATACTCCGCAGCTTTATCGGCATTATCGTTTTGCTTATTGTTTTTGTTGCTGCGTTATCCCGCATCGGCATTGGGATACTGAGGGGGTTCAAGGGTAATTCAGCAAAGGTATCTACTCCAGTAAAAGTATCCACGCTACCGTCTGAGAAATTTCTTCCTGAATTGATCTCTAAACCTGCCTTTACTACCGCCACAGTAGTGAGAATAGTAGAAGGAGACACCCTTAAAATAAATTACAATGGCCAAGAAGAGTCTATCAGGTTCATAGGGATAGATACCCCAGAGAGCTGGTCTAACTCGAAAGCCATGAGGGATGCTGAAAGGAGTAAAGAGGATATCAAAACAATCATTGCAATGGGCAAGCAGGCCACAACATTTACTAAGAGCCTGGTTAAGTCTGGTGACACGGTAAGGATTGAGTTTGATGTGGATACCAAGGATAGGTACGGAAGGCTCTTAGGCTACGTTTACCTTCCAGATGGCAGTATGCTGAATGAGGAAATAGTGAAGGCTGGATACGCAAACCTGATGACATACCCTCCCAATGTGAAATATGAGGAGAGGTTTTTGAAGGCTTTCAGGGAGGCGAGGGAGAATAGAAGGGGACTGTGGAAATAAACAATTATTGACCTTTTAAAAAACGATCAGCACGACATCACCAGTAACGATATTATGATTATAGACAAAGAAACGGTTATTATGGGGATCTTTCAACTTCACGAATGCAGCCAAGGAACATAATGCTGTGAATCTCCTCGTGATTCATGACAAGAAACTGGCAGAACTCTATAGTAAGAACTGGCAGGAACATGCACAACATTCTGAGGTGTATGCTGGGAAAGAGAGATAATATTTTTCTATCAACCATTTTTGTTAACTACTTGTTGATAACTTACAATTACTGATATGGAAAAAGGCAAAAGGAGTGAAGCCGTAGCAGATTGATCAATTTTTGAGCACTAAAATTCAATCATTATTTCAAGCAGTTATCCGAACAGAGTATTTTTAATGATCAGAGCGGGCACCTGTTCATGGACAGAAAAAACGTTAATCAACAGCGGTGAATTTTATTCTAAAGAAGCAAGCACAGCAGAGGGAATGCCAGTTAAGAAAATGATAAAGCCTGAATACAGCCATCCCATAGGAATTATTGCAGCAGTTGAAGGCGAGATCAAAGAGCTAAAAAAAAACGTATTCAAAATTGAAGAAGGCAATATCGGAAAAGGGACCTACCTGAGAGGGAGACTCAAGGGAAAAGAACTGGTGATTGCCAGGTCAGGAGCAGGAATATCAAGGGCAAAGTATCTGGCAACGGAGATGGTTGATACATTTTCCCCCAGAATTATTATATCTACAGGTTCATGCGGGGCATTGCAGGAACAAATCAATAGAGAAGATGTAATTATTGGAGATGAAATTCTTTTCAAACGGGGCGGCATTGCTGAAGGAGAGAGAAATTATATAGAGACCTTTTTACCCGATAGGGCAGTTAATAAAAAAGTGTATGATTATTTAAAAGGGTCATCTCATTCCTCTGTCCATCTGGGAAGGATTATTTCGATAAATAAATTCATTTATCAAAAGAAAACAAAAGAAGAGTTCTATAATAGATATAAAGCCATAGCTGTCGAGATGGAGAGCGGCGGCGTTGCTCAGGTGGCAAAAGAGAAGGGAGTACCGTTCATTGCTGTAAAGGTGTTTTCTGACGACCTCAGAGGAAAGTTGGTCGATTATAACAAGGTTGCTGACTACAATGGGAATCTGGTGTTGAAAAAAATGGTCCCATATTTTTTAACAAAACCATGGGAGGCCTTATGGGCGGTCAAGTTCTATTTTGCTTTACAACGCGTTTACAAGAAGTTATATGAACTCCAAAATATTATGCTTGAGGTAATATAAAACAACCAAAATTTCAGTACTCAGCTTTGAGATTTAAATTATTTAACTGCGAGCTGACAACTGAGCACTGATTGCTTGATCTTATTTTGCCTTTCTTTCGTACTTAAAAATACAGACACATGCTCCATCAGCCTGGCGGGAGAGAATTTCGCCTGATGTCCCAGGGAAAGCTTTTTTTGTCGCTTCAACATCCATCTCACAAATGATATGACACGGTTTCTCAAAGCCGTATTCTTTAGAAACAGTTAATACAGGGCAAACTCGTTGGATTTCAAGGACTCCATCCATGCCCCTGTTGGAAATGTCAACAACCCCTGCATTTCCATGCCAAATTGTTTGTACATTTCAATACCTTTACTGAAACCTTCCGCCAGAGAGGCATTGTCAATAAATTTCCCCAGATTCTGCTTCTGCCTTTCTGGATATCCTTTAAATAATTCCTCCCAGGCTTTTGCTTCTCCTTTTTCATCCATGATCTTTTTATACATTTCAAACTTTTTCCTGAACATCTCTATTGCCTGACTCTGTTCCATTTGCTGCTCCTTATCTAAGGGGGTTTTTATCTCTCCACAATAGTTTCTTTTATCTTCATGCCGAAGTGTCGGCCTGCCTCTTCGATGAAAGCAAGCACCTCACTTCCTTTTTTTAGTTCAACCACAGAAAGAGGTGTCCCATCCGGTTGGGTAAGGCGTATGGTCTCAGCATTCTGAAGTATTGTGGATATAATCTTCCCTCCTGTCTCTGCCTCGATCAGCATGAGGGGGCGCCTTTCAACCTTGATCCTTCCAACGACTGCCCTCATGGATTTTCCCTGGTAATTGATAATACTTATTTCATCACCAGCTTTGAGTTCGGACAGATACCGGGTTTTCCCGCCGGGGACACTGACGTAGGCATGGACAGGTCCGGCATTTACACGGAACGGTCGTGGCTCAACGTAAGGGTTTTTCGGAGACTCCGAGTGAACCAGGAACATGCCACTGCTGCTGTTACCGATAAGCATCCCTTCACCGATTCCCATATTCGTACAGGTATCAACACAGACCCGGTCTCCCATGCCTAGTGGCTCTATACGTATTATCTTTGCCTTGATTAGGTTAAAGGGTACGTCGCTTGATTTCAAAGCAGCAATAGTTGTTTTTATCTCCTGAATGTCCTGGGAGTTCAACAGGATACCATCGACACCTCTTTCCAGAACCTTGGTTACCGTCTGTGCTTCTTTGTTATCCTTCACTTCAGCTATCAAACCTGAAGTCTGGGCCAGGAGATTTTCAAGGGGGATTATTGTCCAGTCTTTACTCTTGACAATTACCAGCTTGGATTTAGAGAGTTTGATAATTTCTGCTTCGTCTTCCTTGCCCTTAATCTCCCATTCAACCACATCGTCGCCCAGTTTAAGGTCTCCGTCCTCTGCGATGGTCTTGATTATGCCGAGTTTTTTTACTTTTTCACTATACCCTTTTGGGACCAGTACTCCATCTGCGCCGGACTCCAAGGCAGTAGTTATCAATTCCTTCCTGAAAGGGACGACCTTTATCCAGACAGTTTTCATATTACCTCGATAAAACCTTTAATGCATCTTCAACTGACGCACCTTCATGGACGATCTTGCAGATAGCCTTCACAATCAGTGATGGTTTTTTGTGCTGGAATGCATTTCTGCCGATTGAAACGCCGCTGCCACCAGCTTCCATAGCACCTTGCACCATCACGAGCACATCTCGGTCAGTTTCCATCTGGGGACCGCCGGCAATCACCACCGGGACAAAACAGCCAGCTACAACTTCACCAAAGCTCTCTACAGAACCAGTATAGGGAACTTTGACGATATCTGCACCGAGTTCTGCCCCTACGCGGGCTGCGTGTTTAACGACTTTAGAATCATATTCGTTCTTGATTTTCTGGCCTCGTGTGTACACCATTGCCAGCAGGGGCATGCCCCATTCCTTAGCGGCCTTTGATACCCTACCAAAATCTTTCAACATCTCATTTTCGTCATCTGCCCCAATATTCACATGGATAGAGACGGCATCTGCCCCCAGCCTTAACGCTTCTTCAACAGTGCAGACAAGGACCTTGGTATTTGGATCTGGGGAGAGGCTTGTGCTTGCAGAGAGATGGATAATCAAGCCAAGATCTCTGCCCCTTTTCCGGTGGCCGCTCTCGACTAATCCTTTATGGATAACAATAGCGTTAGCCCCACCATCAGACACCTCGGCAACAGTCTTTTTCATATCAATGAGACCTGTGATAGGACCACTGCTTATACCGTGATCCATGGGGATAATGACCGTCTTTCCTGAATTCCGATCCATGATCCGTTCTAATCTTATTTGTTTACCGATCATCCTTCATCTCCTGTTTAGTTGACAATGACCATCTCTATTTAGCAAAACTGGCGGATAAGTCAAGGGTTAAGCATAATATTTTTATCATTGACGCTTATTTTGGATTAGTGGTATTACTACATCGTTTTTACTGAGGAAAAAAGATGGCAGGGATCGTTCCACAGATACCGAAGGGATTCAGGGATTTTCTCCCGCAGAAACTGATTTACCGTCAAAGGGTTATAGAGACCATCCGGAAATGTTTTGAGTCCTTTGGATTTGAGCCCCTTGAAACGCCAACCCTTGAGTATGCCGAAACCCTGGAAGGCAAGTATGGACAGGAAGGCGAAAAACTTATTTATAAATTTGAGGATAAGGGTGGGAGAAAACTTGCCCTGAGATACGATCTCACGATCCCTCTTTCACGGGTAGTGGGGATGTACCCCGAACTGGTTAAGCCCTTCAAGCGATATCAGATCTCACCGGTCTGGCGAGCAGATAAACCCCAGAAAGGAAGGTTCAGGGAATTCTGGCAGTGTGATGTTGACATTGTGGGAACCCGGTCTATCCTTGCAGATGCAGAAATCGTGTGTATTATTTTCACCGTCCTGAAAACACTGGGCTTTGAGAACTTCACGATAAAGGTCAATAACCGTAAACTCCTCAATGGAATCGTGATCTGGGGAGGGATTGATGAAAAAAGGACCGCTGACTTTTTAAGGTCTCTGGACAAGCTCAGCCAGTTTGACGCCGAGACTGTTCAGAAAGAGCTGCGTGATAAGGGTTTCCCCGAGACTGCTCTATCCCGCTTCTTTCGCATGCTCGAAGACTGCAAAGACAGCAGCAACCTCCTTTCCCGTTTAAAAGCACAGCTCTCAACCATACCGTCTGCAGCGGAAGGGATACGTGAACTGGAAGAGCTTTTTCAGTACCTGGGAAATTACAGCATACCTTCCCATCATGTTATTTTTGACCTCTCCCTTGCCCGCGGGCTTGATTACTATACCGGGATCATCCATGAAACTGTCGTTGAAGAACCGAAGATCGGAAGTATCACAGGAGGCGGAAGATATGATAATCTCATTGTTCTTTTCTCCGGGTCTGAAGTGCCAGCCACAGGTACATCATTCGGCCTTGAGAGGATCTGCACGGTGATGGAAGAGCTTTCCATGCTCCCTCCCTGCGCTACTTCTACCCAGGTACTTCTTACCCTCTTCAACCATGATCTCCTGGGGACCATCTCCAGCCTTGCCACACAACTCAGATCCTCAGGGATCAACGCTGAGGTTTACCTGCAGGAAGACAGGCTTAAGAAACAGCTTGGCTACGCAAACAGCAAGGGAATACCCTGGGTAATCATCATCGGGCCTGATGAACTGCAGAAAGGTATTTTTGTCCTGAGGAACATGGGCCGGGGCGACCAGGAAGAGATCCCCCTGAATGGAATTGATCAGGCAGTCAGGAGGATCGTAACATTTGCTCGAGGTCAGAGTTAAGCTCACGGATTTTTTGAAGGATCCTTTCTCTTTCCCCTTCCTTGTCTAATTTCTTTTCTCCTGCATCCTTTTTCAGATCCTGAATGTTTTTCTCCAGGAGATTGAGTATCTCTGCCATATCTTCTTTTTCTTCAGGCTGAAAAACCACCCCCCATTTCTTTATCTCAAAAACTTCTTTCCAGCGAGGTATCACGATGCTGAATGTAAACCGTTCTTTTATCACTTCGGCAAAATTGATAGCTATCTGCTCTTCCCCGTGAACGACAAATACTTTCATTTCCTGATTTTTAAAATTACCGAGCCAGTTGAGCAACCCCACCTGATCTGCATGGGCAGAAAACCCTCCCAGGGTATGGATGTTCGCTTTTACCTGTACCTCTTCGCCTAACACCCTGACCTGCTTTTTCCCTTCGATAATCTCCCTCCCCAGTGTACCAGCAGCTTGATAGCCGGTAAAGACAATGTGGGCGCCTGGTCTCCAGAGGTTATGTTTCAGGTGATGCTTGATCCTCCCTGCATCACACATGCCGCTTGCTGCAATGACGATTGCCGCTTCCTTCTTTTCATTGATCTTTTTAGACTCCTCGCTCGTCCTCGTAAATATCAAGCCGGGGAGATCCAGGGGGTTTTCACCTGCTTCCATGATTGTCCTCGTCTCATTATCAAAGTATCCGGGGTAGCGCCTGAATATTTCAGTGGCAGCAGTGGCGAGAGGGCTATCGATATAAACAGGGATTGAAGCAAGCTGTCCGCGCCGGGCAAAATTGCTGAGGATATAGATCAAGTCCTGCGTTCGTTCAACAGCAAAGGCAGGAATGATGACCTTTTCCTGATCCTGGATAGCCCTGTTTACAATTGCCTCAAGTTCTTTCTCTGTGTCCTCCATGGATTTATGGAGCCGGTTTCCATAGGTGGATTCAATCAAGAGAAAGTCAGCCTCTTCTACGGAAGAGGGGTCTTTGATGATCGGCTGTTTCCAGTTGCCTATGTCTCCGGAAAATACGAGCTTGAATTTGTTGTCTTTTTCACTCCACCAGAACTCAATCATGGCTGAACCGAGAATATGTCCGGCATCTCTGAACCTTACCCGGGCTTCAGGCGTAAGGTTAATCATCTGGTCATAACTCACCGGAGAAAATAACTTCAGTGCGTAATCCACATCCTTTAAGGTGTAAAGCGGCTCGATATGACCTTTCCCCGACCTCTGGTTCTTTCTATTCTGCCAATCAGCATCCATCTGCTGAACATGGGCGCTATCTCTGAGCATAATCTCACAGAGATCGCAGGTACCTTCTGTAGCAAGGATCTTGCCCCGAAACCCCCTCCTGACCATGAGAGGAATCAGTCCGCAGTGATCTATGTGGGCATGTGTAAGCAAAAGATACGGGATGTCCTTGACCGGGGGAAAATGGGTAAGGGTATTGCGCCCCTGCAATTTTTTACTGCCCTGAAACATTCCGCAGTCAACGAACAACTTTAAAAGAGGCGATTCCAGATAGTAGGCAGAACCGGTCACCGTTCTGGCTGCGCCTAAGAACTGGATGTTCATTATCCCACCCTTTCTGATTTGAGATTTCAGATTGCGGATTTCAGATTTCCAAAATTTTCGCACTTAGCATTTGATATTGGAAATACGGTAACAAATATTTATCTGCTGGGCAAGCAAAAGGTTTGACATGCAATGCCTTATTGTTTATATACAATGAATCTGTAAATCGAAAGGTGGGCATATTTTGAAAAAGACTGTTACGTATAAAGATGCCGGTGTTGACATTGACCTGGGGAATCTCTTTGCCAGACGCATTCGCGAGGCGGTCAAATCCACCTACCGCCCTGAGGTCATTTCTGAAATTGGAGGCTTCAGCAGCCTTTTTTCCCTGAACACAGAGAAGTACCGCAATCCCGTTCTTGTCTCTTCTACTGACGGGGTCGGGACAAAGCTGAAAATAGCTTTTCTCATGGACAAGCATGATACCATCGGGATTGATCTGGTTGCCATGTGTGTTAATGATATTATCGTGTCCGGCGCAGAACCTATCTTTCTCCTCGATTACCTTGCAACTTCCCGTCTTGCATCAATCAGGGCAGATGAGATTATCCAGGGAATCGTTCAGGGGTGTATCGAGGCAGGGTGCGCACTCATCGGAGGAGAGACCGCTGAAATGCCTTCCTTCTATAAGGAAGGAGAATACGATCTGGCAGGTTTTGTCGTTGGTGTTGCTGATCGTGAAAAGATAATCGACGGCTCATCTATAACTATGGGCAACAAAATTATTGGCATTGCCTCCAGCGGACTGCACAGCAACGGTTATTCCCTTACGAGAAAAATTGTATTCGAGCGCCTGCATCTCACTGTACACGACAAACCTCTGGATGGAGGAAAATCAATCGGTGAGCTTCTCCTTACACCGACAAAGATTTATGTTAAAAAGATTCTGAACCTTATTCGTCACTTTCACCTTAACGGTATAGCCCATATCACGGGCGGCGGTTTTATTGATAACCTGCCTCGAATCCTCCCCCAGACTTGCCGCGCTATTATTTATAGAGGGAGCTGGAAGATTCCCCCAATTTTTACGTTTCTGCAGGAACAAGGGAACGTCAGCGAGCAGGAAATGTTCAGGACTTTCAACCAGGGTATAGGAATGATGGTGATTGTCCCGTCTGATGAGGCTGATGATATTGTTTCGAGGTTACAGGGCCTCCAGGAAGAAGCCTGCATCATCGGAGAGATAAGCTTGAAAGAAAAGGATGACGAGAATGTTATTTTCGTTTAATCCCCGTGCTGATTGTTAGCGCCTGCCTCTTGGGTATAGACTGCCGCTATGATGCCTCCCACCGCCTCAGCCTCGTGCTCAGGGAAAAGGCACAGAGAGAAGGGCATATCCCTGTCTGTCCCGAACAACTGGGTGGTCTTCCTACCCCCCGTCAATCTGTTTCCATCCAGGGAGGCAATGGTTTTGATGTCCTGGACAGAAAATGCAGGATATGCGATCAGGAAGGCAACGACCTGACGGAACAATTGATTCGTGGCGCCTTTGAGACTTTGAAGATAGCCAAGCTTTTGGGAATAAGAAAAGCGATCCTGAAAGAAAGGAGCCCTTCCTGCGGAGTGCAGTTCACCACTTCACATCAGGAGTTGATACAGGGCCCGGGAGTAACAGCCGCACTTTTTTTGCGTGAAGGGATCGAAGTTATCTCTGACGAATCGTGTAAATAAAATAAATCCAAATTCCAAAGCACAAATGTCAAATGGAACCGCTACCAGTAACCGACAACCGTTTTACCGGCAAACACCTTTTCTCCCTTTTTAACGATTATCCTGGATCCGCCTGGCAAATAGAGATCTACCCGTGAGCCAAATCGAATCATCCCTATCCGTTCTCCGCTTCTGAGAGAATCAGCGTTTTTCTTCCAGAGGATAATCCTGCGGGCAATCAAGCCGGCAATCAGGGTAAAAAGTAATCTCTTCTCACTCCCGTCCTCATGCGTCTGCACCACCCCGATTGAAATCTGTTCATTATCAAGGGATGCCTTTTCCTTAAAAGCTGGAATGAACTTTCCCGGGTGATAGTGAATGTATCCGATCTTGCCTTCAACGGGTGCGCGGTTTACATGTACGCTGAAGACAGACATAAATATGCTTATCCTGGTTGCAGCGCATTTGAGGAATTGTGGCTCGTAAACCTCAATCACGTCTAAAACCGTCCCGTCAGCCGGCGAAACAATGTGCCGGGTAAAATTATCTCCTGCACTCAGCTCGCACGCACGTTCGGGGTCTCTGAAGAAATAGAGGGTAAAAAGTAAAAGAATGAAAAAGATTATCGACAAAAAAGAAAAGGCGCCGCTTTGAAAGACAAAAGAAAAGAATAACGTGAGAAGGCAGAAAAAGAAAAATAACAGAACAAACGGTATTCCTTCAAGCACACCCGGGGCATTTTTCAACATTGCTCTGACCTCTCCCTTGAACCCTTTCCGCCGAAGGCGGATTGAACCCTTGAACCCTTCCTGAAGAGCAATCCCAGCACCTCCTCGATGGAAGATACCCCGAACAGTTCAAGCTGGGATTCAGCCTGGAATCTCTTCTCATTATTCTTAGGAAGGATACACCTTTTAAAACCGAGTTTTTCTGCTTCTTTTACCCTCGTTTCACTCTGGCTGATAGCCCTGACCTCCCCTGCCAGCCCGACCTCGCCAAATATCACCGTTGAATGATCAACCGGCATGTCGAGCAGGCTCGATGCCACGGCACAGACAAGGCCCAGGTCAACCGCAGGCTCAGAGATCCTGAGTCCGCCGGCTATATTCAAATAAATATCCTGATTATAGAGCTTCATGCCAACCTTTCTTTCGAGGACCGCTGCAAGCAATGAGAGACGGTTGGGGTCAACACCCATGGCCATCCTTCTCGGCATGCCAAAACTCGTCGGGCTGACCAGCGCCTGGACCTCTATCAGGATAGGCCGCGAACCCTCCAGGGAGGGAACAACCACTGACCCCGGCTCAGCCTCAGGTCTCCCCGCAAGAAAAATCTCAGAGGGGTTCAATACCTCTGTCAGGCCCGTATCTTTCATCTCAAAGACACCAATCTCATTGGTGGAGCCGAAGCGGTTTTTTACTGCCCGGAGGATGCGGTAGGGATGCCCCCGGTCTCCTTCAAAATAGAGCACCGTATCAACCATGTGTTCCAGAACCCGAGGGCCGGCAATTGCCCCCTCTTTCGTAACATGACCGATGAGAAAGGTAGATATACAGTTTGCTTTTGAGAGAAAAATAATTTTCCCTGATGTATCCCGCACCTGGCTGATACTTCCGGGAGCTGACTGTAAATCGAGGCTGTAGACAGTCTGGATGGAGTCAATCACCAGGATTTGAGGCTTCAGTTCTTTAACGATCTTGATTATCCGTTCCAGGTTATTTTCAGTAAGGATGTAGAGGTGAGGAGAATTCACATTAATCCTCTCAGCCCTTACCTTGGTCTGGATTACCGATTCTTCTCCCGAGATGTAGAGAACCTTTACCTGTTCACTTCCGAGTTGATTCAAAACCTGGAGCAGAAGGGTAGATTTTCCGATACCCGGATCTCCCCCGACCAGAATCACCGATCCCCTGACGACCCCCCCTCCCAGGACCCGGTCAAATTCTGCGATCCTGGTCTTTATCCTCTGTTCACTATCAAGTTCAATCTGGGCTATTGTTTTCGGTGTCGTTTCTTCGAAATCCCAACCTCTCTCCCCTTCCCTTCTCGATAACGTCTCTTCTTCCTCGACCAGGCTGCCCCATTCTCCGCAATCAGGGCATTTCCCCAGCCACTTGGGTGACTGGTATCCGCACTTCTGGCAGTTAAAAACCGTCTTAATCTTCACCAAACTTAAGCCCTTTATAATAGATTAGATTTATTGTTAGTAATTCTAAATGGTTGATGGATAAAGTCAATGGTAAAAACTTTTCTCATCTGAATTATCATTGACTTTTGAGGCGTTATTCCATACTATTTTGTATCTTACAGGTAACCTGAAAGACGCTTAGATTATGCCAAAGAGCGAATATGAGCTTGTCATTATAGGAGGAGGACCAGCCGGTGTCACGGCAGGTATTTATGCTGCCCGGGCGCGGATCAAAGCCCTGCTCATTGAAAAAGCCCTTATTGGTGGGCAGGTCAATTATACCGAGAGGATTGACAATTACCCCGGCTTTAAAAATGGCGTCTCCAGCCGCGAGCTATGTCAAAATTTCGAGAGCCAGATTAAAGAGCTTGGCTTGCCTGTCTTCCAGTCTGAAGTTAAGGAAATCACCCTGAAAGAGAAAAAAAAGCTGGTCACACTTGACGGCAGGACTATAACTTCTCATACCCTCATTGTCGCTACCGGTGCAGTCCCCAATACGCTCGGAGTCGAAGGGGAAGAGCGGTTGACCGGCAGGGGGGTATCCTACTGCGCAACCTGCGACGGGCCTCTCTTTAGAAACCTGCGGGTCGCGGTAGTGGGCGGCGGTGACAAGGCCCTGGAAGAAGCGCTTTTCTTAAGCAAGTTTGCCCGGGACGTGTTTGTCATCCATCGAAGGGAAGCCTTCCGCGGAGTTAGAATCCTCCAGGAAAAGGCTCTATCTGAAAAGAATATCCGAGTTGTATGGAATTCGATAGTAGAAAAGATTGACGGCAACCAGTCAGTGCACTCCATAACCCTCAGGGATGTAAAAACTCAGGAGAGAAAAGAGCTTTCCCTTGACGGCGTTTTCATATTCATTGGCATCCACCCGAACAGCGAACTTTTAAAAGACAAGGTAAAACTGGATACCCTGGGTTGTATCGTGACGGACGACCGCATGGAGACATCAGAGCGGGGTGTGTTTGCCGCAGGTGACGTCCGTTCAAAACTCTTGCGTCAGGTAACCACTGCGGTGGGTGATGGAGCTCAGGCTGCTTTTTCTGCCCAGCGGTACTTAGAGGACCTAAAAACGCCTAACGGCTGAAGGAGGAGGAAGAATAAAAGAAATGAATAAATATGAAACCAAGGACATACGGAATGTAGCTCTCATTGCCCACGGAGGGTCAGGCAAGACATCTATTGCCGAAGCCCTCCTTTTTAACAATAAGATAACAACCCGTCTCGGGAGAGTTGACGACGGTACTTCACTCATGGATTACGAACCGGAAGAGATAAAGAGGAAGATCACGATCAGCTCATCATTTCACCACCTTGAATGGCAGAAGTACCAGGTGAATCTGATTGACACGCCGGGTGATGCAAATTTCATTGCCGATACCCGCAATTCTCTCCAGGTTGCCGACAGCGCAGTTTTAGTAATTGATGCTATTTCAGGCGTACAGGTCCAGACCGAGAAAGTCTGGGATTACTGTAATCAATTTTCTCTGCCCCGCTGTATATTTATAAACAAGCTTGACCGGGAAAGGTCTGATTTATTTCGTGCAGTCGAGAACGTGAAAAAATACCTCAAAATAAAACCCCTCATCCTTCAGCTCCCTTTAGGCTCTGAACAGAAATTTGCAGGATTAATAGACCTCATTGAAGAAAAAGCCCTGGTTTACAGGGATGACCTGAGCGGTACATTCACCATAGAGGAAATCCCCGCTGACATGAAGGAAAAGGCTGAAGAGTTCAAGACAAAACTCATAGAAGACATTGCAGAGTCTAATGATGAGCTCCTGGAAAAATTCCTGGAAGGGACGAAGCCTACCAAGGTAGAAATGCTCTCTGCCCTGAAGCAGGGAATCATCTCGCAGAAACTCTTCCCGATCCTCCTCGGCTCAGCCCTGCGTAACATCGGCATGCAGCCGCTACTCGATTTTATCGTTGAATGCTTCCCCTCACCGGCTGAGCGGGGAGCAATTACCGGACTGAACCCGAAGGCCAAGCAGGAGGTGAAGGTTGCGTTCGATGAAAACGGTCCTTTTGCAGGATTTGTTTTTAAAACCATTGCTGATCCCTATGCCGGAAAGCTGACTATCTTCAAGATATACTCAGGCCAGATAAATTCCGATTCTAACATGTACAACGCCTCGAAAGGCGCCAAAGAAAGAATCGGTCAGATTTT
>Ga0315289_10007116_pt1 | contig 16369 bp, 13 predicted proteins | sample YL17G11_40_MG_FD_203452 | JGI IMG/M metagenome (GOLD analysis project Ga0315289, IMG submission 203452) | Sediment microbial communities from Yellowstone Lake, YNP, Wyoming, USA - YL17G11_40 | ecosystem: Environmental > Aquatic > Freshwater > Lake > Sediment | place: USA: Wyoming | collected... | reverse complement strand
CGTGATGCGTGGTCGGGCGCGAGGTCTCGGCACAGCCGCCTTGATCAATGTCAATGTCCACCAGCACGCTGCCGGGTCGCATCCGCTGAAGCATGTCGCGGCGAATCAGTCTTGGCGCCTTGGCGCCGGGCACGAGCACGGCGCCAATCAGTAAATCCACCGCAGGCAACAGTTCCAGCAGATGCGCTTCGCTGGAATAAAGCGTGTGGGCGGTGTGCAGCGTGATGTCGAGGAAACGCATTCGCTCCAGATCCACTTCGAGGATGGTCACGTCCGCGCCGAGACCTTGGGCCATGCGCGCGGCGTTGACGCCCGCCGTGCCGCCGCCGAGCACGACAACTTTGCCGGGCAAAACTCCCGGCACGCCGCCGAGCAGGACGCCGCTGCCGCCGAAATGTTTCGCCAGGAAGTAGCCGCCGACGAGGATGGACATGCGTCCGGCGATTTCGCTCATCGGTTCGAGCAACGGCAGGCGGCGGTGGACCTCGATGGTTTCGTAAGCCAGAGCTGTGACGCCGGATTTCATCATGGCTTCGGTGAGTCCGCGGCTCGCAGCGAGGTGCAAATAGGTGAACAGGATTTGGCCGGGGTGGAGCAGGGGACATTCGGACGGCTGCGGCTCTTTGACTTTGACGACCAAGTCGGCCTTCTCAAAAGCTTCTTTGTGGTCCGAGGTCAGCGTGGCGCCGGCGTGTTCGTAATCTGAGTCGGGAAAACCGGCGCCCGTTCCCGCGCCGCGTTCCACCAGCACCGTATGTCCGCGCCGGATGAGTTGATAAGCGGCGGAAGGCAGCAATGCCACGCGGTATTCCTGATCTTTGATTTCTTTGGGGACGCCAATGATCATGGTGGGAAACCTTTCGGTTAAGTTTGGCCCGGCGACGGATCAACTTGTTCGTTGGCAGGTGGAGGAATTTCGAGCCGGGCCTGGGCGCGGTTGACCAGCGCGAGCATTGTCACCGTGGAGGCGGCTTGGCGCTCGGCCTCTTGAATCCGGGCAAATTCACCATAGACCTCGGCGCGAGCAGGCTCGTCCCGCGTGGCGGGTTCTTGTCCCTGGCCGGCGCGCATGGCCAGCAGGATGTGGTGGGCATTGATGGAATCCAGCGGTCGGGCCGGGGCAAAGGCGGTTTCCGCGCCGGCGACTTCGACCACCAGCTTTGCCGCAAGCAACGTCTGCATGACTTGGTGGACGAGGCGCGTGGGGATGGCCAACTCATTGGCGATCTCAGCGATTGTGGCCGGCCGCTGACCGCTTTGAAAGCGTTGGCCAATGCACGTCATCAGTCGCAGCGCGATAAATTCGCGGCCCCGTTGATTCACGTTTTCGGCCAGTTTTTCCTGCAAGTACGCCTGCCGGTTCTGATACGCATAGGCCACCTGCGCGCCGAACAGCAGAATCAGCCACGAAAAATACAGTCCGATCATGAACACCGGCACGAGGCCGAGGCTGCCGTAAATTTTGAAATTGGTCACCACCCGCGACACGAAGAGAAAGCCGAAGACATTGACCAAGTGCCAGAGCGTGCCGCCGACGATGCCGCCGATAATGGCCGCGCTCCAACGGACTCTGGTGTTGGGCATGAGTTGGTAAAACAAGGCAAACGCAATCCACAACACGAGCAGGGGAAGAAGCTGGAAGATGAAGTTGCCGACGAACGGCATCGCGCTGAGGATCCTCTTGGTCGTTTGAAAATGCGGTCCGCTCGCCAACGCCATCGCCCCCACGAGCAGGAACGGGCCCAGCGTGAGCGTAGTCCAGTAGCGGACGATGCGGGCCGCCCAGTTCCGGCCGCGCGCGACGCCCCAGATGTCGTTGAACGTCTCTTCGATGCTTTTGAGCAGTGAAATGGCGACATACACCAGCAACACCATGCCGGTAACGCCCAACGCACCACTCCGCGTGTTCTGGACAAATTCGTTGATGCGGCGGGCGATTTCCTTGCGCGCAGCAACAGCCTTTTCTTCGTGCGCCAGTTCGGCCAGCGCAACGCTGCTCGTGCCAGCAGCCGTGGAATCTTGTGTGGCCGGCGTGGCTTGCTGAGGAACTGGAGCGCCGGCTGGCAGCCCGTTTGGGACAGCTTGACTGCGCGAAGCCGATTGGAAATCGGCGCGCCTCGCCGCAGCGACGTTGGTCGGCACCGTGGAAGCGGAAGGAATGGCGTTGGTCTCGGCGGCTTCGCCTGCCGCAGCGGTGGGTTCGCTGACGGCGCTGAAGGCAGAGGAGACGTTCGTCGTCAGGAGGGCGGGCGGCGTCAGGCTGTTGACCAGTTTCTCAATGAACTGGTCAATGCGCTGTTCCCCTTCGCTTTTCAAGAGGCTGCTGGTAACGCTGACCGCGACCGCCAGCAGGGGAATCAGCGCCAGCAGCGTGGTGTAGGACAGCGCCGAGGCGCGCACGGGGCAGCGGTTGCGGGCGAAGCTCCGCCACACCAGCAGCCAGAAGTGAGCGAACTTTTCCAGCCAGGAAAGCTTGTCGGCCCGGGCAATCGCTCGCTCCTCCCAACCAGGGCGGATACCGCTTGGATTTCTCCAGAGATTGAACCGCGGTCGTTTCGGCATGGCGATGCGCCCACGCTACCAAAGCGAGCGGGCAAGTCAACCGGGTCAAGTTTGGGGCGTTGTCCGAAGTGATGGCCAACGAGTTGCCGGCGCGCCGGCTTGCGGCGGGCTTTTTGAGGCATGGTTTGGCACAAAGCCGATTTGGAAATCGGCGCTCCGCAGTGGCGGTGCTTGGCGCGTCAGAAAAGATTCTGCGCCCGAAGCCGAGTTTAACTCGGCGCTCCCCACCACTGATGCCCATGCGCCGTTGCGGACATGGCTGTCCGCGCTCCTGGCTAGCGGTGTGAATCATACCGGGAGGGCTGAACCTTTTGCGCAGAACTTTGAACTTTGAACTTTGAGCTTTGAACTGTTAGTTTGCCGCCATGTCTCGGCAGGCAGGCTCGGATTCAGACTCAACACGCGGCTTTGGCGACATCATCGGCGTAGCCCTCCTCGCCGTCGCGCTGCTGCTGCTGGTGTCGCAGCTTTCCTTCGACCGGTTCGATCTGTCGTTCGTGCGGAATCCACCCAACGAGCCGGCACACAACTGGATTGGGCGCGTTGGCGCTCTTGTGGCTTACGGCCTGTTCTTTGTCTTCGGCGCAGCGGCGTACGCGCTTCCAGCCCTGCTCGCCGTATTTGGACTTGGCTACTTGTTCGATTTTTTAAGTTACCTCAGACGGCGGTGGGTGTGGGCGGGAGTGCTGATGTTTTCGTGCATGGGTTTGCTCGACCTGGTGCACCGACGCACGATCTTGTTGGATAGACTTGCCACCGCACTGAACGTGCCGCCTGGCGGTCTCATTGGCCAGACACTCTTCGATCATTTTTTTAAATACCTTGGCAAGCCCGGCGCAACGATTGTTTACGGCGCACTGTATTTTGTCAGCCTGCTTGCTCTCACGAACTTTCAACTCGGCCCGTGGCTGACGGACTGGTGGGCGCGGCGAAAAGAAACGGCGGAGGGACTTGGCCCGGATGAGCGATTGTTGGAGCGCAAGGCCCGTGAATTGGAGAAGAGGAAGCGCGCGCTGGAGGAGGAAGTGGAAAGCGCCGGGTTGGGAGCGGATTTGCAGCCCGTGCCCAAACCGACGGTGCGTGACCTGAGCGTTTCGCAACTCAAACCCGATGTCCGTGCGAAAAAGCCCGTGTCGCCGGAACCGGCAAAGGCTCCGCAGCCACAAGAAGAGACGGATTTGGTTTTGCCCCGCGAATTCGGCGCTGCCACCACGGCTGAAGTCATCGGCAGAGAACCCGAAAAGCCCGCACCGACGCAGCCAACCGAGGTTAAAGCTGGCGAGCAAAGTCCAGCCAAGGTGCCGGTTGAGGAGCAGCCGACGACTGAGAAAGTCGGTGAAGAAGAACCAGAAGGTGCCGCCGCCGCCGTTGCCATTCCACCAGCGGCGGCCAGGCCGAAGCCGCCGCGAAGACCAAAGCAGATCGCCGTTGCCGCCACTCCGAAAATCGGCGATTACCAGTTGCCCCCGCTGGATTTTCTCAATTATCCCGACACCACGGTCAAGCCGACCGAGTCGAAGGAAGAGTTGATGGCCAACGCGCGGCTCATGCAACAGACGCTGGCGCAGTTCGACATCGAAGTTTCGCTGGGCGACATCACCAAAGGCCCGACCATCACGCGGTATGAGTTGCACCCGGCGCCGGGAGTGAAGCTGGAAAAAATCACCGCCTTGAGCAACAATATCGCCGCCGCGTTGAAGGCGGAACGGATACATATTCTTGCTCCCGTGCCGGGCAAAAGTTCCGTGGGCATCGAAGTGCCCAACCCGGTCCAGGCCTACGTCGTCCTGCGCGACTTGATGGAATCCGACGAATGGCGCAGCACCAAGACGCGCATCCCGCTGGCGTTGGGGAAAGACGTTTACGGGCATCCGATTGTGGCTGACATGGCGGAAATGCCGCATTTGCTGATCGCGGGCAGCACCGGCTCGGGCAAGTCCGTTTGCATCAACTCGATCATCACCTCGCTGCTCTACCGTTTCCCGCCCGACGAATTGCGGTTCGTCATGATTGACCCAAAGGTGGTCGAGTTGCAGCAATACAACAACCTGCCGCACCTCGTCGTGCCGGTGATCACCGACCCCAAGAAGGTCATTCTGGCGCTGCGCTGGGTCGTCAACGAGATGGAAAAGCGCTACCAGATTTTCGCGCGGGTCGGCGTCCGCAACATCCGCTCGTTCAACGAACGGCCTCGGCACAAACCATTCGCCAAATCCGAGCCTGAACTTCCGTTGACAGCGAAAAAGGAAAGAGTCGAGCCGGGCGTGGATGGCTTCGCGGTGGAAGTGGACGAGGAAATCGTGGTGCCGCGCGAGGAAGACATCCTCATACCCGACAAGCTCAGTTACATCGTGGTCATCATTGACGAACTGGCGGACCTGATGCTCGTGGCGCCGGCGGACGTCGAGATGGCCATCGCCCGCATCACGCAAATGGCGCGCGCCGCCGGCATCCATTGCATCGTCGCCACGCAACGGCCCAGCGTGGATGTCATTACTGGTGTCATCAAGGCGAACATCACCGCGCGCATCGCGTTCCAATGCGCTTCGAAGGTGGACTCGCGCACGATCCTCGACGTGATGGGAGCGGAGAAGCTCATCGGCAAAGGCGACTTGCTTTACATGCCGCCGGGTTCGGCGCGGCTGATTCGCGCCCAGGGCGCGCTCATTACCGACCCCGAAATTCATAGTATCGTCGAGTTCATCGCCCGGCAGGCCAAGCCGAGCTACGAACTGGAGATTCACCAGCAGCTTCAGGGGCCGGCGGGCGACTTTGAGGACGAAAGCGGCATTGACGAGGACGAGGAACTTATCCAGAAATGCATCGAAGTCATCCGGAGCGAACAGAAGGCGAGCGTCTCGCTCCTGCAACGCCGGTTGCGGCTGGGTTACACGCGCGCGGCCCGCATCATGGACGAATTGGAGAACCGCGGCATCGTCGGCCCCAGCAAAGGCGCCGAGCCGCGGGACATCTTGATTGATCTGGACGCGGGGCAGCCGGGGGCGCCGCCCTGAATCCACGCAGGACTTGCAGTCCTGCACATGCTGGACCAGCGACAGCAAATCCGGCCTTGGCGCGACAAAGAGCGTGTCGGGAAAAAGGGTAGTGCGGGCGACTCGCCCGCCCCGGTCGGGGACCCGCCGACCGGAACTGCGGAGAACAACCTTGTGAAAAGGCCGTCCTCATTGGCTCGAACCGTTGCCCCATTCCGTCCGGCGAGTCGCCGGACGGCACAGGCGGGTCGCCTGTGCCACCCGAAAACGATTTTTCCGACACGCTCTAAACCGTGAAAATCCGTGCAATCAGTGTCAACAATTTGCGTTCATTCGTGTTTCAGTTTTTCAAAAAATCCAGGCAATTGTTCCGGCCCGAAATCCGCCAGGATTTCCCCGTCCGCATCAATCACCGGCGCCAGGTCCTGGCCCGAAAGGCGGATCATTTCATCGTAGGCCTCCTCATTCGCGATCACGTCCACGACCTCATACTTAACGCCGCGTTCGTCGAGCCAGCGCATGGCCCGCTGACACCAGCCGCAGTAGGGCTTAATGAAAAGCCGGATTCGCTTTGCATGCACACAAGATAGTGCCTGAAGTTGTCGGATTTTTCAAATGCCGCTGCCAGCCGAAGAACATCGCCGTCGGCATCACGCGGGCGCAATTTGCGCGGCATACTGGATGGGCGTCAACAAGGCTTCCAGCTCGGCGGGCTTGCTTAGTTTGATTCGATAAAACCAGCCGTTGCCGTAAGGATCGCTGTTGACAAAGGCGGGTTTGTCCACGACGGCCTTGTTGATCTCAACCACCTCGCCGCTCACCGGCGAATAAATGTCGCTGGCCGTTTTGACCGACTCGACGACGGCGCAAGGGTCGCCGGCTTTGATCTTTTTGCCGACGGCGGGCAGCTCGATAAACACCACATCGGTCAACTCGCGTTGCGCATGGTCGGTGATGCCGACGGTGGCGACATCGCCGGCCAGCCGCACCCATTCGTGCGACTTCGCGTATTTCAAATCTGCGGGAATTTGTGAACTCATAATTCTCGAACCGCAAGTTACGCAGATGACGCGGATTGGCTCAAGTCAATCTGCGCGCCGTGACACAGGCGGGGCCCAACTTGGCGGTACCGCCCGTAGTGGGGCAGCCGTCCCGGCTGCCATCGGCCTGCCGACCGTCCCGGTCGGCTTGGAGCTTGGCGAGCGAGCCGCTCGCCGGACTTCCACAGGCGGGACGCCCTGCGCCACGATGCTGGTGCTGTCAAAATGCGCAGGCACAGGCGGAAACCTTGCTGGTTTTTCTGCGAAAATCGGCGAAATCTGCGGATCAAGCTTTCCGGTAAATCGGCTTGGGCACGACAACTGCCGGTGAGCGTTTGCCGCGGATTTCAATCTCGATGGCAGTGTCGGCTTTGGCAAACTCGGGCGGCACGTAGCCCATGCCTATGCCGATGCCCAGCGACGGACTTTGCGTGCCGCTGGTGACTTCGCCGATTTTCGTTGCCGCCGGGCCGGGACTCCAAATGGCGTAATGCGGGCGCGGCGGAGCAGACTTCTCAGTCATTCTGAAGGCCACGAGCTTTTTCGCCACGCCGTTGGCCTTTTGGTGCGCCAGCGTCGCGCGCCCGACGAAATCGCCCTTGTCGAACGACACAAAAAAACCCAGCCCGGCCTCGATGGGCGTGGTTTCCTCGTTCAATTCGTGTCCGTAGAGCGGATAGCACACTTCGGTGCGCAGCGTGTCGCGCGCGCCGAGGCCGCAAGGCTTCAGGCTGAACGGCGCGCCGAACTCAAGCAGCCTGTTCCAGACACCCTCGATGTATTTGGCCGGGGTGACAATTTCAAAGCCGTCTTCGCCCGTATAGCCGGTGTGCGAAACCCAGAGCAGCGCCGCTCCGAATGGGAACACGGCGATTTCGTTCTTTTTCAACTCGGTGATTTTGCGGGGCCGCGTATCCGCGAGGGACAGCGACTTGAAAGCTTCGCAGATGAAGTCCGCGACCACCGGACCTTGCACAGCCACGGCACCAGTTTCCTCCGAAATGTCCATCACCTCCGCCCCGTCGCGTTTTGCGAAGCGAGCGCGCTGATTTTTGAGCCATGCCACGTCCGCTTCGATGCGTGATGCATTGATGACAAGCAGGTATTGCGCGACCGCGATGCGGTAGGCGTAAAGGTCGTCCACTATGCCGCCGCGCTCGTTGCACATCAAAGTGTATTGGCCTTGGCCGACGGCGAGTTTGCGGACATCGTTCGTGAGTGTTTGATTCAAAAACTGTGTCGCGCTGTTGCCGCTCACCAAAACCTCGCCCATGTGCGAGATGTCGAACAGGCCCGCGGCGTTCCGGACGGCCAGGTGTTCCTCGACGATGCTGGTGTATTGCACCGGCATCTCCCAGCCGCCGAATTCGACGAGCCGGGCACCCAGTTTTTTGTGCGCGGCGAAAAGGTGTGTGTGCTTCAACATTTGCGATTCGGCTTTGCGTTGGTGACGTTGGCTGTTGGCCGCGCCCAAAGGCCGAGCTTAAACAGACAATCGCGTAAGGAGTTCCTGCGCCAACAATTCGTACGCCGCCGCGCCGGCGCTGTGCTTGTCATAGTAAAGGATCGGCTTGCCGAAGCTCGGCGCCTCCGCCAGCCGCGTGCTCCGCGGGATGACCGTGTCAAACACGAGCGGGCCGAAATGTTTGCGCACCTCGCCCACCACTTGCTGCGAGAGGTTCGTCCGGCCGTCGAACATGGTCATCACCACCCCGAGCCATTGCAGGCGCGGGTTGACGCCGCTCTGCTGCAACTGGTTGAGCACGCGCCTCATCATCGAAATGCCTTCCAGCGCGTAATACTCGCACTGCAACGGGACCAGCAAGGCGTCGGCCGCGGCAAAGGCGTTGAGCGTCAAAATCCCGAGCGAAGGAGGACAGTCAATGAGAACGAGGTCGAACCGTTGCGACTCCAGCACTGGCTGCAACGCTTGGGCCACGCGCAGCAGGTGGTTCTCCGACCGCGCCAGTTCGAGGTCCGCGCCGCACAGGTCCACTTCACTGGGAATGACTTCGAGCCGCTCGAAAGTTGTGCGCTGAATTTTCTCGATCAGCGGCCCGTCGCCCAGCAGCGGCCGGTACGCGCTGGCGCCTTCGATTTTTTCCAGACCCACGCCGCTCGTGGCGTTGGCCTGCGGGTCGAGGTCAAACAGCAGCACGCGGCGTCCCATCGCCGCGATGCAGGCGGCCAAGTTGACGGCCGTGGTGGTCTTCCCCACACCGCCTTTTTGATTGGCCACGGCGATGACTTTGGTCGGCACGCGCCAGATTTAACGGAAGCCGCCCCGACATTCAAGTTTTTGCCCGTGCTGCTTCCTTGGCCTGGGGACAGGTATTGCCCGACTCAGCACGCGCACTTTCCGTTGCCGCGCAGTTCCAAGGTGTCGCCGAGCAGCGGTTTTCGGGCTTCGAGTCCGTGACGCTCTTTGATGAGTGCCGCCAACGTGTCGCGCGCCTTAGGTTCACCGTGGGTCAAAATGAGTTCCGGCTGGCAAGGCGCAAGGTGGTCGAACCATTCCAATAAGTCGCTTTGGCCGGCGTGTGCGCTGAAGCCGCCCAAGGTGTGAATCCGGGCCTTCACCGCGATTTTCTCGCCGAAGATGCTCACCTGCTTGGCCCGTTCGACAAGCTGCCGTCCCAGCGTGCCTTCCGCCTGAAAGCCAACGATGAGCACGGACGTTTCCGCCCGCCAGAGATTCTGCTTCAGATGATGCAGGATGCGGCCTGCCGTACACATGCCCGAACCGGCCATGATGAGACACGGCCCGCTGCAATCGTTCAGGGCCATGGATTCCTCAGCGGTAGCGGTGGGCTTTACGGTGTCCATGTCCTCGGCTAGCGGACGCTGGCGTTGAATAGCTTGAAAGTCGTCGTCGAACAACTCGACGTGTTTGAAGTAAATGTTTGTCGCCTCGATAGCCATCGGGCTGTCCACGTAAATGGGAAACTTCGGCACGGTTTTGTGTCGGAACATCAGCGCCAGCAGGTAAAGCAGCAATTGCGCGCGCCCCACCGCGAACGTGGGCACGAACATCTTGCCTTTGCGCGCGACCGCTTCCGCCACGATGTTTTCAAATTCCGCCACAGTGTCCGCCAGCGGCTTGTGATTGCGGCCGCCGTAGGTGGATTCCAGCACCACGGTGTCGGCGCGCTGAAAGCCCGCGGCGTCCTTGAGAATCGGCGCGCCCCGGGGACCGAGGTCGCCGGAGAAAACGATGCAGCGCGTGCCATTGCCATTCGCGACGTTCAACTGGATGCTGGCCGAACCGAGCAGGTGGCCGGCCTCGACGAACCGCGCGCGCACGCCGGGCGCGACCGGCACGGGTTCGTCGTAGGGCGCGGGCCGGAAGTGCGGCATCACGTTTTCCACGTCTTGGGCGCTGTAGAGCGGTTCCAAAGGCAATTCGTCGGCGCGCTGGCGCTTGCGGTTGGCGCGCTCGATGTCCTGCGCCTGCACCTTGGCGGAGTCGCGCAGAATCAGGCCAGCCAGTTCAATGGTGACCGGCGTGCAAAAGATCGGGCCGGTGTAGCCGGCTTTCGCGAGCAACGGCAGCCGCCCCACGTGGTCGAGATGAGCGTGCGTGACGAGCACGGCGTCCAGCCGCCGCGGGTCAAGGTTCTCCGGCACGCAATTCAGGGTGTCCTTGTGTTCGACGGCGTGAAACATCCCGAAATCCACCAGCACACGCGCTTGGGGCGTTTCCAGCAGGTAAGCCGAACCGGTCACGGTGCCGGCGGCGCCGTGAAAAGTGATCCGCACCGAATTTGTGCGCGCCGCATTCGCGGACGGAGCGGCGCCTCTTGATCGAGACAACGATTTGGACATGGTGGGTCCATGATTGCGATTTCTTGCGGCCGATGCAATCCGCGCGGTGGATTCGGGATTGTAGCCGCCGACGTGAGGAGGCGGACCAGACGCGCTGGATTGATTTTCCGCCTCGTCACCTCGGCGGCTACAACATGCACCGAGTCTTGAATCCACCTTGGCCCTTGGTCGGAAAAGTCCTTTCGTCGTTGCAGGGTTTGTTGCATGTTCGCAGAAGCGAGCGGCGTTTTGCGGACGCGCAACTGACATGTCCACTTATGAGAATGTAAAGGGCGAACTTCAGTCTTCGCCCAAGACGTGGTTGGTGACGGGCGTCGCGGGATTCATCGGCTCGAACCTCCTGGAGACGTTGCTCAAGCTCGGGCAGCGCGTCGTCGGCTTGGACGATTTTTCAACCGGGACCAAAAAAAACCTGGACCAGGTCAAGGCGCTCGTCAGCGCCCGGCAGTGGAACGCATTTCGATTTGTCGAGGCGGACATCTGTGATTTGGCCGCCTGTCAGAGCGCGTGCCGCGGAGTGGATTATGTGCTGCACCAGGCGGCGCTGGGCTCCGTGCCCCGCTCGCTGGACGACCCGGCGGGCAGTCACCGGAGCAACGCCACCGGATTTCTGAACGTGCTGGAGGCCGCGCGCCAGGCGGGGGTGAAGCGCTTCATCTACGCTTCAAGCAGCGCCGTTTACGGCGATGATCCCAGCCTGCCAAAGGTGGAAGAAAAACTTGGGCGGCCGCTGTCCCCGTACGCGGCGACGAAAGTGATGAACGAGATTTACGCCGATGTGTTCGCCCGCGCCTACGGATTTCCCTCCATCGGGTTGCGCTACTTCAACGTGTTCGGCGCGCGGCAGGACCCGGAAGGCGCTTACGCCGCCGTGATCCCGAAGTGGATTGCAGCGCTGTTGCGGCGCGAGCCGGTGTATATCAACGGCGACGGCGAAACGAGCCGGGATTTCTGCTACATTGACAATGTCGTTCAAGCCAACCTGCTGGCGGCCACGACCCGCAACCCCGAAGCGGTCAACCAGGTTTACAACATTGCCGTTGGCGAACGGACGACCTTGAACAATCTGTATCAAATTCTCAGTCGCCTGCTGCGCCAGCGCGATCCCGGTTTGCCCGAACGGCGGCCCGTCTATCGCGATTTCCGGCCGGGCGACGTCCGGCACTCGTTGGCCGACATCGGCAAAGCGCAGCGGCTGCTGGGCTACGAACCGACGTGCAAGATTCAGCCGGGATTGGACCGCGCGCTCGAATGGTACAAGGACAACGTCGTCTAGCTCCGGTCATCCAAAAGGAGCGCTGAATTGAACAGGGCGGTTTTGCTGGACGGCTCGCCGGGGAAGTCATTCGCCGCTTTTCATCGGCCACTGCGCCTGAACCAGCGCCTTGTAGCCGCCCATCAGCGAACAAACGTTGTGGTAGCCCATTTTCTGTGCGGCAGCGGCAGTCAGCACCGACCGGTAGCCCCCGCCGCAATACATGATGATCTCGGTGTTGGGATCGGAATACCTTTTTTCCAGGTCGCGCTCCAGGATGCCCTTCCCCAAATGCGCGGCCTCGGCGGCGTGGCCTTTCCGCCACTCGTGGTCCTCCCGCACGTCCATGAAAACGGCCGTTGGATTCCGCTTCAGCCGTTCACGCGCCTGCTCCACCGTGATCTCCTTGACCTGCGGACGCGCTTCATTGACGAGCTTCAAAAAGCCGGGCGAATGTTCCATGCCGCAAACTTAGTCGGGGACGGAGGCGGGTGCAACCTGGCAGTACCACCAGTAGTGGGGCAGCCGTCCCGGCTGCCGTTGGCCTGCTGACCGTCTCGGTCGGCACGGAGTTTAGCGAGCGAGACGCTCGCCGGACTTTCACAGGCGAGACGCCCGCGCCACTACGGTACTACTGATGGGATGTGCCGGACGCGGGCCGGTCAAACAAAATGGGTTTGCGTTGAGCGTCGGTGGTTGTTTTGCTCAGCCAATGTTTGCCGTCAACTCCAAGCGCGCCGTGGCCGCGAGCCTGGTTTTCGCCGTTTTTCTGTGGGGCGGCAACAATGTCGGCGTGAAGGTGCTGGTGGCGTTGTGGCCGCCGATTTGGGTGGGAGCCACGCGCTTTCTCTGCGCGGGGTTGCTCCTGCTTGGGATTTTGCACGGCACCGATTGGCTCGGCGTGGCTACCTGGCTCCCGGCCGATTTGAAGCGCAAACTCTGGTGGCGCGGCGGGCTGAGTCTGGCGGCCTACATCGTCGTCTTCAACTGGGCGGTGCGTTGCACGGCCGTATCGCACGTCGCGCTTTACTTGGGTGCGTCTCCGGTTTGGGCGCTGCTTTGGGAAAAGGCTGGCGGGAAAAGTGATCGCAACTTGCTGCAATCTTACGGCGCAGCGGCGCTGGCTTTCATCGGCGTGCTGGTTTTATTTTGGCCGGCGTTGAAATCGTCCAGCGGCAGCGCGCCGGGCGAGTTGCTGGGGCTGGTGGCCAGTGTGTTGTGGACGAACTTCGGCCGTCAGTGCCGGGCGCTCGGTTCAAGCCTTTCCGGCGCGGAAGTCACGGCGCACACGATGTGGCGGGCGGGCGTGCTGTTGATGCCGTTGGCGCTGGTCGAAATCGCGGCTGCGGGTTTGGTGTGGCGCAGCGAGCTGGTCTTGGTCCAGGGCTACTGCGTCGTGGCCGGTGGCGTCGCGGCCTTCGCGCTGTGGAACAACGCCCTGCGCCGCTGGCACACCAGCGAGGTGTATCTGTTCAACAACCTGATTCCGCTGAGCACGATGCTGTGGGCGCGGGCCTGGTTGAAAGAACCGGTCACGACGAACTTCTGGGCAGCGATGGTGCTGATCGTGATGGGGGTTGTCATCGGACAGGCGAGCTGGCAGAAGTTTTTTGGCGGACGCTGGCTGCCGCCGGAGTGATTCCAGCGCAAGCGACTTAAACGATGGAACAATATGGACGTAAAAAGTCTTTCTGAAGTGCCGGCCTTCATCACCAAGGACGGCTCTGAAATCCGCGAGTTGCTCGCCTATCGCAACTCCGCGATCCGCAATCAAAGCCTGGCGGAGGCGCGGTTGCCGGTCGGCGGCAGCACGCAGGAACATTACCACGCGCAGGCCGAGGAAATTTACTACATCACCGATGGCGCCGCTCGAATCCGAATCGAAGGCGAGACGCGCGCGGTAGAAGCCGGCGACGCCGTCGCCATCCCGCCGGGCAAGAGACACAAACTCTGGAACACGGGCAACGAGACGCTGCGGCTGCTGTGTTGCTGCGCGCCGGCTTATGAGCACAGCGACACGTTCATCACGGAAAAGTGAATTGACCAGCCGGACTAATCGTCTTCTACTGGAGGTGCGTTTGGTGTCCACCCTTTAGCTTGGATATTTCACACGCTGTAGCCGCAAACTTCAGTTTGCGCCTGGGGGCCCACAGCCGGCGGGCAATCGCAACCTGAAGGTTGCGGCTACACGCCGTGGGCCATTCGAGGCGCGTGTGAAATTTCCGGGTTAGGGTGTGGCGGGCGTCGGGACACGCTGAAGCGTGGACACCAAACAACCCGGTGAGGTATTTCGTCCTCCCCGGAGAACGTAAGTTCATGGCGACTTCTTAGTCATGCGTTTCTTCAATTTAGTGGGCGCGATCCTCTGCGGGATTTTGGCGACGGGTTGTGCGACGAACGCCAACGGCCCGCAAACCGCAGGCAGGAAAGCCGCGGGCGCAATCAAAGCAGGCTCGCGCCGGCCGGCGCCCCAACTCTTCGTGCCCGACCCCGCGCTGGTTGGGCGGGTCGTGAAGGTCAACACGAATGGTCATTTCGCAGTGCTGAATTTCCCGCTCAGTCGCATGCCGGTTTTAGATCAACCCCTGGGTGTTTATCGCAACGGCCAGAAAGTCGGCGAGTTGAAGACGACCCGTCGGCAGCTTGACGACAACGTCGTGGCCGACATCGTGGCCGGCGAATGTCAGGCCGGCGATGAAGTGTCGGACCGCTGACGGACAGCAACACTGCTGGGCTGCCTCAACTGCCGCCACCGCTTGGAGTTCCCCGAAAGACTTCGGGGCAGGCGCCGCCCGTGAGGTGCGGCCCCGGAACCGGCTGAAGCCGGGACACCAAACGCGGGCGGGTCGTAGCACTGGCCGGGGTGTTTGGTGTCCACGCTTTAGCGTGTTCCTCCGGCATTGACAGCCTGACGGCTTCAATCTTCCGATTTGGGCTGTCCGTCCCCGGCCTTTTGCGCGACCGCTTTGGCGGTCTTTGACGGCGTCTGTTTCTGGTAAGGCGAATGGAGGTTGAAGTAAATGCCGCAGAGCGGGCGCGGGCCGTCGGTCTGGCTCAGAATGATGGTTACGTGCCGGTCGAGCGCGATGCCGTGACGCAGGTGCGGACCGCGGTTCTCGTAGGCGCGGATGGCCTTGGCCATCAAAGATTCCAGCGCTTCGAGAAACTGCTCGGGCGTCTTCTCGAGGCACACCACGAATTTCTCGTACGCCTTGACTGCGTCCGCGATTTCTGTTTTGAACGTCTCAACCGTCATGGCCTTGAAGTTAAAAAGCCGCTGTCAAAAGTGAAGTAAAAACGCGCCGCGCCCCGGAAATTAGGCGTTTGGCTCACCGCAAACATGTCACGCGCTGCAGCCGCAAGCTTTACCACGTGTCACGTGGTGAAGCTTGCGCCCCGGAGCGGTCGCAAACCCACAGCGCGACCTGAAGGTCGCGGCTACAGCCAGTGGCAGCGCGTGCAAAAACATGTAGGCTAGTATTACTCTGTTAAGTGTTGACAGCCACTGTTTCACGGGCATAACGGCTGGATGCAATGGAACCAAAAGCTATGGCGGCGCAGCCTGGATCAGTTTGCTGAGTTTCTCGAGCCCCTGGTCGCCGAGCTGGGGCGCAGTGAACGGCGCGCGGGCGCAGCGCTTTACGTGCAGGGCTTGCTCGTCCCTGGGGAAAGGAAAGCCCTCGAGCCGATGGCTGAGCGGCTGGGGATTGACAGTCAGAAGTTGCAGCAGTTTCTGGCCGACAGTCCGTGGGCTGAGCAAGACGTCTGGCGGGCTATCCGGCGGGAAGTGGTGCCGGTAATGGAACCGCTGGCCGCTTGGATTATTGATGAGACCGGCTGGCTTAAGCAGGGAAGCAAGTCGGTGGGCGTGGCCCATCAACACTGTGGTGCCGTGGGCAAACAAGCCAACTGCCAGGTCAGTGTGGAAGTAGTGGTCAGTGACGGCGAGCTTGCCGCCCCGGTGGCGGGGCGCTTGTATTTGCCAGAGAAATGGGCCACCGACAAATCGCGGCGCGCAGCGGCCGGGGTGCCGGCGGAGGTGGCCTTTCAAGCCAAGCCGGCTATCGCCCTGGACTTGGTTAAACAGGTGCTGGCGGACGGGGTAAGTCCCGCGCCCGTGCTGGGGGATGAGGTTTATGGGGCCGCCGGCGAATTGCGGTGGGGGCTGCGGCATTGGGGATTGGAATACTTTCTGAATGTTGGGGGCGATTTGTCGGCCTGGACGCGACCGGTCAAGACGCGCTGGGCCAAGAAATATTGGGGGATAGCCGAGGGCCAGAGGGAGCCCGCTTCACTGGCCGCTCTGAGCCAAGCGTTTATGCAAGCGCAGTGGCACGCGGTGGCTTGGCGGGCCGCGGATGGCACCAAACGCAAAACCCGAATCGCTTGGGTGTCGGTGTGTGCGTTGAGCGATTGGGATCGGGATACTGGTGAGTGGCCACAGACCTGGTTGGTGGTGGACTGGCCCGAAGGGGACCCTGAGCCCCACCACTTGTATCTCGCGTGGTTCAAAACCAAACCGTCCCCGCAACGTTGTGTGCGCTTGAGCCGGGGTCGCTTTCCCGTCGAGCAATTCTTCCAACGCGCCAAAACCGACTTGGGGTTGGACCACTATGAAGGCCGATCCTGGCAGGGCTTCCATCATCACCTGGTGCTGGCGGCGGTGGCGTATCTGTTTGTGATGGTGATTTACC
>Ga0315289_10007113_pt1 | contig 16370 bp, 13 predicted proteins | sample YL17G11_40_MG_FD_203452 | JGI IMG/M metagenome (GOLD analysis project Ga0315289, IMG submission 203452) | Sediment microbial communities from Yellowstone Lake, YNP, Wyoming, USA - YL17G11_40 | ecosystem: Environmental > Aquatic > Freshwater > Lake > Sediment | place: USA: Wyoming | collected... | reverse complement strand
TACTCACCAATTTTGGAGAAAAATATTGGTATGGGGTATATAGAACGATATTATGCGCAAATTGGGAATCAAATTGATATTGAAATAAGAGAGACTTTACACAAAGCAGTTATTGTCGAGAAGCCATTTGTGAAACATCATTCAAAGAAATAGATGAATTACACAGCTACAATGTCATTACGAGTGAGTGAAACGAGTTTGACAATTTTGTCTTTATGGTTCAACAATTATTTTTTAAATAGTCACAAAGAAAAATATAAAAAAATCTAAATAAAAAAGGGGGACAGACGATGAGTATCTGCCCCCCTTTTTTTATTAAGAAAATTTATTCTTTATCCATTACTGCTTCTTCTGGTAACATATTTGGAATATCATCTATAATCTCATATTTTCTTTTACATTGGGTACATTTCAACCATTTGTTCTCTATGAGTTGAAGTGGTTTTTTATCGACAGGACATACAAGTATCTCAAGCAATTCCTTTGATATCATATTCATAACCTCATCTTAGAAAGATTTCTGTAAAAGGGGGAAAGAGGATGAACATCCCTTCCCTCTTTCTATTATAAATCAATATCCCAGTTAACAAAGCTGAAGGGAATAAGCAAACAATCTAAAAATACATAACTTTCTTCTTTTGTATCCCTTGTAATTTTAACCTCATCGAGGTGATATGTTCCGGGTCGATTAGTAATCATATAAAGAAGTGACATAATAGACCTATTTGTTCCTCTCGCTCTAATCCTGATAGGAGTGATGTTGCCTAAAGGTGGTTTTTCTATAGGTGTTGGAGTTGCTGCAAATCTCCCAAAACCATACAACATATCTGCTTCACCCATTCGACCCGCACCTCTTTCACCTGGTCCTTCACCCATCATCATCATAGCTTCTTCAGATGAATACGCCGATCGAGGGGTTGGGGTTGCTTGGCTCGGGTCAGGTGTTGGGGTCTTAACCCAGACTAATTCCCATTTGTAAAAATCAGCACCATCAATTGACGAAACATTCGATTCTATTGCCTTATCAATGAAATCGTTTAAGAATGTAAATTGCTTGATGTAATTATATAAGGTACTTTGGTCAGGTTCTTCAACTTTTAATAACTCGTAAATCTGTTTCAAGTCGGTAGCTAAATCACCTTTGTTTTTATCAAGATAGTCTGCAAATGTAATTTTGATAAAGAATGGGACAGGTTCTCTTAATCTACTGACCAGGTTGAAATTAAAGCCAAGATTGTTAAGAGCGGCTAAGAACTCATTGATTAATCTTTGTTTATCAAAAGGATTTTCTGTTTTATCTATGAGTGGGAAAGTATCTTTTGCTCTTCTGAGAGAGTCTTTTACTTCGGCTGAGGTTAATTTGGAATTCAATCCTTCAGGCAATTGCCAGTATTTAGTTACATTAATCTGAATTTTTGAAGTTTCTTTTTCTCGTTCTTGTAGTTTCTTTATCTCATCAATGATACCCGGGATAGAGGTATTAATGCCCTCATAATCAATCTTTAAATTAGTTATCGATTGATTAAATGCCTGGTCATATTCTTTATTAATATCCTCCATCTTCTTTATAAAATCAGGGTTTGTTTGAACTCTCATCACATTATCAAATCTCTGTTTATCCGCTTCGTAACTGGCTCTCTTTTCGTTATAGTTTTTAATTATGGGTGCAAATATAAGTAAATGAACAAGCAAAATTACCACTAAACATATAATTCCCCCTGCAAGTAATTTTTCTCTTTTACCCAATTTTGCCATTTATTATCCCTCATTTATTTTGTTATTTTAATCTTCTCAAATAAGAATGCCTAAATCTAAAACAAAAATCAACAATAATTTTTTGTTGTGATAAAAAGTTTATTCAACCACAGAGAATACAGAGTATAATAATTGAAATTTAATATATGTTTTTATCCGTATTAATCAGTGTTTATTTCTGGTTCCTTTCGATGTATTTTTCTGAATTTCTCTTTTCCCAGAGCTTGGCATATTTCATAAAAACACTCATCGCCGCTAATTTGCAGATCATATAACCTTCCTTGCCATCTAAAAATCCCAATTTAAAAACATATTGTCTTATAAATCTCCATAAAGGTCTCAAGGTTAAATGATACCAGTGGACATCTTTTGTCTTTTTCCCTCTATCAATAGATGCCCAGGAAGTATATCTATCCCATTTTTTTAAATATTGTTCAAAGCTGTCAAAGGTATAATGCAAAAGTTTATTGTTCAAAAATCCAACTTTTCCGTCGAGAATAATATCAGCGTGAACTTCTCTATCCTGATATTTTCCCTTTCCTCTCCGAAATAATCTCAGACACTTATCCTTGTTCCATCCGCAGTGCTTTATTTCTTTTCTAAGAAAATGATTTATTCGATAGATATAAAACCCATCATATTCTGTTCCATTGACTAAAATTTTTACAATCTCATCTTTTAATTCAGGAGTTACTCTCTCATCAGAATCTACAATCATAATCCATTCGTTCGATAATTGAGGAATAGCCCAATTTTTTTGACTTGCTGAATTGATATATTCGTGCTGGAGAATTTTATCCGTATATTCGCGTGCAATTTTTAATGTGTTATCGGAACTATAAGAATCAATGATAACAATCTCATCAGCCCATTTTACTGATTCGAGACATTCTCGAATATTTTTCTCCTCATTGAAAGTTGGGACAAGTATAGAGATTTTTTCACGCCTTTGTTCAGTTGATTTATTGTTTTTTTCCATAAGATATTTATTATCCTTAAAATAATGAAGAGTATCATAGTATGTCTAATTGTAGGGGTTTGATTTATCAAACCCGAATAGTTGGGCGTGATAAATCACGCCCCTACAAAATACAACTGTCATTGCGAGCTCACGAAGTGGTGAGCTGAAGCCCTGAGCGTAGCGAAGGGGTGGCAATCTCGTTTTTTTCAGATATCTTAATTTTTATCTTAAAATTCATTTAAATAAGCTGAATTATTTATCAATGAAATGTAACCTTCAACAATATTTTCATAAAAAATTAAGATTGCATAATTGATACCTAACATTGTAAAAATCACATATAATTAATAATAAAATAGATAACCACGAAGTATACGAATCTTTACGAATTTTTTAAAATATTTGCCAATGTTTATGTGGTTAATTATCAATATTTATTCTTCGAGATCTTTGTGGTCTTAAAAATTTTATTTAGTATCATATAAATAATATTATGCTCAAGACATTAATACAAAATAAAATTTTATTTACGGTTATAATTTTTGTATTCTTAATACTTTCTTTCTCCTCAATTCCACTTTTTATTTCTTATATTATTCTTACAACCCCTTTTTCAGACAATAATCAAGAAGTTGAAATTAGTATTGAAAGGGGAGCAACGGCAAAAAAGGTCGCTACTATCCTTCACGATAACGATTTGATAAAAAGTAAAAGCCTTTTCTTATTGTCAATAAAATTTGTAGGAAAATCAAATATTATTAGAGCCGGGAAATATAAAATAAGAAAAAACCTGAACACTTTTGAATTGATTGATATTATTACTGGAAAAAACTCGATTAATATTACTATTCCCGAAGGACTAACGATTGAGCAAATCGCACTTTTATTAGAACAACAAGGAATTATTTCATCCAAAGAGCAATTCATTGAAAGTACTAATAATATCAAAATACCTTTTGAAGTTCCACAAAATCGAGCTACACTTGAAGGCTATCTTTTCCCCGATACATATAATTTTGTGAGGAATATGGTAAATTCAGAAATCTTGAACATAATGTTGAACCGATTCAAAAAGAAAATAGATTCGCTACAAATTGATTTTGAAAAGATAAAATTATTACTTGATGAAATTGTAATTATTGCATCACTTGTTGAAAAAGAAGCGAAGGTAGATGATGAACGCTCCCTCATTGCCACTGTATTATTGAATAGACTTAAAAAGAAAATGAAATTAAATTGTGATGCTACGGTGAGATATGCATTGAAAAAATATGATGCTCCACTCACGAAAGATGATTTATTAATTAATTCCCCTTATAATACCTATCTTTATTACGGATTGCCACCATCACCAATCTGTAATCCAGGCTTAAAATCTATTATTGCTGTTATAAATCCATTTGATGCTGATTATCTCTATTATGTTTCTAAAGGGAATGGCACACATTATTTTTCCAAAACCCTCAAAGAACATAATCAGGCGGTGAAAGAATTTCTGAGAAAAAATAATTAACCACGAATCGCACGAATTTTCACGAATGATAAAAGAAATATTATTTTTATTAATGGTTTCATTTTTCATCTGTGTATATCTACGTTCATCTGCGGTTCATATTTTTTTGACCACGATGACACTACGAACACAAAAAATTTTGTTTAACCACAGATTCACACGGATTAACACAGTTAAAGAATATTCTTTTAAGATAAAGTTTTAATTCCTACAAAAAATCCCTTGATTCACTGTTTTCAGAAGGATATTATTGTTCTGTTAATTTGACTTTAAAAGGAAATTTCTTTAAGAAAAGTTAATAAAAGTGATGGAAGGAATGATTAGGTATAGAGATTTATGAAAAAGGTAATATTTATTGAAGCCAGGGCGCCTGGAGCGCATATTTATAGTATTTATGTTATGCCAAGATTAGGTTCCTTGATTTTGGGAACAATTCTCAAAGAGAAAGGGTATGATGTCGAGGTTTATCTTGAGGATTTGAGTTCACCAAGTTTTGACCAAATTCAAAAGGCTGATATAGTATGTATCTCGACAATTACTGTAACTGCTCCGAGAGCTTATATAATTGCTGATAAGGCTCGGAAGGCAGGGAAAACTGTTATCATCGGTGGTCCCCATGTAACTTTCTTGCCTGATGAAGCCCTTGAACATAGTGATTATGTGGTTAGGGGAGAAGGTGACATTTCATTTCCTAAACTAATCGAGGCGATTGAGAATAATGAGAAACCTTATGGAATAAATGGTATTTCATTTAGTGATAATGGTCAAATAATTCATAACCCACCACAAGATTTTATCTGGAATCTTGATGAAATACCTATTCCCGATTATTCTTTATTAAAAGGTTGGGGTAGGAAAAATTCCATAACGTCGGTAGCGACTTCGAGAGGATGTCCTTTTGGTTGCAAATTCTGTTCGGTTATAACAATGTTTGGCACGAAATACCGCTTTAATTCTATCGATAGAGTCATAGAAGAAATTAAAATACATCAGAAAAGTGGCAGAACAATATTTTTCTGTGATGATAACTTCGCCGCTAATCCGAAACGCACAAGGGAACTTCTGGAAAGGATGCTGAAGGAAAATATTAAGGTTCAATTTAGTGCTCAGGTTAGAACAGATATTACAAAGGATGAGGAATTAGTTAAATTGTTGGCAAAAGCAGGTTGTTACACCGTCTTTGTTGGATTTGAATCCATTAATCCTGAAACGCTTAAACTTTATGATAAAAAACAAAGCTTGGATGACATTAAGAGAAGCATCAGGGTTTTTAAAGAAAGTGGGATTCATATTCATGGGATGTTTGTTCTCGGTAGCGATGCCGATGATATTGAGACATTGCGAGAAACAGCGAAATTTGCCAAGGCTATGGATATTGATTCGGTCCAGTTTATGATGCTTGTTCCATTGCCAGGAACGGAAGTTTATTATAGTCTTGAATCTCAGAACAGGCTTCTTCACAAGGATTGGAGTAAATATAATGCGCATTATGCAGTTTTCGAACCGAAATTGATGACACCTCATGAGCTTCAATCAGAGACTTATCGAGCAATGAGAAAATTCTATTCCTGGAAATCCATATTCATAAGACTATTTAAACTCGACTTCCAGTGGGTATTTATAAAGCTCTATGGCAAGTATCAGCTTAATCATTCCACAAAACTATTAAATACTTATGTAAAAAATCTGAAGAAGCGTTTTTGGGATAAGATTGAACAAATTAAGATTCATCTACCGACTAATCGTATAAAGAAAATAGGATTACCATCCATTAATATTGATCCAAAACTGAAAACCTTTTTTGTAACATTCTTTGAGAATTTAAAGATTAAGGTCGTGGAAGTTGACGAGAAGAAGATTCCTGATATTGAAAATAATAAAGACAGATTAGATGTGATAATCAGAGAGCAGATTTCTATTCTTACGAAAAAAGTTGATTTGATTATTGTTCCTATTATTAAAGGGATTGGGGAAAAAGTTGATGATATAAAAACAGGTTCTGAAAAATTTTCCCAACAAGTAATTGATAATATTAAAAAGCAAAAAGATGCGTCTGTGCTTGCGATTGAAGTTCAACTGGATAATCTTAAAAGCACCTGCATTAATATTGGAGTGGCTCTGGACAAGAGTATTAGAAAGGTTAGAAAAGCCTATCGAAAAGCCCTTAAGTCATCAGGATTATATGAATTAATTTCCATTCACCCGCATAGGTAATTTTTGGAGTGTGGTAAATTGCTCCCACTTTGAGTAGGGGCGCATATATGCGTTCCCTATATCCAACCCTGAATGGGTTGCAGATAATAGCCCAGCGTAATCACGCTGGGTATCTAATATAAAGTAAGTGTTTTAAACCCTGTAAGGGTTTCGCAAAAATAATTATTGGACAGGAATTGTTAAAAATTTATAATTTCGCACCACGATATTTTAAAAATTGCTATTATTGATTTTTTATGCAAACCATTAAGAATCTATTAGATAATATAAACAAAGTAATTATTGGCAAAGAAGATGCGGTAAAATTAATTCTGACTGCATTGTTTGCAAAGGGGCATATCCTTATTGAAGACGTTCCTGGAGTTGGTAAAACGATGTTGGCGAAGAGTCTTGCCTTATCTGTAAACGCTGATTTCAAGCGTATTCAATTCACTCCTGACCTTTTACCATCCGATGTTACGGGCTTATCTATTTATAATCCGAAAGAAATGACATTTGAATTTCGTGAAGGTCCTGTCTTTAGTAATATTTTGCTTGCGGATGAAATTAATCGTGCCACACCTCGAACTCAATCCAGTCTCTTAGAATGTATGCAGGAATATCAGGTAACTGTTGATGGTAAGACATATAAGATGCCTGATGTGTTTTTTGTTATTGCAACGCAAAATCCGATTGAACAACAGGGCGTCTATTTACTTCCTGAAGCTCAGCTCGATAGGTTTCTGATGCAGATTGATATTGGTTATCCGACGAATTTTGAAGAAATGAAAATGATGGAAGAACAGAGAGTTCAGCATCCGATTGAAAAATTAAATGCGGTGGCTGAATTATCGGAAATTATTGAGATTCAGAACAATGCGAAAGAAGTTTATATTGATGAAACTATCAAGAAATATATTGTGGATATTATAAACCATACCAGAAATAGCGATGCTTTGATATTAGGTGCGAGTCCGAGGGCATCAGTATCTTTGATGAAGGCTTGCCAGGCTTATGCCTTGATTAATGGTTCAAATTTTGTGATGCCAGATTTTGTGAAGGTGTTATGCAAACCAGTCTTAAGACATCGTCTCATCCTCAAACCTCAGGCAAGAATCAGTGGCGTAAAAACTGATGATGTCATCGACAAAATCCTCAAAGAAGTCGAAGTGCCAATTGGATTTGTGTGATTAATAGAGATTAACCACTACGACACGACGAACAGAAAAGAAAATATAAAAATATTTTTGACAGGATTAACAGGATTCACAAGATAAATTAATTTTAATTGATATTCTAACAATTCTGTCTGTCATTTCTGAAATTCTTTGTATAATCTTTGCGTTCTTTGCGCCTACTCTGTGTCCTCTGCGGTTAAGGTAGTTCTTATTTTAAACTAATCTTATCAACTTTCATATAATTCCTCAAAACCTTAGGGATAACAATTGAACCGTCAGGTTGTTGGTAGGTTTCGAGGATTGCGATGACTGTGCGGGGGAGAGCAAGGCCTGATGCGTTTAAAGTGTGGACAAATTCGGGTTTTGATTCGCGGTCTCTTTTGAATCTTATATTGGCTCTCCGTGCCTGAAAATCTTCAAAGTTTGAGCAAGAGGAGACTTCTAAATATTTTTTTGCTCCCGGTGCCCAGACTTCTATATCGTAACATTTCGCCCCTGCGAATGATAAATCTCCTGTGCATAAAATTTTCACGAGATATGGGAGTCCTAACATCTGCAAAATCTCTTCTGCATTCTGCAATAATTTTTCGTGTTCATCATAAGATGTCTCAGGTAATGTGAACTTTACCATTTCAACTTTATCAAATTGATGAACACGGGTTAATCCACGTGTCTCTTTTCCGTAAGAACCTGCTTCGCGCCTGAAACAGGGTGTATATGCAACTTTATAAATCGGTAAATCTTTCGCATCGAGAATTTCACCACTGTAAATATTTGTCACAGGCACTTCGGCTGTGGGAATCAGGAATAAATCGTCGAATTCGATGCAATACATATCTTCCTCAAGCTTTGGCAATTGACCTGTCCCGGTCATAGTTTGACGATTCACCAAAAATGGTGGGAAAATCTCTTCATAACCGTGCTTCTCGATATGAACATCAATCATAAAATTTATTAGAGCGCGTTCGAGTCTTGCTCCTAATCCAGTGAACATTGCGAAGCCCGAGCCTGAAATTTTTGATGCTCTTTTAAAATCGAGAATACCAAGCATTTCACCTAATTCTAAATGGTCTTTTGGCTTAAAGCTAAATTCTTTTTTCTCACCCCATTCTTTTACGAATTTATTATCCTTTTCATCTTTTCCGATTGGGGTTGTGTGATGAGGAACATTTGGAACCCAGAGGAGAAGTTGAGAAAGTTTCTCATCAATTTCTTTTATCTGGTCATCAATGACCTTTATTTTATCAGAGATTCCTTTGACTTCCTCCATTAAATTAGTTGCATCTTTACCTTCTTTTTTAAGTTTACCAACCTCTTTTGAGATTTCATTTCGTTTATTTTTAAGATTATCACCCTCAAATGTAAGGTCTCTTCTCTTTGCATCCAAATCAAGAATCTCATCAATATTAACCTTCTCATTTTTATTCTTAACTGCTTCTTTGACCTTATCCGGATTATTTCTTATAAATTTTAAGTCAAGCATTATTAACCTCTCATAATGATAAGTATTTTAACCACGAATCACACGAATTCTCACGAATTTTTTATTTGTAGAATTCTTATACAATAAACTTTCTTGAGAAACTTTTCTTACAGAATGATTCTGAATTTTTTAATTATTTACACATTCCCAAAGGCATTGCAATATCAATGTGAGCTAAAGCACTAAGTGGATAATGTTGACTTGCTTCAAGGACTTCAATGACTAACCGTTCATTATTTTCACCAATATCCAGAATTACTCCCGGTAAAACCTCACGATTTTCTTTAAATTTTCCTTCGCTAATTTTGATATACAAAGCATAGGCTTCAGTATCATAACTTATTCTCATACTATTCACCTTGTATCGCTTTGTGATATTATTCTATAAATCTTTTTAATCGGAGCAATATTATAAATTGATCCTAAAGCAGCAATTAAATCTTTTTTAGATGTAATTTGTAGAGCCTTATTAACAGCGTTGTTTATATTTTCGCACTGATAAACTTCATTAAAATACTTTTTTGCGATTTCGGTGACTTTGTCAACTTTCATTCCTCGTGGTGTATCAACAGGGACTGCGATGAATTTGTATTCTATTCCTTCAACAATAAAATTTTTGATGATTGCATCTAAGTCCTTATCTTGTAGGACGCCTAAAATCAAGGTAATTCTTTTGGGCTTGAATACTTCCTGAATCGTTTCGCTTAAGGCTTTTGCTGAAAGGGGACAGTGAGCGCCATCGACGATGAAGATGGGGGCTGGGGATTGGAGGATTTCGATTCTTCCTTCCCATTGTGTTGTTTTGATACCATTTTCAATGGCATCATTACTGATTTTAAGATTGTTTTGTTTGAGTATTTCAATTGCGGTTAATACAGCTAAGATATTGTTGCATTGATGTATGCCTATTAAAGGTATTTCTATATCTTCATAAATTTTTTCGAAAACTTTATAACTGACGATTTGTTTATTCCTACTTGTTTTTCTGTCTATTAATTGAGTGCATTCGCTGACCAGATAACAGGGAGCGGATTTTTCTTGCGCAATTTCTTTAAGCAAGTTTTCAATATTTTTATCTTGAGGTGAGATAATCACAGGGACATTATTTTTAATGATTCCGGCTTTTTCTTGTGCGATTTGCTCAATTGTATCTCCAAGATAAAATGTGTGGTCGATTCCTATTGAAGTGATAATAGAGATTAAGGGTGTGATGACATTTGTCGTATCGAATCTACCTCCCATCCCTGTTTCAATCACTGCGATATCGAGATTCGATTCGCTGAAATAGAGAAAGGCGCATAAGGTTAATAATTCAAATGTTGTTCTATAACTCAAGCGAGGCTTCTCTTTGTTCGAGTCCAGGAATTTTTTAATTTTATTAATAATTCTAACAAAATCCTCATCAGATATATCCTGGTTATTAATTCTGATTCTTTCATTGATTTTACGGATGTGGGGGGAAATAAACATTCCTGTTTTGAGACCATTCTTAAAGAAAATATTTGAGAGAAATGCAGTGACGGAGCCTTTTCCTTTTGTTCCCGCGATGTGGATTGATTTAAATTTTTTATGTGGATTATCAAAGTGTTCAAGGAGTTTCGTAAACGATTCAAGAGAAAGAGCTGGCTTTTCTTTGGCGACAATTCTCTCATAGTCTATGAAACTATATAGAAAATCGACAGCTTCTTTGAGGTTTGTTATTGTCATTGCTAAAATACCTTGACACTTAGAATAGTGATTGTTACATATAAGCTAATCATTTTTTCTGTGTCTATAAAAATCTATTATTTAAGTTTATAAATCCAAAAAATCAATAATATAGTCACAGAGAACACAGAGATTTAAAAAGGAATCAAGAAAGATTATGAAGAGATTTTTATTGTTTATTATCTTCTTATTTTTGATTATCGGTTGTCATAAAAGATTGCCAGTAAAGGATTATACTTTAAATGACCCGAGATTGACAAAAAGGTATCCTAAATATTTTACAGCAACCACATTTAATCGTTATAGGCATAATGTTTATAAGAAGGTTAGTGAAAGAAAGGCTAATTTTTTTGCAAGATTTTCTGTCCCGGGAAATTATGATGATTTGAAAGATTTTTATGCCTTAGATAAAAGTTCGAGGGGAAAGATAAGGACAGATTTTGGTGAGATGAATGCTGAGATTCCGTTGGAAGAAGAACAAACCGAACCCACAATGGGAGCAGAACCTAATACAGAAACTAAAGATAAAAATGTTAACAAATCAGATAAAAAATTGCAAGAAGTTGATAAACAGAAAAAGAAGTTAAATCCCTCAGCCACCAAGGAAACAGAAAAAATTCAACAATCTAAAAAAGAGGAGAAAACAAAGCCAGATAAAGAATTAGTGAAGGTTGAGGAAACTAAAGAACTGAAAAAGAGAGAAGTTAAAAACACTATTGATTTTGAGGTTCCTGAAGAATATATAAAGCTTACTGAATTAGGGTTACCGGATTATTATAGAACATTTTTGTCAGATAAAAATGAAAGAGTTGTTGAGGTTTTGTATATTGAAAAGGATTTGATGTTTCAATTCGTAAATAGAAGATTGGCTTATGTAGGTGAAGTATCTGATTTAGAGCTTACCTTACTTGAAAAAGGGTATCCACAGAGTGTGTTTATAAGGAATACTAAAGAGGGAACTAATGTAATAACATTAATTTATACAAGTAGATTTGGGACAATGCAAAAAATTTATTCTATTTGTGATGGTGTTAGAGAACATTATCAAGAAATTCCGTAATACGTAATATTAGTTAAAAAATCTTTGCTTAATAAGGATTGCAAAACGTGAAAGCAAGAGCATATATGTTGAAACTTTGTTTCTTATTATTTTCTTTGTCAATTTTTCTTTCCTGCTCATTTTCACAGAAACCTACTGTTGAAGAAAAAAGAAGCAAGGCTATTGACTTTATAGTAGATGGTGAAAAACAGGAATCATTGGGTGAGTATGTTGTCGCTATAAAAATCTATGATGAGTCATTGGGATTATCTGAGAGACCAAGAGCGTATTATAATCTTGGTCATTCCTATATGAAACTTTCTGAATATGAAAAGGCAATAGTTAATTTTGAGAAAGCAGTTGAACTTGCAAAAAATTATAGGCTTGCTAAAACGGAATTGGCGCAAGCAAGAGAAATTTTAAAATCAGGCACAGATAAAAATAAATCAAGCTATTTACTTCCTTCTAATGCCGATATAGAATCAGCAAAAGTCAAAGATGTTGAACCAATGCAACTCTCATCGGTTAGTGATAGTGCTGTAAAAGCTGATAGGGATAAATTATCATCAACTGTGACACTTGCTCAAATATCAAGTTCTGAAGAAACTCCTTCTCCTGTTCAATTACCACCAGAACAAGCATCTCAAACTGAAGCGGACAAGAAAAAGCCAGTTCCTACTGTGGAAGATGTTAATGCATACTTAAAGGATGGAGTAAAGAAAGAACAGGCTGAAACTGATACCACAAAATTTGGTAAGGATAGTAGAATTGCACTTAATGATTTTGTCTTTCATAAAGAAAAAGCGAGGAAATATGTTGAAGTAAAAAGATATGATTATGCACTCTCCGAATATAGAGAAGCATTGAAATTAAATCCCGGGGATTCCGAATCTCTTATTGAACTCAGCGCTGTTTATGAAAAAATGGGCAATCCAGAAAAATCGTTAGAGATGCTAAAGACACTTGAAACAAAAGAACCTAAGAATCCGAAAATCTTCTTCAATATCGCAAATATGAGAAGAATGATGGGTGAATATGAAGAAGCACTAAAATATTATAATAAAGCATTAGAATTGGATTCAGCTAATCCCGTTATTATGAATCACATTGGTTATATTTATAAAAAAATGGGGGGTTATGATAAGTCGGAAAATTCATATCTACAGGCTATTGTAGCCTCTCCAGGATATGTAAATACATATATAAATCTCGGGATATTATATGATGATTTTCTCAATGATAATGAAAAGGCTTTAAGTTATTATAAAAAATATCTTGAGTTAGGAGGGGAGAGAAAAGCTGAAGTCAATAAATGGATTATGGATATAGAGAAATAAGAAATATATTAATATAAAATATTATAAATGGAGATAGAAGAAAGTTTACAATTCTCAATATATAACTTTTCATTACAATATGATCTGCAATTATATATATTTGCATAAAACGACATCTAAGGCTTTTGATGTCGTTTTTTATTTAATGCGAAATTATCTTAATTTTCTCAATATCCTTAGTAGAAGGCAAATATAGAGATTTAATTCTTTTTTAATGTTTAGGATGTAATTCCTATTAAAAATTTGATTGATTAAGTGTAAAAAAACATTGAATATACAAAGATTTCTATTAAATATATAAACTGTTAAAATTAATTTTGTGAGACTTGTAGTTATGATTATGCATGATTATTATAAGATACTTGGTGTGAATAAAACTGCCACATTCGAGGAAATCAAAAGCGCCTATCATAAATTAGCTAAGGAATATCATCCTGATAAAGTTACGGAAGATAAGAAGAAGGATAAGGAAGAAGAATTTGCCCTTATTTCTAAAGCCTATAATATTCTGAAGGATAAAGAAAAAAGGAAAGAATATGATAAGCTTTTGGCTGATATGAAAAAGAAGATTAAAGAAGGGAAGGCTCCACAACCTGATACTGATGCGGTATCAGCCGTATCATCGAAAACTTCCAAAACAGAGTTAAATGAAATAGCGGATAAAGCGTTCAAGATGGGAGTTTCACTGTTTAATTCGGGGCAGTATGTAAAGTCTATTGAATATTTTGAGTCTGCGGTAAAGGCTAATAAAGATAATGCTGATGTGCATATGTTTCTTGCATTAGCTTATGCCTTTTCTAAAAAGAGTGTAAACAAAGCTGTTGACTATTGCAAAAGGGCTATTGAATTAGACCCCTGGAATATTATGTATAAAATCCATTTGGGTAGAATCTATAAGATGGCAGGCATTAAGTCCCTTGCTGAACAGACATTCAAAGAAGTTTTAAAGTGGGAACCTGAAAATAAAGAAGCTAAATTAGAATTGCGGATGCTTAATGGTAAATCTTCTGCAAGGCTTTTTAATTTCTTAAATAAATTTTTCCAGAAGAAAAAATGAATAATATTATTGGCATTGATTTAGGAACAACAAACTCCGTCGTTTCAATCCTTGAAAATGACAAACCCATTGTCATAATTAATCAAGAAGGTTCTAAAACTACACCATCCGTTGTTAATATCTTACCCAATAATGAGATTATTGTAGGCGAATTAGCTAAGAGAAGAAGTGTGACTGAACCTTATAATACCGTTTTTTCGGTTAAGAGATTAATGGGCAGGCGATATGATGAACTCCCGGAAGAAGACAAAAAATTACCATATAAAATCATTGAAGACAGTGAAGGGATGGCTTGTGTTACTATTAATGAAAGATTATTCAAACCCGAAGAAATTTCAGCATTGATTCTTAGAAAGATGAGAGAATGTGCCGAAGACCATTTGGGCGAAGAACTGATAGATGCGGTGATTACTGTGCCCGCATATTTTAATGACAGTCAAAGACAGGCGACTAAAAAAGCAGGAGAATTAGTCGGTCTAAATGTCGTGAGAATAGTCAATGAACCAACAGCAGCTGCCTTAGCCTATGGATTAGACAAAAGTCATAACCAGAGGATTGCCGTCTTTGATTTTGGGGGAGGAACTTTCGATATTACGATACTTGAAATCGACAATGAGGTTTTTGAGGTTCGTTCAACTAATGGTGATACTCATCTTGGAGGCGATGATCTTGATTATTGCCTTGTCGAATATATAAAGAAGATGATTCAGGAACAGTTAAATATTGATATTAGTAATGACATTCAAGCAATGCAGAGGATAAGAGAAACCGCAGAAAAAGTAAAGTGTGAGCTTTCCTCTTTAAATGAATCATCTATCAATTTACCCTTTATAACTGCTGATGAGTCTGGACCAAAACATTTTAATATAGTCCTTAAAAGGGAAGAATTTGAAAAATTAGCTGAACCTGTTCTTCAACGCCTTATTTCACCTTGTCAGAAAGCATTAGCAGATGCTGGTGTTTCTACTAAAGAGATTGACCAGGTGATTCTTGTAGGTGGTTCAACAAGAATTCCGAGAGTTCGGCAAATTGTAAAGGATCTATTTGATAAGGAACCATTTAAGGGTATTAATCCTGATGAAGCTGTCGCACTTGGTGCCGCAATTCAGGGCGGTATAATAACCGGAAGTATTGAAGAGGTTTTGTTAATTGATGTTACTCCTCTTTCTTTAGGTGTGGAACTGGCAGATGGTCTTTTTTCTGTAATTATTTCGAGGAATAGCACCATACCGATTTCAGCAACGAGAAAATATACAACAGTTAAAGATAATCAGACATCGGTAAGAATTCATGTTCTTCAAGGTGAACAAAAATTAGTTGAAGAAAACCGGAGTTTAGGCTGGTTTAAACTCACAGGTATTCCTCCTTCTCCTAAAGAGGTTCCTGAAATAGAAGTTACGTTTTTTATAGATGCCAATGGTATATTAAATGTTTCAGCACGAGATATAGTATCGGGAGTCGAAAATACTGTTGCAATCGAATCTTATAGAAGAGTTCTTGAAGATCCTGAATCTTATATTCCTGATAAAGTAATTGATGAAGAAAAAGAAGTAGAAGTTGTTCAACATCATAAATTAATATCCGATGCTCAGAAATACAAAGAGTTGTTCAGTGATTTAGTCGAGAATATAAAAGATAAAATCGAGAAGAGGGATACACCTCTATTTAATGAAGTAATTGAGAGTCTTGGAGAAGCGATTGAATCGGAAGATAAAGCTGATTTGGAAGCTGTTCTTAAAAAATCTGAGATGTTATCTAACAAATATCAAGAATTGATATATGTACGTCGGCTTGAGAAAAAATCACAATAATTAATACCTAAATGTAATGCGACATTTATGTCGCAAGTATCTATGAGATGAATCTTGTGTTGCGATTAAAATAAACATTTTAAGGTACTTTCGTAAAAAAACCTTGAAATAAATTGAAAAGATATATTTTATTTTTATGATTTAAAAGATTAAAAAGCTACAAACAATGGAGGAATAAAATGTCAAAAGTAGCGCTTGGATTTGTAGAAACAAGAGGTTTTACCGGCCTGGTTGAGGCAACAGATGCTATGAATAAAGCGGCAAACGTAGAATTTGTTCGACAGGAACAGATTGGTAGTGGCTATGTTACCACAATTGTTAAAGGGGATGTTGGAG
>Ga0315289_10007112_pt1 | contig 16376 bp, 6 predicted proteins | sample YL17G11_40_MG_FD_203452 | JGI IMG/M metagenome (GOLD analysis project Ga0315289, IMG submission 203452) | Sediment microbial communities from Yellowstone Lake, YNP, Wyoming, USA - YL17G11_40 | ecosystem: Environmental > Aquatic > Freshwater > Lake > Sediment | place: USA: Wyoming | collected... | reverse complement strand
GGGCGTTGCCTTTAGATGGCAACCGGAAGTTGAGATCGTAAGACATGAGGCGCGAGATGTGGGGATTTCAATGCTTTGATAATTCTGCAGAAGGAAAGTCATTGCTGCAAGCCCAAAATGGCCCAAAGGTTGCCATAGAGAAAGTGTTGACTCGATGTTTTGGATTTGATTACGACGGTAAAGCCCTTGAAAACGATGAGATTAGAGCCCCACATACGCCCTTTCCCCTCTTCCTTTCGTTTCACTTGTCTTGCAATCTGCCTTGCTTTTCTGTGCACCAGTTTGCACGCGGCACAAGACGATTCTGCGCCTTCGGATTTTCCTGCGATTGACTCGCTTTATCGTACCGTTTTCACCAACAAATCTCCGGGCAAAGGGATGGGGTGGAAACCGTATCAGCGGTTCCATTGGTTCTGGGGGCAGCGCGCCTATCCAACCGGCCAAATCCCCGTCGGATTGCGCTGGCAAGAATGGGAAGCCAAGCAGCAAGCTGAAGGAGAGCGCGGAACGCTGGATGACCCAGCCTGGCAGCAAATCGGCCCGATGAATTTTGCCGGGCGACTTCTTTGCATCGCCATTGTTCCGGGCAGCCCGAATACGATGTATGTGGGCGCCGCCTCGGGAGGGATTTGGAGGACGACCGATGGCGGGGCAAATTGGGTCGCTTTGGGCGATAATCTTCCATCGCTTGCCGTTGGCGCAATCGCCATCCATCCCACGGATCCAAGCATCATTTACATTGGAAGCGGCGAAGGCTCTTTCAACATAGACGCGGTCTATGGAGCCGGAGTGCTGAAGTCCACGGACGCCGGTGCGACATGGAACACCACCGGTCTGAATTGGACTCTCAGTCAGTATCGTGCGATCAATAAGATTGTTATTGACCCGACGAATCCCAACATCATCTACGCCGCGACCAGTCGCAACGGGTCTTACGGCGGTATCTACAAGTCCACCAACGGAGGCACGAGCTGGGGCAATTACCTGACCGGCCTCGACATCAAAGACCTCATCATGCACCCGGATTCCAATCAGGTGCTGTATTGCGTCGCCGGCTATCCTTTTGGCACGGCCGATAACGGCGTTTATAAATCCACGAATGGCGGTACAGTCTGGACGAAATTGACCAATGGGTTACCCGCTTCCAACACGCAGGGGCGGCAAGCCTTGGCAATTTCCGAATCGTCTCCCACGACAGTCTATGTGGGCATATCGAAGACGATTTCAAGCGGCGCGGGACTCTTGGGCGTGTATCGCACGACCAACGGCGGAGCCTCCTGGAGTCTGCGGGCAAGCTCGCCGAATTTCTACGGCGGGCAAGGATGGTACAACAATGTCCTGGCCGTTCATCCGACGAATTCCAACACGATCTATGCCGCAGGAATTGATCTCTACAAGTCCACGGACGGCGGCACCAATTGGTCGCAATTAACCTACTGGAGCTATTCACCCGGGAACAGCCAATATGTGCATGCCGACCATCACGCCTTCGCGTTTCATCCAACGAATCCCAACACGGTTTTCGCCGGGACCGATGGAGGCCTTTTCAGTTCCACGGACGCGGGCACGAGTTGGTCGGCGCTGAACAATGGCCTTGTGACTTTCCAATTCTACGCAATGGGAAACTCACTTCAACGACCTTCAGAATGCTATGGTGGCACGCAAGACAACGGCACTGACAAATACACAGGGTCGCCTTCATGGTCGGAAGTGATGGGCGGGGACGGGGGCTACTGTGTTGTGGATTATGTCTCTCCCGACATCGTCTATGCCGAGACCCAAATGGGTTCGCATTACAGGAGCACAAACAGCGGCAGCTCCTGGTCTGCGATACAAAGCGGAATTTCGGACTATGGCGCTTGGGTGACACCTGTTGTGATGGACCCGGCCAATCGCCTGACTTTGTACACGGCGACGAGCAAAGTTTATCGCACGACAAACAGCGGGACAAATTGGAGCGCCATCTCGCCGGATCTCTATTTTTATGTCAGCACTCTGGCCGTTGCTCCTTCAGCGCCGAGTACCATCTACGCAGGCTGTGAAGGCGACGGCAAGGTTTTCAAAACGACGAACACCGGCGGGTCATGGACTGATATTTCGGCGGGACTGCCCGATCGCTATGTCACGCGCGTGGCCGTGCATCCGACGAATGCAAATACCGTTTTTGTCTCCGTTTCAGGCTATGGCTCGGGCCATGTCTATGAGAGCACCAATGGCGGCTCGAGTTGGGCGAATTCAAGCACGGGACTGCCGGATCAGCCTGTCAATGTCATTGTCATTGACGGCAATAGTCCAAACACGCTCTACGCCGGCACCGATTTGGGCGTCTATCGTTCAACCGATGGCGGGGCGAGCTGGTCGAGCTTCTCGACTGGCCTGCCGAATGTCGTGGTGGATGATTTGGCTCTTCATCCGACGGGGGGAACACTGCGTGCCGCGACCCATGGGCGTGGGATGTGGGAAGTTGCCACCGGTGGATCGAGCATTCTGGTTACTTCGCCAAACGGAGGTGAAGTGTGGGGTGTGGGAGTCACTTCGGCGATTACCTGGAGTTCGGGCGGCGTCACTGGCGAAGTGCGTATCGAGTTGAATCGCAATTATCCCAGCGGCCCTTGGGAAACGCTTTTCGCTTCGACAACCAATGATGGAAGCCAAAGCTGGACCCCCACAAGTCCGACAACGACCAAGGCGCGCATTCGTATCACTTCCATCTCCAATCCAACGGTCTATGACGAGTCGAACACCGATTTCTCCATTGTCACGCGCCAGATTACGATTCTGACTCCGAATGGAGGCGAAACCTGGGTTTATGGCACAACTCAAACGATTTCCTGGTCGCGTGTGGGAGCTTCGACTTTGGTCGTGATTCAACTGAATCGCACCTATCCTTCGGGTACTTGGGTGACGCTCGCAACCACTTCGGCGCTTTCCTTCAGTTGGCCCGTGACCTCACCGGCGACTTCAAATGCTCGCATTCGCGCCTATTTCTCATCCTACCCCAGTGATGGGGATACATCCAACGCATCTTTCACGATTGCGAGTCCCGGACTGACGATAACGAGTCCCGATGGCGGAGAGATCTGGACGCCGGGCGAGCTACGCCCAATATGCTGGACACGCCAAAGCCTCACCTCGACGGTGAAGGTCGAGTTGAATCGGAACTATCCAAACGGCACTTGGGAGCTTTTGGGTACGAATATCACCGGTGACAGTCTGGTGCGTACGGTGAATGGGCCTGGAAGTACCAATGTGCGTGTGCGCGTGACCAGCATCGCTTATCCGGAAGTCACGGATGTTTCAAACGCGAATTACACGATTCTCAATCCCTCGCTGGTTTTGAGCACCCCAAATGGCGGCGAGGTGTGGCCTCCCGGAACCGTTCAAAGTATCAGTTGGCAGAGTATCAATATCTTCGGTGCGTTCAATCTCTATTTGAACCGCGCCTATCCCATCGGCGAGTGGAATCTGATTTGTGTCAATGACACAAATAGTCCCTTTGAATGGACCGTCACCGAGCCGATCACGGATAGCGCACGCGTCAAAGTCGTCTCTGCGGCGCAAGGAACAATTTATGACGAATCGAACGCCAACTTCCGAATCGGACAAGTCACACAGAGCGTGACGGTAACTTCCCCCAACGGCGGAGAAACCTGGATAACCGGTACTCAAGTGACAATTACTTGGACGCGCCAGAATGCTTCAGGGAATGCCACGGTCTCATTGAATCGGAACTACCCAACGGGCTCATGGGAAAACCTGACGACGACTGCGTCAGGGAACTCCTTCACTTGGACAGTCAGCGGTTCGGTCACCAGTGCGGCGAGGGTAAAAGTCTTTCTGACGAGCAATCCAACCATCTCCGACATATCCAACGCGAATTTTTCAATTGTAACTCCGAGCCTGACACTAACTTATCCTGCAGGCGGCGAGACTCTGGCCGTCGGCTCTTCGGCGACCATTACATGGACGCGTTATTATGTCTCGGGCAATGTAACGGTCTCGCTGAATCGGAACTATCCCACGGGGGCCTGGGAAAATCTGACTACCACGGCTTCGGGAAGTTCCTTTGCCTGGACGGTGAGCGGTTCTGCCACAAGCGCGGCCAGAATGAAAGTTCTCCTCACGAGTGACCCGACGATTTCCGATATATCCGACGCCAATTTCTCGATTGCCCTGCCGAACTTGACGCTGACCTATCCGGTCGGCGCTGAAACCTTGGCAGTTGGATCTGCAGCCACAATTACATGGACTCGTCTCTCTGCATCGGGCAATGTGACGGTCGCGCTGAATCGCAATTACCCCTCGGGCACATGGGAAAACCTGACGACCTCGGCAGCCGGAAATTCCTTTGCGTGGACAGTCAGTGGCAATGAAACAGACAAGGCGCGCATTCGAGTTTACCTCACGGCCAGTCCCACCGTCGGGGACACCTGCAACAGTGATTTTCGCATTTGGATTCCGACCTTGGCTTTGTCGTCGCCGAATGGGGGTGAGACTTGGATTCTCGGTCGAACAGAAACGGTCAGTTGGTCGCGGCATGCGGCATCAGGAAATGTGACCGTGCGACTTTGCCGGAATTATCCGAGTGGAACATGGGAAACACTGACGACGACGGCATCCGGCAACAGCTTCGGCTATCTTGTGACGGGCACGACAGGCAACGCCAATCGTGTGCGAATCTTCCTGACTGCGAATTCAAATGTCTCAGATACTTCCAACGCCAATTTCACGATTGCCGCGCCATCTTTGACCATTACGGCACCCCCGGGACCGGAAGTCTGGATCGTGGACTCGACGCGAACGATTCGCTGGAGTCGCTACTATGCCGATGGCAATTTGACGGTTCAATTGAATCGCAATTATCCATCGAGTGCGTGGGAAAATCTCTCGACGACGGCGGCCAGCGACAGCTTTGCTTGGAGTATAAACGAGCCAACAACAGCTCATGCGCGAGTTCGCATTTTCCTCAACTCAAATCCCGCCACAGGAGATACCTGCGACGCTGACCTCCAGATTATGAACCCCGGGATTACTCTGCAGAGTCCTCTCGGAGGGGAAATCTGGGCCGTCACGAATATGGTGACGATTCGCTGGACACGCCGCGATGTCACTGCGGTGAATGTTCGGCTCAATCGATACTATCCATCGGGTTCATGGGAGGCGCTCGCGACGAATCTCGCGGCGGATTCGCTCAGTTGGATTGTGTCAGGTCTGTCATCGAGTGCGTGTCGAGTTAAAGTTGAGTCGTCGGTAAACAGCGCGGTTTCAGCCGTTTCTCCGGCATCATTTTCTATCCTCTATCCTACGCTTCAATTGACAGCGCCAATTCCCGGCGACACCTTGGCCATTGGGAACACGGGCTTGGTTCGGTGGCAGAGGAATGCGGCGGTGCCCGGAACGGTGCGCGTCGAGATTTGCCGCGATTATCCGTCAGGCACTTGGACAATGCTTACCGAGACGACGGCGGACAGCTTGATTTGGCTTGTCAGCGAGCCCGCGACATCAAATGCGCGGTTCCGCGTGAAATCACTCTCGCTGCCTTGGATAGGCGATACGACGGACGCCAACATTCCCATCATTTACCCGGCACTTGTGTTTCGCTCGCCCGAAGGCTCGACCATCTATGAAGTCGGGCGCAGTGCAACGATTCGCTGGCAGCGCGCGCATCTTCTTCCCGGCGTGAATGTTGACCTCAAGCGAAGTTGGCCGACAGGGAATTGGGAGGCACTTGCATCGCATGTTCTCGCGGACAGTCTGGTTTGGACAATTACCAGCCCAACAGCGACGAATGCGCGGCTTCGCATTCGCTCGGATTACAACTCCTATGCGGAAGCAGTGAGTGATTGTTTGAGAATCATTTGGCCGCAGCTTGTGCTTGTGCGACCGAATGGCGGCGAAGTCTTTGGACTCGGCAACTCCGAGGAAATACGGTGGGAGCGCACGGACTATGATGGCCCCATTGCGCTCTACCTGAATGCCAATTATCCGACAGGTGCTTGGACACCATTAGCACAAGGACTCTTGGGGGAGAGTTTTACTTGGCTTGTTCAGGCAGACACGACGCACACGGCGCGCATAAAGATTGTTTCGGCAGATGGATTCTTGGCCGATACTTCGGGAAGCTTTTCGATTGTCGCCCCGCGATTGGAAATCATTCAGCCGAATGGCGGGGAAGCTCTCTCGATTGGCTATCCCTACACTATTCAGTGGAGTCACCTCGCCGCATCCGGAGCTGTGCGCGTAGAAGTGAACCGCAATTGGCCGAGTGGCACATGGGAAATGTTGAGCGACACGGTAACGGGCAACTCATTCAATTGGCTTGTTCCCCCGCCTGAGAATTCGTCCAATCGTATCCGACTTTCGCTCGTCAATCGTCCGGAAATTGGGGATACCTCACAGGCCAATTTCAACATCACCGTCGCGGGTCTTTGGGTGACAACTCCCAATGGCGGCGATACACTCGTCGTTGACCAGAGTACTGTCCTTCGATGGCGGCGCGTGAATATTTCAGGGCCGGTTTCCGTTGCGCTGAATCGCAACTACCCCGACGGAGCGTGGGAAACAATCGCTGGCAGCGTTTCCGCCGATAGCTTTGTGTGGACTGTGACCGGAACGCCGACACTTGCCGCGCGCGTGCGCGTGACGCTTTTGTCCAATCCGATGTTCACGGATGTCAGCGATGACAATGTTGGAATCTACAATCCGGCCTTGATCTTGAAAAATCCCGTCGCGGGCGACACGCTTCTTGTCGGTTCACAATGCGAGATTTCATGGACGCGAATTGGCGTCACCGGAAAGGTGCATGTTTATGTCAAGCGAAATTGGCCCAGCGGAGGTTGGGAAGCCATCGCCTACAATCAATACGGCGACTCTTATCTGTGGACCGTGAGCAGCCCAACCGCTTCGGCGGCTCGCATTCGCGTGCTCTCCGGCGTGAACTCAAGCTGGGGCGATACGACCGACGGAGGCGTGGCGATCGTTCAGCCTTCGCTGGTTCTCAATGCGCCAGCTGGCGGCGAAGTGTGGCCGCTTGGTGCTGCGGCGACTATTCGATGGACGCGCGTCAACGCCCCGGGCCAAGTGGATGTTTTCCTTAGCCGGAACGGAACAAGCGGCCCGTGGGAGAGCACAGGCTCATCTTTCAGCGATTCTCTTGTCTGGGGGATTGCAGGAGACACGACCAGCCGTGCAAGAATCAAGATTTCTCACCATGATGTGCCGAGTCTTGTGGTCACAAGCGCGGCGAATCATGCAATTCTGACGCCTCAATTGACCCTCGCCTCGCCGCAGGGGAACGAGACTTATGGCATCGGCCGTCCAATGCGAATTCGGTGGACGAGGCAGGCGGTAAGTGGAGCCATCGAAGTTCTCCTCGACCGCAGCGGCACATTGGACGATTTTGAGACTCTTGCCACAGTGGTTGGAGCAGACTCCTTTGCATGGCTCGTGACCGGGCTCGAGACTGAGACGGCAGCGGTGCAAGTGAGAGCAACCTCCGGCCCGCCGGTGCAAGCGACTTCTCCGCCAACAATTCACATCGTTCAGCCGCTACTTGCGCTGACGCATCCTGCGGACAGTAGCGTGTTTGTCGTCGGCGGAGTCTGCACGCTGCGCTGGACGCGCCTCCTTGTGGACGGTGCAGTTCGAGTCGAACTCAATCGCACTTACCCGTCCGGTCCTTGGGAAACGCTCGCACAAGTCACAGGTGATTCACTGCTGTGGACAGTCACCGGGCCGACGAGTGTCAATGCGGCTTTTCGCATCCGGTCACTTCTCTATCCTGAGGTCGAAGATGAAGTTGAAGGACTGCACATCATTTCACCAAGTCTGACGCTCGTGTCGCCCAATGGTGGAGAAGTTTGGGGCATCGGCAATCGCAAAGTGATTTCATGGCAGCGGCAAGATTATGATGAGCCGGTGCGCATTTATTTGAATTCCTCTTACCCTGCAGGTGGATGGACGCAACTTGCATCCGCGGTTTTAGGTGACAGTTTTGAATGGACGGTCAGCGGCGTTCCGACCGTGCACGCGCGCATCAAAATCGTGGCAAGTGATTACAGTATCGGCGATTCATCTCACGCAGATTTCTCGATTGCCTACCCGCAACTCACCTTGACCTCCCCGGCTTCAGGCGAAACTCTCATTATCGGCGAACCGCTCTCAGTTCGATGGAGTCGCCTTGAGGCTTCAGGGACGGTTCGAGTGGAGCTTGCTCGCGATTTCCCGAATGGTAATTGGGAAAACCTTGCCAGCAGTATCGAAGGAGATAGCACTACCTGGGTTGTTACGGGATCGGGGGGAGAACATAATCGGATTCGGATTTTCCTGGAGAACCGACCGGAAATCGGGGACACGCTCAATGGGGACTTTGTCATTGGCGAGCCTTCGATTGAAGTGATGACGCCGGTGGATGGCGACACCTTCTTTGTCGGTTTCACCTGCAATGTTTCTTGGCAGCGGCATTTTGCGCAGGGACCTGTTTCGATTGAGCTGTATCGCGGTGGCCAATGGGAATCCATCGTCAGCGGTATTCTTCAGGACAGTTTCGTTTGGACGGTCAACGGCGAATCCGCTAACGAGACGCGCTTTCGAGTCCGGCTTGAGAGCAATCCTGCGGTGACAGATGAGAGTGGCAACTTTGCTATCTTGAATCCTGTGCTCTCTTTGATTGAGCCGCGATTTGGGGATACTCTTGTCGTGGGCGAGACATGCTTGATTCGCTGGAGTCGGTTGGGCTATGCCGGCGGGGTGAATATCGAATTGGCGCGCGAGTGGCCCGGTGTATGGGAGACGATTGCAGCAGGTACTTATGGCGATTCGATGGTTTGGACGGTTAGCGGACCTCGTGCCAATAGTGCGCGAGTGAGAGTTGTTGCGATAGGCAATCCTTCGCTCGGCGACACAACAGACAGTGGCCTTCGGATTCTTGAGCCATCGCTCGCACTACTCTACCCCGAAGGTGGCGAAATATGGGCAGTGGGCGAGGCACGAACGATTCGATGGTCGCGCACGGATGCGGCGGGATTGGTGGAAGTTCTTCTGAGCCGCGATGGTACCGATGGCCCGTGGGAAACCATCGCAATATCATCTGGCGATTCGCTTGTCTGGATGGTCGCAGGTGACACAACGAGTCGGGCGCGAGTCAAAATCTCGCTGTCAGACAAACCGGATGTTGAAGCGATAACAGCAGAGGATTTCACTATCGGCTATTCCGTTTTGGATATTGTCGCACCGGAGCCGAATCGGCTGTGCTTTGTCGGAGATGAGATACTCGTACGCTGGGAGCGTGCGGTCGCTGATGGCCCGGTTCGCGTCACGCTGGTCCGTCCGGGGTTGCCTGACGAAGTGCTTGGCGAAGGACTTCTTGGAGACTCGCTTCGTTGGCATGTGGGTGCACCTGAGGCGGAAATCTCTCTTATCCGTGTCATTCATGAACCGAATCCGCTGCTGCGCGACAGTGTGCAGATTCTTGGCCCAATTGTTCCGAGGATCCAATTTGATCCGCTTGGGCAGGATACAATGTGGATTGTCGGCAGCAGTCGCGCTTTGCGGTGGAATCGTCACTATGCTGCAGGCCCCGTGCTCCTTGAGATGATGCGCGGCTATCCCAATGGCGTTTGGGAAGAGATCGCGCCTGCGCTTGATGGAGACTCCGCTGAAGTCGTGGCGGAATTGCCTGAAGATGACCATGTCCATTTCCGCATAGTGTCGGTTGAAAATCCGATGATAGGTGACACGACCCGTGAGGATTTGCGCATTGTCCAATCATCGCTGACGCTCATGTCGCCTTTGCCGGGTGCGCGAGTGAAAATCGGCGAGCCACTGACTGTTCGTTGGTCGCGTCATGGGCTCACCGGTGTTGTGGAGATCTTCTTAAATCGCAGTCATCCATCCGGTGCATGGGAATCTATCGGCGAATCGAGCGGAGATTCTCTCATTTGGGTCGTCGAAGGAGACCCCACGGAGCATGCGCGGCTTTGCGTCTCAAGCAGAGAATATTCCGGTGAGGGTGATACGCTCGATGGAGACATGGAATTCTATCGCACGCGCCTTGAAATCACGACCAGTACTCCATCGGACACAATTTTCATTCACCAGACAGTCCATTTCGAAATCCTGCGTTCGGATTTTCATGATGCGGTGGATATAGAACTTCGCCGAGCGCCGTCGGTAGATTGGGAGACAATTGCAGACGGACTCGAGGAGAGCGAATATGACTGGACCGTCACAGGTTCCGAAGCGATGGGAGTATTCGTGCGGGTCAAGGCGTCGGAAGCTGCGGAGCCTTGCGACACCTTGGATGAAATGCTGACCATTCTCGAACCGTCGCTGATTCTGACGCATCCTGCGCCGGATGAGACTCTGACGGTCGGAGAAACGGTCGTGATTTCATGGCGACGTGCCGGGATTTCGAGTAGTGTTCGCGTCGAGCTTGCGCGGAACGGAGAGAGCCCTGAAACGATCGCCGAGGCCGCGCTCGGAGATTCAATTTTGTGGCAAGTGACCGGCTCGTGCACGGGGACAGCCCGTTTTTACATCCGGTCGAATGAATTTCCGCAGTATGGAGATTCATCGTCGACGCCATTCGCGATTTTGTCGCCGTCGCTTGAGCTGACCGAGCCCGTTGACGATGGAGTGGATACGGTGGGCTGTGCTCGCCCAATCTCATGGCGCTGGACGGATGGGGAAGGCGCGGTGCGAGTTGAGATGGACAGACATTATCCTTCGGGCGAATGGGAGTTGCTCGTTGCCACCGAAGAAACGAGTTATGTCTATATTCCGAGCGGCGCAGAGAGCGATTCGATGCGCTATCGTGTCATTGCCGAGAACAACTCATCGCTCGGTGACACGAGCGGTTTGCGAAGATTGATTGCTCCCGGTTTGACGCTGAACACAACAGACGAAGAGACTTGGTACATCGGCGAGACGCATTCCATTTCATGGGTGCGCCGACATCTGGCGGGTCAAATTCGTGTGGATATTGCCCGTGATGAAGCTGGCGAGGAATGGGATTCGCTCACGACAGCCGAAAGAGACACTGTTGTTTGGATTGTGACAGCACCGGAGACGGATTTCGCTCGCTACCGTGTGACGAGCTTGGCGGATGCGCGCTATGCCGACACAACGGATGCACCCATTCGGATCAAAGCGCCGCGGCTCAGTCTCATCGAACCGAATGGCGGCGAGGATTTCTCCATCGGCAACAATGTCAATTTGCGTTGGGTGGGTGAAGGATTTTCCGGCGAGGTCGGAATCTATCTGTGGCGAGGGCGCCCAGTCTACCATCTCGACACGCTGTTTGCTTCAACGCGAAACGACAGCATTGAATCATGGACAGTGGACGGAGAGGAAGCAGACAGTTGTTATGTCGTCATTACTTCGCTGACGAATCCTGCCTTTAGTGATACGAGCGACGATGTTTTCTCAATTCGTGGCTTGTCCGCCGGCAAGGATGTCGTTCCTTACAAGTTCGCTCTCGAAGGGAACTGGCCGAATCCGTTCAACAACACGACGACGATTCGGTATTCGGTTGGAGAGCGCGTGCGGGTCGAGTTGCGAATCTACAATATTCTTGGGCAGGAAGTCGCGAAGTTGGAAGATGGTTGGCGCGAGCCGGGAGTCTATACGATTTCGTGGCAGCCGATGAATGTGGCAAGCGGAATGTATATTGTCAGCATGAGGGCGGGCGGTTTTGTGCGCCAACATCGGATGATGCTTGTCAAATAAGCCCCGAGGTGGTCGCCCTTAAGGTGACCCCTTGCCCCCGACGCGCTGGTGCCCTCCCGGCGCGTTTTGCTTTTCGGAGCAACTCGCCACGGCGAGAAAAGTACGGGCGGACACATGGATCCGCCCGTACAATTCGTAATTGCGTAGGCTATCGTCAGGCGTTTTTCGCGATGCCGTGGCGAAGGAATAGGGCCAGGAGCGAAGTTGCGATAAGTTGGAGAAGCTGCGCCAAAGTCATTTCGCCGGCACTGTAGGCGCCGACGGCTGTGGCGATGGCTGCGATGGCGGTCCAGAAGGTTTTCCATTGGTAGAAAGGGGACATAGGATTCTCCTTAGATGATTCCGCGACCGGAGGTCGCGGGTAGTATTGCCCGCACGGCTTGGTAGTGCCGCACGGCAGTGCGCTGGGGTGGGTTTAGACAATGAGTCGAAAAATCGCACCCAAAAGAGCGGCGATGCCGGAAACGACCAGACCTGTGAAGAGGCCGATGCTCCAGCGACGAAAGGATTCGAGTGCGGAGATGCGCTCGTGATGGGTGAGTGTTTCGCGAAGCAGGACCGTGCGGAGCTCAGATAGCTCTGTGCGCAAAGCGGCGACTTCGTGCACGAGCGCGCCAACTTGAGCTTCGAGGCTGCCGATCGTGCGTTGGAGTTCGTCGGAAATCATATCAGTGCTTCATCCAAAGGACGGCGCGGAGAAAGAGAGTATCGGTGCAGGTGAACGAAACGCGCGCGAAATTTCCGCCGTAAGATCGGACATCAAAAACGAATCGGCCCGTTGAGCTGAAATTGGCACCCATAGGCGGAAAATCGCCCAGAGCGCCGCCGGGAGCGTAGAAAGGGCCGGAGCTCTCGAGTGCCGGTTCGAAGACGGCTGTGAATTCAACTTCATCGGTCATCCCCTGCACGCTGTCTATTTCGAGAAAGAGAGTGAAACGCCGGGGCGAGCCTGCCCAACGCCCAATGTCAACTGTGTCAGAGTATTGGATGTGTGAGGTGATGGTGTCGGCGAAGATTTCGGTGACGGTCTCGCGATCCCATGAGTCGAGGATCGCTTGGGTTTGGCGGGATTGCGAATGAGCGAGATTGACGAGCGTCATTGAGAACGCAAGAGCGATAAGGTATTTGAGAATGGAATTCATTGGGATTTCTCCAAAGGTTTAGGTCACAACAGAGAGATTCCGGGCGGGGGGGCGCACTGCCGTGCGGCGCTACCAAGCCGTGCGGCACAATCGCACCCGCGGTTACTGAAGCAAAGCTTCGTAGGTGCGACCGTTGATTTTGACGACAAGGGCGCCGGATTTTTTCGTTGGCGTGCCGCCGGCAAGGATGCGCACATTCATGAAACCCGTGCCCGGTTCGGCGCCGCGATAGACAAACGAGCCTTCGAGCACGCGATCTACGCCGTCATAATAGTAGAAGCACTGGCGGCCGTCGTAATCTTGGCCGATTTCATGTTCGCAATCGCGAATATCGCGCGAGCAAATCGAGCAGGTTGGAGTCTCAAAGGTAAATGCGATAGAGGCTTCCGTGAGGATTCCGGCATCAATTTGCCATCGCAAGTCTTCCGCGGTCGAATGATGGCGCGGCCAGTAGAATTTCGGCACGATATAGCGACCTCCGTCAAAAGGTTCAATCGTCCCCCCGAAAAAGCGGGCGACGGCGAGGCTCCTGCGGTCATGGCCGATAAGTGCCGGCGCACCGTGTGTCAATTGAAGCAGCTTCTCGAGTTCGCCGGTGCGAAAACAACCGCCGTGAGCGTCCACGCGGTCGCCTGCCAAACGGCAGCGACGGACATGAATGTCGTCGAGGGCAAGTTTCACCAGCGGAGGATTTGAAAGAGCGAGAATTTCATCGAGGTCGTTTTTTGATGGGGCACGGGTCATCGCGACGAGCGGCCCCGCGAGAGTTTGAATCATCATGGGATTCTTCCTTTCAGATTTTTCAATGCGCGACCGGAGGTCGCGGGTAGTACTATTCGCGGTGGTCACTTCGTGGATTCGTCAGTTCTGAAGGCTTTCAGGTAACCGAGCAAACGAGCGCCGTCGTCTTTGGAGATATAACCGCGTTGCACTTTCTTGTCAATGGTCTCGAATTCAATCGCGTGCGCCTGCATTTTGGGAAGCAAGAAGGGATCTTCATTCGGCGAGAAAATGTGATGAGCGGTGGCGAGATTGCTGCGCATGCGAAGCTCGGTATTGCGCAGAAAATCCCCCAGCGAAGTGCCCATGTCTTGCACGGCATCCACAATCTGCATCAGGATATTGAACTGCGCCTCGACCCAATTTTTCGTGGTGCCATGCGAGCGGCCCAGAACCCAGGGGAAAAGGCGCAGACCGGTGATGACATCTTCGATGACTTGCTCGCGATTCATGCGCCAGACGAAAGTTCGCCCTTGGTCGCCGCCAACAATCCGCACTTCCACATCACTCCAGGTGAAGAGATTATCGTCGGGATCCAGCCGCGAGAATTGCGAGACGGTATCATCGAAGTATTGGTTGATGCGCTCTTGATATTCCTTCTCGCTTTCGTGAGCGAAAGGCGGCGGTGGCGTGATGCGGATTTGCAGGCGCGGCGTTCCGGCGTTCCGCGACGAGCGAGCCATATCGAAGAGGAGCGCTTCTTGAATTTGCGCGACGAAGGGAATCGAGGCCAACGGTTCAATGCCGCGCGGGTCGCTGATGTCGTTGCCCAAAGTGGCGTAGAAGAATCGCGCGGAGTCCAGTTCGATTCGCTCGCCGGATTCGTTTTCAAAATAGGCGGTCCAGCGGCCTTTGCGCTCCCAATGCAGAATGTCGGGGTCAATCGTGTGGAAATAGTCAATGCCGCTGCCGTCGGCGAGAGGAACAATTTCGCCTGCGAAGCGGCCCGTGGTGAAAAGTTCCAGAAAGAAGAGCTCGGTCAAGTGATTGATTCCGGGGCGACGCACGAAGGGATTCTCGAAGACGCGCGAGTCAAGGTCATCCAAGATCGCGCGTGCCGCTTTTTTCTCGGTTTCGTCGCCGATGAGGGAATAGGATTGCGGCGTGCAGCAAAGATGTACCCACGACCAAATGGCGGCGGAGATAATAGGCACATGATCGCGCAGATAGCGGTAGAATTGCGCGCGGTTGGTTCCGAGCCAAAAATAGTCTTGGCCGTCCAAAGTTGTGGAGAAGAGATTCGTCGTTACGGGCAAGGGCCCGGGTGGATTTTGGGCGCGCTGAGGGACGACATCGCGCAAAGCACACCGACCTTCAGCGCGAGGTGCCACTTGAGGGCGAGGGGAGAGTTTGCGGAAAGGGAATTTCATGGGACTGGATTACCTCCTTGTTTGATATTGGGAGCGCACTGCCGTGCGGCACTACCGGGGCAGGCTGAAGGCGCGGGGGGTGATGATGATTTCGTTGCGGGTTTGGTAGTTGACCAAAAAGTAGCGCAGGGCATCCATGGAATGGTCGCAGGTGCCATCTTTTTGAGGCTCCTCGCGACCTGCGGCCCAGCGATAGGCAGCGATGTCGGCGATGGTTCTCTTGCAGCGTGGCGAGAAGCGCAAACGCACGCGGCCTTGAGCGTCCTCAAGAAAGGATTTCACGACTTCGATGCCTGCGATGATGTGAGATGAACGGAATTTCAGCTTGAGGCCCGCGCGCTGCAGAATATCCGCCGGAGAAATGCCGCTGTCTTGAACCGCGGCACCTGCAGGGTCGCAAGCCGTCCAACGCATGTTGAGCTCGTCAATGCCGTGAGCTAAATCAACGCGATGAATCGCCAAGATCATTTGCTCGGTCGTGTGGTCTTGACCGGCCCATTCATCGAAGATGATGAGGTCGCCTTGCGGAGTCTCTTGAATCCAAAGAACGAAGGGATGATGGTAACCGAAATCAATTGCGCGATAGAGCGGCCAGTCGGTGCGCGCGCGCCAAGGCTCGGAGAGGATATGGCGCGCGTGATCGAATTCGCTATAGACCAAATCGCTTCCCGACTCAAATGAGATTTCCATCTCTTGCGCCCAACGCTGCGCGGAGAGTCCGCGCCGCGCGAGCTTTTCCCATTCTTCATCGCGCTGGGGATGAGAGCGATAATGGACTTTGGAAACTCCAAAACCGCAATCGTGCGCATTCTGAAGCAAGCGATAGAAGAGCCCGACGGGGCCCGCGGAAGAGGAGACGCCGACAAAACGGCCGCCACTTTCAAGCGCGGGTTTCAGTGCGCCCCAGATTTGCTCGTCAAAAGGAGTGAAGGCCATTTCATCCCAGAAGACGCCCGCGGGCGAGTGCATACGCGGCGCATCGGGAACGGCGGGAAGGCTGAGAATACGCGAGCCGACACTGGCCAGCGCGAGTTCTTCGCGCGAGTTTGCTTGGCGTTTGGGCTGCATGTAGGATGGCAAGTGCTCCAGAATGAATTGAGCGCGAAGAAGCAGCTCTTCGGCGCACCGTTCACTTCGCGAGATGAACAAAAAGACACCAGGGCCTCGAAACAGCATCCGCCAAACGAAATAGGCGACGATTGTCCAGGTGACAACCATTTGCCGCGACTTGGGTACAAGAAGACTCCGCTCGCGCTCGGCGTGGGAAATGAGTTCGCGAAGAAATTTGTAATTCGGATAGCGAGCGATGCCTCGCGCTGGATCCTGAGTCCACGCATGATGTGTCAGGAAATGCCAT
>Ga0315289_10007110_pt1 | contig 16379 bp, 6 predicted proteins | sample YL17G11_40_MG_FD_203452 | JGI IMG/M metagenome (GOLD analysis project Ga0315289, IMG submission 203452) | Sediment microbial communities from Yellowstone Lake, YNP, Wyoming, USA - YL17G11_40 | ecosystem: Environmental > Aquatic > Freshwater > Lake > Sediment | place: USA: Wyoming | collected... | reverse complement strand
TGCTAAAATTTTAACTTCCATTAGAAAAGATGGAAGAAAGGTTTACATCCCGACCAATAAGCTTGTGAATTTTTCAGGGTCGAATAACTCCAAATCTTCCATTCCTTGCCCTACTCCTAAAAACAATATAGGCTTTCTGAAAGAATGACATATAGAAAGTATATTACCGCCCTTTTCGTTGACATCGACCTTAGAGAATACTACGGCGTCTATGCCATTTACAGCTTTGTCGAAGAACCCGAACTGATATAAAACATCCGAGCCGGTTAAACTGTCTAAAACCAAGATCTTCAAATCCGGTTTATTTACTCTCACGATTTTTGCAAGTTCGTTTAATAAATTTTTATCTGTATGCATTCTTCCGGCGGTATCCCCCAGAACCACATCATATCCCCGGGCCTTAGCTGCGGAAATGGTATCGAAAAGAACGGCACAGGAGTCGGCTCCAGATTTGTGCTTTATTACTGGAACGCTTATACTGTTGGCATACATTTCAAGTTGGATATCCCCAGCAGCGCGATACGTGTCACCTGCACTAAGAATCGGTCTATGCCCTCTCCTTTTCAGCAAATAAGCGACTTTACTCAAGTTTAAAGATTTCCCTGTGCCGTTCATGCCAAAAACCAACAGAACCGCCGGTCGGTCTTCGCTCTTCGCTTTTTTAATTATTTCTTCCAAATCAATTTGAGGCACGTCCAAAATCCCGAGCAGGCTGTGTTTGAACGCGGTTACTATCTCGTCGTTCTCCCTGCCGCGCTTGATTTCCTTGCCTGCCAGTTCCTTCAGTAAATCGGCCTTTATGCGTTCCGCGACTTCTATCGCAACGTCCGCCTCTATCAAATCGGTCTCGAGCTCGCTCAGCACAGGCATCAAATCCTTTTCCTCGAGCTTCCTTTCTGTTACTGTCTTCACCGCTTTCTCGAAAATCTTTGAAATAAATGATTTCTTTTCCAGTTTCAGTTTTGGTGCTTCTTTTTTTTCGATTTCGTGCGGCTTTTCGATTTTAGGTTGTTCGATTCTCGGCTTTTCGCCCACCAGCTCTATTTTTTCCTTCAGTTCGTAATCCCAGCCGGGCTGCCAGTTGTTTTGCGCGCGCCAGTCCTCCTTAATCGCCCGTTCCCAAGTCTTACCATTCAATAAAACTTCCAGAGCCAGTTGCGGTGCTTGATGCGCGACTATGGCTATGTGCTTCCCGTAATAATTGTCGAACAGGTGATTCAGAAAGTCTGCGATTCTTTTCTCAACGTCCTTATAGCTTTCTCCGTTTGGAAACGGTTGGTTTACATACTCAATCATTTTGTTTTTGAATTCTTTAGAAGGTTTTTGTGTAAAATCGCCGTAATTTATTTCTCTCAGCCTTTTGTCGGTTACGATTTTGTATTTGCCTTCAAACGCCAGATTTGCAGAATCGACCGCCCGTTTCAAATCGGAGGAGAACACAACGTCAAACTCTTTATTTGCAATCATTTCTCCGAGTTCCTTTGCTTGCCTTACTCCGGTATCAGAAAGTTCGCACGATGCCCATCCCGTCGCTATTCCATTTTCATTGTCAGTCGTTGTCCCGTGGACGAAATAGGTTATCAGGACCCCGTTGATTTCCTTTTTCTCAACTTCTTTCTTTATCTGTTCGAGTTCTTCACGTGCCTCGGGCTTCGGCTCTTCCTTTTCTTCCTCTTTCGCCTTGAACTTTTCGGAAATAGCCTTGATGGCTTTGGATAGTTTGTCCCTGAGTATGCCGAACATAAAACACCGCCTGCCTGCTGGTTATCTCTGGCCGCTGGCCTTCATCATCGCCTGCGCCTCGGACTCGATGCGCTGGAGCATAGCTACGACGGTCTGCATGTCCTTCTGCAGCGTCTCTATCGCCTGCTCCAAGTCCTTCCGCCGCGTCTCGAGTATGGCCTTCGCCTCGTCTGCCGTGCGTTCCACGGCAACGCCAGCACCCACCTCCACAAGCAGCTTGGCCTTTCCGTTGACGCTGCCGCGCGCGTACACTGCCGTGCCCAGCGGCACCATTGCATCGGCCGGGCTTTTTGCCGCTTCGTCTATGCCCGCAAGCGTGCTGTTTATCTCCGCAACCTTCGAAACGAACGCGTCCTGCTGCCTTGCGAGCGCGTCCACCCTGCTTTCCAGCAGCCTGTAGGTGGCTATCTTCTCCTGGAATTCCCTTTCGGTCGGCTGAGCCTTGCTGTCTGCATCGTTCATGAAATCGATTCTGAACTCTCTAGCTTAAGTATTTTGGGCGGGCCATAAATCTTACATATAATCAACAATCTGAAAACAGCAACTTCATTCCTTCGGATGGTTCATTTTATTGAACCTAAAGGTATAAATATATGAACATAAGTATAATTAAATGAATCATATGTTCCAACTCCTTGAACTGTTCTCGAAAAAATCCGCGATGAGGCTCTTATGGTTTTTCATGGACAACCCTTCGGGAGAATCCTATAGGTCTGAAATCCTTAAAAAAGTCAAGGTGGCGAAGGCCAGTTCTACGAAATGGCTTAAGCGCCTAGTCGATGACGGGTTCCTCCTAAAAACGACAAAAGGCAAAATCGTTCTGTACAAGCTCAATTCGGATTATGCATTGGTGAAGGAGCTCAAAAAAATAAAAACTATTTACACGATTCTTCCCGATGTCGAGAAGCTGGCTGGGGTGGAGTTTTTCCTGTACGGGAGTTGTGCCAGGGGCGAAGAACGGGAGGAGAGCGACATAGACCTCCTTGTCATCGGGAAACGGACGGAGGAGATAATCAAAATTCTTAGTGTGCTCGAAAAAAAGACCGGTAGGACGGTCAGGGCCAGTTTCTACAGCCAACTGGAATGGAGCAGGACGGCAAGGGAAGATCCTGCCTTTTACGAAAGAGTCGAAAAGGATAAGATAAGGTTGATTTAGTGGACGTGGAAGAATTTGTTAGGAAAGGATACTTGGAAAGGACCGCCAAGGATGAGAAACTTGTAAAGAAGGAGTTCGATGAAGCCGATTACGATCTAGCCAGGGCCAAGGACGCGCTGAAAGAAGGCGATTTCAAATGGTGCATAATCAAGGCATACTATAGCATGTTCCATGCCGCGAAAGCACTGATGTTCGCCCTGGGATTTAGGGAGAAAAGGCACTTTATAATCGGAGTTTTCCTGGAGCAGCTGTCCATGGAGGGCAAGCTACAGTCCAGCTTCGTGAACGATTTCAGGGGAGCGATGCTGGCAAGAGAGGACGCCGATTACAGGTACGTGCATACGAAGGACACGTCGGAATACCTTGTAGAAGTAGCGCAGGAATTCGTTACAAAGATGAAGGATATTCCCGGCAAGGCAAAAACGAAGTAAAGATAATCGGGTTCAGCTTAACCTGTAGAACTTCTCCTTGCCTACCAGCACGGGCTCGACTATCCCTATTTCCTCCATGCGCTTGAAGTATTCGTTGCATCGCGTTCGCGACAGTCCCATGAGGTTCGCAAGGTCGTCGCTGCTAATCTTGCCGTGCTGCTGCAGCAGGCCGGTTATAACTTCCATCCTCTTCGCCTCGACCGGGCTCGGCTTCTGTTCGACAACCCTGCTTTCCAGGATATCGCGGACCGACTTGGCCTTCGACAGTTCTTCGACTTTGGATATTATCTGTCCTATGATATCGTCGCTGCCCTGAACCTCCTGCGCGAACTTGCGCTCTGTCAGGATGTCCGGCGGTAGCCTCTCCGCAAGCGTCCGCTCGACCGTGTCGATCCGCTCCTGCAGCGCAGCCAAGCGCGTCTGTATGTCCGCGAGCATCCTAAGCGCGTCGAGCAGCAGGGTTTCGGTCTGATTCTTTCTGTCCGAATCGCCGGATTTGAACAGAAATGCCATAATCTAACTGTTTTTTCCGGGCTTAATAACTTTTTCTGCGTATCGACATGTTCGACTGATGTCGACGGCGTGCTCGTTGCCTCGCAATGCGGGACTTGTGCCGTGGAAACTTCGGAGCGGAGCTAAAATTGAATTTGTATACCTGCTTGCACATGACGCAAAATTCTCTATCGGATGCTTTCAGCCTGATGTGGCCATGGTTTCTCAAGATACGGCGTCCATCGACACTGTTCCGCAACGAATGCAATTTTAAGTTCGAAAGAGCACTTTTAATTTCAAACGGGGTTTTATTTTCGTCTATTTCGTTTTTTACAGATTTCATATATCCCCTTCCTGCATTTTCCAATCCCAGAAACATCGCACTACAATCAAAATGCCCTTCGGAACGGCCAAGTTGGACAATGTGTTATCTCCATCGACATGTAATTAACATATAATGTGTTAACCGATGGCTATGTCAACCAATCTATAGGTTAAACACATAATCTGTCAATCGAGGCAACCGAGGCAGACGAGACGAGGCGAGGCGGCCGAAACCCCGAGTTACTCGGAGCAATCGAGTACTCGGCGAAGGGGACGTGCGTTTTGGTGGATCGGGCACAGGCGAAGAAGGCCCTATTGGACTGGCTGGGGCAGAAAGGCTATGACTGTTTTAGCAATATTTCTCTCGGCGGGAAGTTCCCGTCAATCGTTGCCTTGAAAGACAGAAACATCGTTGCCTTGGAAGTCAAGAACCGCGCCTCGGATCTTACGAAAGCGATAGGACAGTCGCTTTACTACCGCCAGCAGGCGAACACGGTCTACATAGCCCTGCCTTCGGAGGAGATGAGCTTCGTGTCGCCCGACACCATGAGGACGCTCCGGACGTACGGCATAGGGTTGATGTCGGTTTCTAACGTGTCGGGTTCGCCGACAGTCGAACTGGCAGTAGAATCGAAGAAAACCGCGAAGGAAAACGCCGGTCTGCTAGCGAAGATAGGGGCGATGGAGCACGCCGCAAAGGCGAACGGCTACTCGAACGAGGACATAAGGGGCTCCATCGTTTCCCTCCTTCGCGAGCATCTCGAGGGGATGAGCGTGCTCGACGTGTCTCGACACATAGGCGTCAGTCGACAGACCGTTGCGAAGTACATGTACGGGATGATGTCGGACGGCACTGTAAAAATCCGCAAGGTCGGCACAGCGAAGCTGTGCTACCTGAAAAGGTGGGGTAAGAAAGGTGGTTAGGGAAAGTGTTTAGAGCTAACAGGAAGATACGCGACCAGTCGAAAACCGAATTCGACAGCAAGATTGGTAGCGTGCTTTCTCTGAAATTTGTAAGAGACAGGAAAATCTTCTTAATCATAGCAATCGTCTGCCTTTCCTTGGTCTCGCTGCTGGCTTTGAAAAGCATCGTCCCGCCGGCTGTCGAAGCACCCATATCCACAACGTCGACAACTCAATCAACAACAGCCGAAGAGAGTCCGGCCATTCCATACAGCAGCGTAGAAGATGACCCGGGCATCGAATCTGCCATTACTGCAAGCCACATGCTTGGCAAGGATTTGGTTGTAGAATTTGAAAACCCCATGGATAAAGAGGTCAGGGTGGAGGGGCTCGGCAGCGACAGATATAATCTGGAGAAGAATAGGCTGGTTGTCTACAATTACAACAATGAGCATTTCAAGCTTGTGTTCGGCACAAGCTCGGATGTATATGTGTTTGGGGGATTGGAAAAAGAATCGAGAGGCTCCGACTACATTATTGAGGATTTAGGCAATGGCCGGTACAGTTGGACGAGTCAGCCTCGGTGGGTTTATGATTCAAGTCAGGGTGAATGGGTTCCCTACATCTATTCCAGAGATGACGCCAAGAAGTGCTATAATGTTCAGGTCGGCTTCGTGGCCGCAAAAATCTATGATACTGGCATCGTTGAGATTTATGACCCGGACCTGAAGGAGGTCAGGGTTAAAGGGGAGTCGTGGGAAATATGGGCCGATGGAAAGACAGCCACGCTGAATAGCCCGATAACTTGGAGCGTTGTTCAGAATAGCACCGGTGTTTACATAACGAGGCAGCAGACGACCTCGAAGCCAGACGGCGTGCTGAACATCGTCTACAGCTTCGTGGTGGGGGCGGGACTTAAGCATACTGTTATGTGGACGGTGGATTCTGCTACATCGGGCATTCAGGTGAAGCAGATTCATTTAATGGATTTTGATAAGGTCGCAACTGACATCGGAACCGCGACGTCCTCGAAAAGCGAGAAGTCGACCGCATACCTGTTCGGATATGGTTCAAACGATTTCTGGGTCCTAGAAAACCAGTACGCGATGGTCTACGATACGAAGAGTCTCAAGCCAACTCTCCTCACTGGCAAGTGCCTTCAGACAGGAGAGATAGACTTCGCGGGTAAGAAGGTGACATACACCTTCGGTGATTGGATGTTAGCGTCGGGAGAAAGCCTAACAATTGACCCTAGTACAGTGACGTTAAATAACCCAACACTAGACGGAGATGTTCGCTATACAGACCCATCCACATATGTAAGAGATACCACTTCAGTTGCCCTGGGTATGATGTGTGATACTGAACCAACAATGCATAGGAGAGGATTTTTTGAATGGGACATATCTAGCATATCTGACACCGCAACTATCACAGATACTGTATTCAAATATCATGGTGGCTACTATGCATGGGATTGTCACATCCACGCAATGTCATCACAACCGTCAATCCAACCGGATACTAATGCTGGTAACCAAGTAATTGACGGTGACGCTGGTGATGGAACAGTCTACGCCGACCCCGCTGGCTTCCCTGTAGCTAACACAAATCAACAGGTTGATCTAGGAACTACAGCAGATTCTGATCTTCAAGGCAAACTAGCTTCAAACTGGTTTGCTATTGGAATCCAACTAGATGGTGAATCGGGTACGAGAGAATCAGACATCTATTGTGAGGAATATTCTTCCGCTACTCCAAAGCCGACCCTCTACGTCGAGTACACTATACCGAACACGGCTCCAACCCTAACAAGCGTATCAAGATCAACAGATCCAATCGAAGAAGGGACCACGCAGACAATAACGCCAAGCGGTCAAGGAGATGCTGAATCAAGTGCTTTGCACATCTACTGCTGCCAGGACACTGGCAACAGTTGCACGCCAACCACGTCTAACGTGTGCAACAACGACCAGGCATGGTCCTCTCCTTACTCGAGCATGACATGCACGCTCACGGCTCCTGCCGTGTCAAGCGCCACCACTTACTACGCTCGCTGCAGAGTTTATGATGGTGATCTATACAGCTCGACTACGGCAAGCACAAGCTACACAGTCAAGCAATCAAACGGCGATAGTTGTACTCTTGCCACTAATTGCATATCTGGCAAATGTAGACTTGATTCCGGCGAAGTTAATTCATATTGTACAAATCTGGAATGTGGTCAAAGCGGTGGTGCCGGATATAATGCCGGGGATGTAGTAAGCAACAATAAATGTCAGGCTGGCGGAACTTGGCTATGCATAGGAGGATATTATTCCTCTGGCGGAAGCTGTGTTGTTGTAGGGTGCGGCTATTGGTCTGCAGATAGCAGCGATACACGGACTGCATGTACGGCAGGCAATTACGCTTCTGGCACCACGTCCACTTCATGCACAGATGCTTCTGCTGGTTATTATGTGGGTGGCGGTACTGCCTGCTCACAAACAGAATGTGGAAGCAACGCAGTATACTGCCCAGGAACAGGTAACACTGGAACAACATCAGTATCATCGGGATATTATTCAACAGGCGGAACTGCGACAACAAGAACAGGACAATCACAATGTACATCAGGTACATACTGTAGTGGTGGAGTACAAACCAGCGCAAGCGCAGGGTACTATGTACCATCAGCAGGAGCAACATCACAAACAGAATGTGGAAGCAACGCAGTATACTGCCCAGGAACAGGCAACACTGGAACAACATCAGTATCATCGGGATATTATTCAACAGGCGGAACTGCGACAACAAGAACAGGGCAGAGTATATGCGAAGCTGGTAACTATTGTAGTGGTGGTGTTAAGACAGCTTGTACAGCAGGTTATTATGGAGGTACTGCTGGTTTAACAGTTTCTACTTGCACTGGTTTGTGTGATGCTGGCAGATATGGTACTGCTGGTCAGACAGCTTCAACCTGTAGTGGTGCTTGTTTAGCAGGTTATTATGGTACTGCAGGAACTGTAAGAACTACTAGCACTTGTGACGCTGCCTGTCCTGCCGGGACTTATGGTACTGGTGGTTCTACTACTGCTGCTTGTACAGGTCAATGTGATGCCGGTTATTATGGCAGTAATACAGCTAGAACTACCTCAACTTGTGATGGTTTATGCGCCTCTGGCAGGTATGGAACAGCTGGCCAAACAGCTTCTACTTGTACCGGCGCATGTGCCGCAGGCAGATATGGCCCTGACGCTAACCGTCCATATACCACAGACCAGTGTTATGCCGCTTGCGCAGCTGGATATTATGGCAGTACCACTGGTCTGACTGTTTCAACTTGTACTGGTTTATGTGATGCTGGCAGATATGGTACTGCTGGTCAGACAGCTTCAACCTGCACTGGTGCCTGCGCCGCTGGTTATTATGGTACTGCAGGAACCGTAAGAACTACTAGTAGTTGTGACGCTGCCTGTCCTGCCGGGACTTATGGTACTGGTGGTTCTACTACTGCTGCCTGCACTGGTCAATGTACAGCAGGTTATTATGGAAGTACTACTGGTTTAACAGTTGCTACTTGCACTGGTTTGTGTGATGCTGGCAGATATGGTAGTGCTGGTCAGACAGCTTCGACCTGTAGTGGAGCGTGTGCTGCTGGCAGGTATGGTGATGCTGCTAATAGACCTTACACCAATGATCAGTGTTATGCTGCCTGTACTGCTGGTTATTACTGCACAGCAGGCTCGACATCAGCTACGCAGAATAATTGCGGTACAGGAAACTATTGTGTTGCTGGTAGCAGCGGTCCTACTGCCTGTCCTGCCGGGACGTATGGAAGCACAGCCAATCTGCAGACAAGCGCATGCAGCGGCAATTGTGCATGCGGTCATTACTGTCCTGCTGGTAGTACTAGCTCTACGCAGACCGACTGCTCTGCTGGGACGTACCGCGCATCCACAGGCGGTGCTTCCCAGTCTGATTGTACAAGCTGTGATGCTGGTAGTTATTCAGATCCCGGGGCTTGCTATTGCACGAAACCAACATCCATCATCCTTTGGCTGAACGACACGCAGGCCACGTACGACACCGTCTATGGCGCGGCCGTGAACGCGACCGCGAAGATTAACGTGAGCGGCGTTCCTGTCACCATTCTCAAGAACGGCACGATTGTTGCGAGCGGCACGACAACGACCGTGTCCATTCTGAACGCGAGCGACCTTGCCAATGCCACGTACAACATCACGGCCAACTGGACTGGCAATGCCACGCACACGGGCAGCTCGGTGCAGTATATGGTGCGGGTGGCGAAGGCAACGCCCACGTTCGCAACGTCAGTGACCACTCCGATAACTTATGGAACGGCCTCGAACTACGTGGGCAACGAGTACAACGCTGTCGATACGGACTGCGTGTACAAGCTGTGGAGGAACAATACGCTTCTGGCTACTGCCAGTTCTGTGAGCGATACCACGGTGCTGGCAGTGCGCGCGTACAACTACACCTACAACACGAGCGGGTGCACTAACTTCACGGCTGCGAAGGACGAGAAGACGCTTGTAGTGAACAAGGCCCCGCCCACGATAACGCTCAAGCTGGACGGCAGCTCGGCAACTCCGCAGACGCGCACGTATCCGAACGCGACCGCGTTCAGCCTCACTGAAAGCAATTCGGTCGATTCGGACTGCTCGTACGACATAAAGGAGAACGGGACGTCGCAGTCGTCCGTGAGCTACTCGAAGACGCTTGCGGCGAGAGGGTACAACCTTACAGGCTATACGATCGGCTGCACGAACTTCACCGCCGGGCAGACGGAAATAATGCTGAATGTCAGCAAGGCAGCCGTTGGCGTGCAGGTCTCACCGCTCACGCAGACTATAACTTATGGCAGTACGCTGAACCAGAACTGCACCAACAACGTGACGCTTGGAGCGTGCTCTCTGTGGCGTGGCACATCTTCCCCGCCGACTACCAACATAACCCTGCTGAACGGCACCGCGGAAACGCTGTCGGTAGGGACGTGGTACTTCAACGCCACGTACTCGGGAAGCGAGAACTACAGCGCGGCCACGACCACGGTGCAGACGATAACGGTGAACAAAAAGGCGTTCGTGTTCGGGCTGTCTCCGCCGAACGGGACGATAACTTATCCGGCGCTGTCATACGAGAACGTCACGTCGAACGACACTGTTGCGGCCAGCCAGCTGACGATGTGGAAGAACAACACGAACATAACCTTGCAGAACGGCACGTCCGAGTCTCTAGCTGTGGGGTACTGGATGTTCGTTGCCAACAGCACGCTGCCCGTTGCGAACTACAGCTGGAGTGCCGTGCTGAACAACGTGACCGTGAGTGGAGTAGCCCCGCCTGCATACTGCACGGACACCATAGACAACTCGAGCATACCCTATACCATAACCAAGAACAACTCATACTACTGCCTAGTTTCCAATATCGGGAAAGGAGGCGCGAATGGGACGATATTCGCCAATCCTGTCCAGAATTCGACTTTGGATTGCTTAGGGTATGCAATCGATAGCAACGATACCGGTACCAGCTATGGGATTTATTTGAACGGGAGCGGCACGAAGAACAATACCATAAAGAATTGCAATGTTACTGATTTCACATATGGAATTTTCCTCGATGGTTCTGGCAATAACAGCATAACTAATAGCACAATTAGCAGTAGTTATTACGACATTTACGTTTACGGTTCTAACAATATCATAAGCACCAACACGATTTACTCCGCTGGTGGTTATGGTATACGCCTAGATTGGAGCAACTACAACGTTCTAACTAACAACACTTTTTACAATAATTACGATGGTATAGTGCTTGGTTATAGCTACAACAACAACATAACAGGAGGTTCAATTTCAGACAACAGCCATAGTGATTATGATTTGGGAGCGAGTGCGGGAGGAACAAACTACTTCACAAGCACGAACTTCACGGCCGCAAGGAAAATATATTTCGCTGACACGACCTCCTGGTTCAACTACGCGAACGATTCGACGAGCGGGATGTGGCTCAAGACGAGCATCTCCGCAGGGACGCCGATACTGACCAGGATCCTCAGCAACTGGACCCAGATGAACGTGAGCTGGAACGAGTCCGCTGACACGACCGTCACGGCCAACTACAACCTCACCGGCCTGCAGGCGAGCACGACCTACACGGTGTTCAACTTCACGGTGAAGGCATACACGCTCACCACGGACGCCTCGGGCAACCTGCCGAGCTTCAACATAAGCCTGAACGCCACGTCGCGCAGGATAATGGTGAACACGACGAGCGTCCCCGTCGTGCCCGCAGGGCCCCAATATTCGAACAACCTGACAAAGTACGCTCCGGGCGTAACCTACAACTCCTCGGACACGCACGGCTTCCAGATAGACTGGACGGCCGCCAGCGGCTTCTTCAACACCACGAACGTGAGCTTCATAGCGAACTTCACCGGCGCGAACGTGACCTACACAAACTCGACTTCGCCAGCGCTCCGCAACAGTACGCCGACCACATTCATGATAAACTTCACGACCTCCCAGTTCAAGGGCGCCGGATTCTACACGTACTTCTGGAACGCGACGAACGGCACCGGCGCTACCACGACCAACAACATAACCGGCCCGCTGAACTACAACATATCGCGGTCAAACCTGTCGGTCGCGCTCGCGCCGTCCACGCAGACGATAACTTACGGAACGCCGCTGACACAGTATTGCGCAGTGAACTCGAGCACGTACACGGGCACGCTCTACCTGGACGGAGCGAGCGTGCAGGCGCTGAACAACACGCCGCAGACGCTCGGCGCTGGCTCGCACACGTACTGGTGCAACTTGACAGCGCCAGCCATGAACTACAGCTATAGCAACCAGACGAGCACGGTGACGGTGAACAAAAAGGCGTTCGTGTTCGGGCTGTCTCCGCCGAACGGGACGATAACTTATCCGGCGCTGTCGTACGAGAACGTCACGTCGAACGACACCGTTGCTGCGAGCCAGCTGACGATGTGGAGGAACAACACGAACATAACGCTGATGAACGGGACAAGCGAGACGCTCGGCGTGGGCTATTGGACGTTCGTTGCCAACAGCACTTGCGCCGCGGCGAACTGCACATGGACGGCCAACCTGAACAACGTCACGGTGAACAAGGCCACGCCCACGATAACGCTAAAGCTGGACGGCAGCTCTGCAACGCCGCAGACTAGGACGTATCCGAACGCGACTGCGTTCGGCCTTACCGAAGGCAACTCGGTCGATTCGGACTGCGCGTACGACATAAAGGAGAACGGGACGTCGCAGTCGTCCGTGAGCTACTCGAAGACGCTTGCGGCGAGGGGGTACAACATCACCGGCTATACGATTGGCTGCGCAAACTTCACCGCTGGGCAGACGGAGATAATGCTTACGGTGAACAAGGCCGCAGTGGGAGTGCAGGTCTCCCCGCTAACGCAGACTATAACGTATGGCACTACGCTGAACCAGAACTGCACTAACAACATGACGCTTGGCGCGTGCTCGCTGTGGCGCGGTACGTCCAGTCCGCCGAGCGTGAACATAACCCTGATGAACGGCACCGCGGAAGCGCTGTCGGCAGTGACGTGGTACTTCAACGCCACGTACTCCGGCACGGAGAACTACAGCGCTGCCACGACTGCGGTACAGACGATAACGGTGAACAAGAAGGCGTTTGTGTTCGGGCTGTCTCCTCCGAACGGGACGATAACTTATCCGGCGCTGTCGTACGAGAACGTCACGTCGAACGACACCGTTGCTGCGAGCCAGCTGACGATGTGGAAGAACAACACGAACATAACCTTGCAGAACGGCACGTCCGAGTCTCTAGCTGTGGGGTACTGGATGTTCGTTGCCAACAGCACGCTGCCCGTTGCGAACTACAGCTGGAGTGCCGTGCTGAACAACGTGACCGTCAGCGGAGGAGGATTGCCCGGCTACTGCCAGGCCACGATCAGCAGCCTTCCGTACAACATCACGGCGAACAACACGTACTACTGCCTTAACACGAACGGCAACAACCTGGCCGGCAACGGAATCCAGTTCGGCAACAGCACGAACTGGGCCGTGCAGAACAGCACGCTCGACTGCCTGGGCAACAGCATCGCGGGCGACAGCAGCGGGACGGACTACGGGGTTTACATGAACACCGCCAACGCGAAGAACAACACGATAAAGAACTGCAACGTATCGAAATTCTATCACGGCGTCTACCTCCAATCCAGCTTCAACAACACCATCGCCAACATCAACGCCAGCAACAACGGCTACGTTGGCATCTACATCTACTCCAGCTCCAACAACACCATCACCAGCATCAACGCCAGCGGCAACATCAACTACGGCATCCTCCTCGACACTGGCTCCAACAACAACACCCTCTCTAACGTCAATGCCAGCGGCAACACCGACAAGGGCGTCTACCTCTATTCCAGCTCCAACAACACCGTCTCCAACATCATTGCCAGCAACAACACCGACAATGGCGTCTACCTCTATTCCAGCTCCAACAACACCGTCTCCAACATCATTGCCAGCAACAATACCAACTACGGCATCGTCCTCGAATCCAGCTCCAACAACATCATTGTCAACAACTACATGACCAACAGCACTCATGGCCTCTACGCTTCCGGAAGCAACAACACATACATGAACAACACGGCCACCCAGAATAGTAACAGAGGGTTCTTATTTGGGGCGTTCTCGAACAGCACATTCTTCAACAACACCGCTAGCAACAACGTTGTCGGCATCGACCTTGAGTCCGGCTCCAACTTCACCCGGATATTCAACAACTCCGTTTATGGCAACACATGGATAGGCATCTATGTCGTAGACAACTCCAACAACAACACAGTATCCAACAACACCCTCAATAACAACGCAGAAGGGATTAGGGTTTTTACAAGCTACAACAACACCGTGATCAACAATACCATAAACAGCGGTACCAGTAACGGAATCACCCTCTCAGGCGCAAACTACACCGCTGTCATCAACAACACCGTGCACGGGTATGCTGTTGGAATCGACCTTGAGCCTTCTTCGAACAACAACACCATAGCAGGCGGCTCTATAGCCCTTTCTTCAAGTTATGATTATTACATAAACTCGGCGGGCGCGACCAACAACTTCACCAGCACCAACTTCACAGCCGCAAGGACGATCTATTTTGGAGGTTCGACCTCATGGTTCAACTATGCCAACGACTCGACGAGCGGGATATGGCTGAAGACGAACATCTCCTCCGGCACGCCGACATTGACCAGGACGCTCAGCAACTGGACCCAGGCGAACGTGAGCTGGAACGAGTCGGCCGGCACGACCGTCACGGCCAACTACAACCTCACCGGCCTGCAGGCGAGCACGACCTACACGGTGTTCAACTTCACCGCGAAGGCATACACGCTCACCACGGACGCCAGCGGCAACCTGCCTAGGTTCAACATAAGCCTGAACACGACGTCGCGCAGGATAATGGTGAACACGACAATTACAGCCGCTGCTCAACCTACCAACATCACTCTTTGGCTTAACGGCAGCGAAGCGAATTATGCTACGGTTTACGGTTCTGCTGTAAACGTGACAGCGAAGATAAACGTGAGCGGAGTTCCTGTCACTATTCTTAAGAACGGCACTGTTGTTGCGAGTAGTACCACTACGGCTAACATCGACCTGACGCAAACGCATTTGGCGAATGCGACGTACAACATCACGGCCAACTGGACCGGCAATGCGACGCACACGGGCAGCTCGACCCAATATCTGGTGCGGGTGGCGAAGGCCGTGCCTGTGCTTGTGATGAGCAACGCTACTGCAACGGTGAACACGAGCGGGCTGGTCGGATACTGGAGGTTCGAGAACGAGTCGTTGGGAACGGCTACGGACTATTCCGGCTGGGGCAACACCGGAACACTTACTAGTATGAACAATTCTGGCAACGCGACGAGCGGACCGACTGGCAACGGAAGGTTCGGAAAGGCGATGCAGTTCGACGGGGTGAATGATTATGTTAACGCGGGAAATGCGGCGAGTTTAAATTTCGGCACAGGTTATGGATCATTTGCGATCGAATTTTGGATAAATCCTGACACAGTAGCAACAAACCAATTCATACTCAGTAAGGCAGGAGATGCTTTTACCGACGGGTGGGGAATAACGATTCAAAGTTCTAATATCTATGGATATTTCCCTGGTACAACTGCTGAGGTGACCGCCCCCATCGAAGCGAATGTATGGTCCCATTGGGTCTTTGTGCGTGATAGTGATTCTGCGAGTATTACATTATATAAAAATGGTGTAAACATAACTACAAACAATGTCGGTGCAAATGAAAATCTGACTGTTGGTAATAACTTGGAAATTGGCGGTCGAAGTCACGGAAGTTATTCGTGGAATCTCAGCGGCTCCATAGATGAAGTCCAAATCTGGAACCGCTCGCTGGCGGCGGACGAGATAAAAGAACTATACGAATCTCGTGTGACGTACGGCACGCAGACGAACTTCACGCTGAGCGAGAGCAACACGGGCGACAGCGACGTATACTACGACTTCTTCCGCAACGGCACGGCTGCGGGGATATGGCATTTCGACGAAGGAAGCGGCTCGTCGTATGCGTTCGACGATTCTGGAAAGAACAACATTGGCACGCTTACTAATATGAACACACAAGGGAATGCGACGAGCGGATGGACTACGGATTGCAAGTATGGAATTTCGTGCTTGAAGTTTGATGGGGTGAATGATGTAGTGAATGTAAGTAGCTCAAATAGTTTAAGCAGTATGATTAATAGTTTTACCTTAGAGGCTTGGATAAAACCGTATCAGGCAGACCATGCAGGATATAACAGAATAGTATGGTTCGACAGTAGTAAACTTGACTTCTCTTTTACCGAAAACCAAATCGGTATTTGGCTAGGTTTTAATGACAGCACAAATTCAGGTTGGCTGGTTGGAGGCACTAGTCTTACACTTGGGCAATGGTATCACGTAGCAGCAACCTTCTCTGCTGACAGCGGGAAAGTTGACATCTATGTTAACGGTGCAAACGATGGAGATTTTAGTGTAGGACAAAAAAGTATTGATTATTTAATCAACATGTATATTGGCAACGTTAACGGTTTTAGTAACGCATTTAACGGTACCATCGACGAAGTCCGCATCTATCCGCGCGCCCTCTCTGCATCAGAAATCCTCTGCCACTATGGCAACAACTGCTCTGCTGCTGGATACAACAACGAGACTGCTGTCCTTCCGGCGGGCTATCACTACTACGCTGGACGTGCGAGCGGCGGGCAGAACTACACGCAGTCAGCGCTTCTG
>Ga0315289_10007106_pt1 | contig 16383 bp, 13 predicted proteins | sample YL17G11_40_MG_FD_203452 | JGI IMG/M metagenome (GOLD analysis project Ga0315289, IMG submission 203452) | Sediment microbial communities from Yellowstone Lake, YNP, Wyoming, USA - YL17G11_40 | ecosystem: Environmental > Aquatic > Freshwater > Lake > Sediment | place: USA: Wyoming | collected... | reverse complement strand
GAAGTACGTATGGCTGGCAGACTCATCTTCAGTGAAACAGGAACGTGACATTGAGAAGTATGATAAGGCGAATACGCTCGAGCGAAAAATCAACGACTTGAGAACTCATATCTCCGCGAATCTGACGACAGAGGACCTGAAACGACGAAAGGTTGCCACAGTTTCTTTTCTAATTGACGCCCTAAAGCTCAGGGTTGGCGACGAGAAGGACAAGGACGAGGCGGATACGGTGGGCGCAACGACTCTGAGACCCGAACACATCAAGATTCGCGAAAATTGCCATGTTGTCTTCGACTTCCTCGGAAAGGACTCTGTGCGCTGGTACAAGGAGATTGAATTGCCTCAGCAAGTCGTTGAGAACCTCAAGGAGTTCATGGCCAAGGCAGAGTCATCCGTATTCGAAGGAGTACGATCAGACCGCGTGAACGAGTTTCTAGCCGAAGTCGCCCCAGGCCTCTCAGCGAAAGTGTTTAGGACTTACCACGCCTCAAAAGTCGTCGGCGAATACCTGAGAACCGCGAAAGTCAGCAAGGACGACCCGGACTACGTCAAGAAGGACGCCGCCACGATGGCGAATCTTGAAGCTGCGATTGTCTGCAACCACAAGCGAAAGCTGCCAAAGAGCTGGGAGAATTCACTCGCGAAGAAAATGGAACGCCTCAAGGTGCTTGAAACAAGGAAGACGAAGAAATCTGCGGAGGCTCTCAAAGCAGCGAAGATGAGGATTAGGACGATGAAGGCGACACGTGACTACAATCTAGGGACGTCTCTGAAGAGCTACATCGACCCCCGTCTCTACTCTCGATGGGGCAGCAAAGTCGGGTTTGACTGGAGACTCTACTATCCGAAGACGCTACAACGCAAGTTCTCATGGGTCGAGAAGAGCCAGTAGCTCTGGCACAGTCCATTCAGGGTTGTTGTCCGCGTTCACGACAGAGTCAGAGCATTGCTTCGCCGCCGTTTACATGAATAGTCTGCCCTGTGATGAAGCTGGCCTTGTCTGAAGCTAGGAAGACCGCTGTGTGAGCTATGTCTGCGGGCTGGCCTATTCTGCCAAGTGGAATCAGCTGGAGAGCTTTCTCCTTCTCCTCAGGAGTGATGCCTGACGTCATATCAGTCTCGATCCATCCTGGGGCGATCGCGTTCACCGTGATCCCATATGCTGCCAACTCCAATGCGAGAGATTTTGTAAGCCCCACCACACCTGCCTTCGACGCTCCGTAGTGGGCTTCGTGGTCGGTTCCTGTGAACCCAATGATCGAGGATATGTTGATGATGCGGCCCCATTTCTTCGCTTTCATCTCAGGAGTGAATGCCTTGCTGCAGAAGAAGACACCGTCAAGGTTCACGCCAAGCACACGTCGCCACTCCGACTCATCGATCTCCCAAGACTTGAGGTGAAAGTGTACCCCGGCGTTGTTGGCCAGAATATCAACGCCTCCGAATTTCTTGAGGATCTGTTTCCGCATCGTCTCGACCTCGCCTGCTTTCGAAACGTCAGCTTTCACGAGCAAGACCTGCCGGCCCAAAGCTTCGATACTGCTAGCTACCTCACTCGCTTTTTTCTCCGAACTGGTGTAGTTGACGACAATATCAGCGCCCTCCCGTGCCATCTCAACTGCAATTCCCCTTCCGATTCCCCTTGACGCCCCGGTGACAAGCGCGACTTTGCTGGTCAGCAACATTCGACTGCACCTCGTTCCGCTTGGAGTGAGATTGTGTTTGGTTATATCTCTTTGAGACTGGTCGTGAGTTGTCGCCACAGCTTGGCAATCATTAAATCAGTCCAAGTCATCATGGATCGGTGATGCGGGGGTCGCCCAGCCAGGTCAAAGGCGCAGGACTGAGGCTCCTGTCCCGTAGGGGTTCGAGATTCGGAAAACCAAACCGGGATTCCGAACGAAATGGTTCAAATCCCTCCCCCCGCACCATTCTGCTCTTCAATTTTCGACAAGACGCATCGACACCCTAGGACTCTACAATCTTACAGCTGTGCTCGAGGCGATGCTTGGGGAAAACGATCTGCCAACGCGTTGACCCACAGGATTTTAGCATACACGCCTCATTCTCGCTGAGAATACTGATGAGTGTTACGGGCGGAAAGGCGACCAAGCGCGTGCGTCTCGGAAAGATAACGGCATCGATTGCCCGTGGCACGATGAGGTCGGCAGAATTCTGCATCGCGTCCGGATTGAAGTATCACATCATTGATGCCGAATGGAAGATGAACTATCTTCACGACGACGAGGTCACTGACCTGCTTGAGGTTTCGGACCCTAGTGCTACCACGGTCCTGACCTATTCCACTCGCCATTCGTATTGCGAGAGAAACATCCGGCAAGCACTGATGGGTGCGTCAGGTTTCGAGAAGTTTGGACTGTGCCTCGTCGCAGGGAACGCCGCGTACCTAGACGCGGACGAGCGGAGACGCCCTTTGGCTAGGACCATTCGCGAGGCCGTGAAGACGGTCAAGAAGAACTCGGAAAGCCGTGAGGTTTGGATCGGAACGGAGGGCGTTCTAAGCCTCGCCACAGAACTTGCAACCGAATATGCGCTGACGCCGTTCCTACTACTCGACAAGAGTCTGGAATCGAATCTCCAGTGGCTGAGAAACCACGGATTCACAGGAGATTTCGCAGTATATGTTCCATTCTACATCTCTGCCAATCGTCGAAGAGTGCTTCATGACGTCCTCTACCGTCTCGCAGGCTACATGCTCCGCAGGAAATGGGTTCGCGAAGAGGCAAAACGACTCAACTACGACTTGTCGCTCCCCATGCTAAGAGGTTTAGTGCAGGAGAAGAGGCCACTGTCAAAGGAACTCATGAACAGTCCGTTGGGGGCACTACTGACGGAAGCAGCAGGTTCTCTATCGGTGTTCGGAGATCCACAAAGTGTCGAGGAACGATTGCGGGCGATCGCAAGACTCGGGCCAAAAGTCCTGGTCGGCCTGCCAATAAAGGAGAGCGAGGATCAAGTCTCTGCTTTCAGCAGGTGCCTGGACGCTGCTTCACACTGAACACGGCTCACGGGAAAAGATACCAGTATCACTATGCGGCTCAGAATTCTTGTTCGTTCAAAACAGGTTGTCAAGGCAGTCTTCTTTTCGGGAGAACCTGAGGGTTGACTGGATGCTTCGGAGGTTTTCCAGCCAGTATTCTCTCTGCCTCGAGCGCGGCATTCTCTTGAAGCCTTGATGATGATTGCTCAGAGTACCAGCCAATGTGCGGCGTTACGATGACATTCTCTAGCCCCAGCACGGGGTCGTTGCTGCTGGGCGGCTCCTTTGCTAGAACATCGAGCCCCGCTGCTGCGATCTTGCCGTTTCGGAGCGATGCAATCAATGCTTCCTGGTCTATTACGGATCCTCTCGACGTGTTGACTAGTATAGCGGAATCCTTCATCAGGTCGAGTTCCTTCTCACCGATGAGTTGCTTCGTCTCCTTTGTTAGCGGCACATGGATGGATACTATGTCAGAAGTCTTCAGTAGCTCATCGAGGTTTGTCGACTTCGCTCCGAGTTTCTCCATCATTTCGCGAGGAATGTACGGGTCGTGGGCAATCACGCGTGTGTTAAAGCTTCGCATCCTTTCTGCTACCTGCCTTCCGATATTGCCGAATCCGATGACTCCAACAGTCTTCCCGTCTAGGCTGTTGATGGGTCTGAACTTCCTCCAGTTCCATTCGCCAGATCGAGTTGATGTGCTGGTTCGATGCAGTTTCCGTGTCAATGCGAGAATGAGTGCTACTGCGTGATCTGCAACTTCGGCTGTCATGAAATCGGGGACGTTGCACACCACAACGCCGTTCTCTGTCGCAGCATTGACATCGATATTGTCGTAACCTATCCCATACTCTACTATCCCTACCAGCTGCGATAGATTGCAGATCACGTTTCGCGTGATAGGTGAAGCGTCACATAGGATCAGGTGCGCATTTCTCGAGGCATTGATGATTTCAGACTCATTTGAGCAGTGGAACTTCTGAACAGTGACTCCAATTCTCCCGAGTATGGTCTGTTCCTTGTCTCCACTCTCGAACGGGCTGTCCGTTATTGCGGCAACGAGCTGTCTTGCCATGGGTGGGCGCCGGTGAGCAAGTCACTCTCCTGCACTCATTTAATGATTCTGCAGAGACAAGCCAGCGAAAAGTTGTATCGAGAGATCCCATAGACTGAATCAACCCGCCAGTCAGATCTCGGAAAACTTGAAAAGTGATGACCCGTGCTCAGGGAGGCTCGGTGCTGTAAGAGCAATGAAGCGGAAAGAAAAGATCCTGATGATTCCAGGCCCAAGTGAGCTCTCTTCTGAAGTCTTGAACACTATGTCACGTCCACTTCCGGCTCACTACATGGATGACTGGATCCCGATGTATCGGGAGACAGTCGACCTTACGAAGAAAGTGCTCCGAACGAAGAATGACACCTACATAATCACCGGGTCAGGATCTGCAGGAATGGAGGCCGCATGCGCAGCCATCATCGAGCCTGGAGACAAGGTCATAGCTGATGTCACGGGCCCTGACGTTTTCGAACCCTTCGTCTCTGTACAGGGTGCCCGCGTTGTCCCTCTGGAAGTCATGTCGGGCACAGCTATTGATCCGGAGAATGTCCGCAAGTTGATCAAGAAGGAAGGGAATGTCAAGGCCGTTGCCGTCTTTCACAACGTCACCTCAACGGGTGTTACAAACCCTGTCGACGAGATAGGCAAAATCACCGCTGAGAACAACGTGCTCTTCCTCGTGGATGCTATCTCATCAGTTGGGGGAATACCACTTGAAGTTGATAAGTGGCACATCGACATCTGCTGCGTAGCAACGCAGAAAGCGTTCTCCGTTCCACCTGGCCTAGCGCTGGTTTCCGTTGGCAAGAGCGTTTGGTCGGCGATCAAAGCTCGTAAAGTGCCAATCCACAGCGAGTATCTCAATCTGGAACGCTACAAGGAAGCAGCATCGGAACCCCAAGGCTCCTGGCACCCTACTCCAGACACATGCAACACTCTGCATGTCAGAGCCCTGCTTCAGTCGCTGCGCGACTTGGTTGAGGAAGGGGTTGAGAATTCCTGGAACAGGCACGCAAAGATTGCGGAGGCCGTGAGACAGGGGCTGAGGTCTGTTGGATTGGAACTCCTCGTTAAGAATCCCAAATACGCATCGAACACAGTGACCGCTGCGCTGTGGCCGAAAGGATACAACTACAAGAAGTTCTGGCGAGCAATGTTTGACGAATACAACATAATGCTTGGAAACCCTCCAATCGAGGGGCACTTCCCAGGCTGGTTCAGGATCGGACACATGGGCACAACAGCGAACATAGAGTATGTTCTCCCAACGCTCGCCTACGTCGAGATGGCTCTCAGGAAGGCTGGGTATCCAGTCGAACCCGGGCGAGGGGTAGCGGCGGCTCAGAAAGTACTCTTCGACTGGCGTGTAGGTTCTCGCTAGCAGTAGGCAAACGGGCTAGCTACGGCTCTGGTTTCCAGCAAGAGATCTCTCAAAGTCTTCTAGGGTTGGCTGAATTTCTGGCACTTCTCCGATCCGTGCGGCCGTAGGCTCGATATCATTCAAACCGTGGCCGGTGATCTCGCATGCCACGACATCACTCGCATCGATCTGTCCGTTGCGGAAGAGCTTGATCAGACCGGCCAATGACACGGCGCCAGTAGGTTCCGCAAATATTCCCTCCTTTCTTGCCAGCAAGACTTGTGCCTCAATGATCTCGCTGTCGGTGACTATCTCGGCGAGTCCCCCTGTGTCGCGGATTGCTTCGTAGGCTCCCTTGCCATCTGTTGGGAACGCGTCAGTTATGCCCGAAGCAATGGTCTTTGGGTTCTCCCACGTCCTGACGCCCTCAACTCCGAGGCCGGCGCGAATGGCTGTTGCGAAAGGCGCGCATCCTGCACTCTGGACTGCAATAAGGTGAGGCATACGCTCGATGAAACCGAGCTTCGATAGGTCTCTCAGGCCTTTCCAATGTCCGCTGAAGCACGCTCCTCCCCCGACGGGCAAGGCAAAGTAATCCGGACTTTCCCATTGGAGAGCTTCGCTAACCTCGTATGATGCGGTCTTGGTGCCTTCGAGAGCATACGGGTTTGCTTTCGAATTCGTGGTTACGTTGACCCAGCCGTGTTTCTTGCTGACCTGTTCAGCCATTGCCAGACAATTCTCCACCGGCCCTGAGACTCTTCTTGCTCGTCCGCCGAAGATGTCGATTCTTACGAGTTTGCCGACGCTTGTCTCAGGGGGCACGAAGACGTAGCACGGTATTCCAGCTTGAGTAGAATATGCGCAAGCGGACGCGGCTGCATTTCCAGATGATGCGACCACCACTCCACTTGCCCTAGCTTCGATCGCCTTGCTGATCGTTACAGTAGAGCATCGGTCCTTGAATGATCCGGTGGGATTCTCAGTCTCATTCTTTATGAACAGATTTCGGAGTCCCACAGTCTTGGCGAGACGCTCGGATTTCACGAGCCTCGTCCCACCTTCGCCTATGGTCACCTTACTGGGCCCTTGGACAGGCAGGAGCTCACCGTACTTCCAGACTCCGGGCTCCCTTGCCATCAGTTTCTGTTTTGAGATGGTCTTGGATATGACTTCATAGTCGTAGTCAATCTCGATTGGTCCACCGCATCTTGGGCAACTGCAAGGCGCGCCTTGTGCGTATTCCGTCTTGCATTTGACGCACTTTATCCTGCACAGGGATTTCATCGGGTAGATTCCTCCAACAGTATCCGGCTCTCTGCCATCAGAATCATGAGTCTATTTCACTCTAGCGGACTGCCCAGCTCAACCGGAGATCGGAAGGAAGCTCTTCACGCTCTTATCGTCAACCACGACAAGAATGGAACGCAGGATGCCTTCAGTGTACTCGCTGCCGGGGTTTATGCAGAATGTTCGCCCTAGGTTGTAGGTGCCTCTTGACTCGTGTATATGTCCGTGCATTCCGAGCAGAGGCTGGTACTTGTCGATGGCTTTCCTGACGGCCATGCTTCCTACATTGTCCATGACCACTTGACCACCGGAGACAACGGGTTTGAGATTTTCATCCAGCTTCGGTGCTACGTCCAAGCTGGTTCCGTGTGGAGGACAATGGAAATTGAAGATGCAGTTGTTCATGTTCTTGATCTGAGACACCATGCCATCGATCTTCTTCTCGAGCTCTTCCTCCGGAATATCTCTTGGGCAGTTCCAAGGAGTGATGTTGCTGAAGCCCGTGCTAATCATTTCATGGTTCTCATCAAGCTGGATGACTTTGCCTTCAGGGTTCACAATGTAGCCGGACTTGTTGATCACATCGTCTATTGCCATCTGGTCGTCATTCCCCGGCATCACATAGCACTTTATCCCCGTTCCTTTGAGGCGTTCCTCGGCTATGCTTATCCAACGTGCCACTGTCTCGACCATGAGCTTGGTAAAGAGCGCATCCAACTTCTGACTGTCTTGCTTGAGCGCCTGCACTTGTTCAGGGGAAGCCCTGTATGGGTAGAAACCCGACGTGCGTATCTTCTTCTCCAAGCTCTGCACCTCGTCCGCCGACTTGGCGTTGAATCTAGTTCCCATGAATTCTGCCGTGAAACTACTGTCGCTTTGCTGGACTAGAGGTATGATCATCTTGCCAGTTATGTCCCCGCCCATAACGATGGCATCGGCTTTGTGGATCTTGCCGGCATTGACCCACTTCATGAAGACCGGTTCCGAGCCATGAGCATCGGTCGCAAATAGAATCTTGAACAGTCTGGTCATGCTTCCGTCCACCGAATATCTACCTGATCACTTCTTCGACATCTCTATACCATTTCTTCTTGGGACCCACGCGAGCTCTCATTTTCCAACCGGTCGTCTTCGGCTCGGTCTCGATCCGCTCTAGGAGTCGATCAATCTTGGCCACAACATCAGGACTGTCTTCCTCGGCCATGGATGAACGAGCATAATCTTTGATCTTACCTAGGTTGGTGGTCACCGTGTAGAAGAATCCCCAGTCCTTTGCGAGCAGTTTGGAGATATATTGCGCGTTTATGGTTTCATTATCAGAATCTCCGACTTCGTGTTCTCTCAGCAGTACGACAGTGTCAATTCTGTCTTTCTCATTCAACTCAACGATCTGCATCTTCTCCAGCAAGAAGTCTGCCAGAGTGATCGTTGGTGAATCGAATTCCAATCTGCCCCTGAAATCGAGCGTATGGCACATCTCCAGTTGGTCGAAGAATACGTCGGCCATTCTATGATTCGCAGGGTCGCAGTACTGTTGCCGCATCATGCCAAAATACGCGTTGAATCTGGCGTCTGATGTGTAGCCTAGCTCCGTGAACAGGGGTTTGATGCTGGGGTTGAACTTGCTGTAAGTCATGAAGTCTATGTCGGTGAGCGCGCGTTTCATCGCCGTGTGCAGGTGTTGGAACTTTGGGCAATGTTTCCTTATCACGGTTGCACCCATGACTCTGATCACGATGCCCTTCTCTTGCGCCTTCTCTACGATTCTGGTTGCCTCGTCCGCGAAGTCGGACATGACGGCTGTGCTCAATCTATACACATCCTAGGAGGGGGTGTCTGCTCAGGAGCAGCTAGGGACAGTAAAAAGGTTTGAGAAGAAACCGGTAACTCCGTCTTGCAGCCGAGTTACTTTCCCTTCTTTGGCTTTATCCCGTAGTAAGGCAGGATTTTGGTTCTGAACATCTCAACAGTTCGCACGGGATCGTATCCCCAGTCGCCAAACAGGAAGTGATTCATACCAACTTTCTTGTATCTCTCGATCAGTTCAATGAACTGGCTAGGGGACGAGAACAGGCAGGTCTTCTCCAGTATGTAATCGTCGGTCAGCTTCGATGTCGAAGCTTCGATCTTTCGCGGGTCGCGCTCGTTGAAGTTCTCCGGTATCAGGGAGCCTGCGCTTAGTCGGTATTTTGCGACGAGTTTCTTCAGGTTCCCATAGCCTCCATCGAGGTAGACGCATTTCTCGATCTTCGCTGGATCATTGCCCGCTGACTTGGCAGCTTCAATGAACGCAGGAAAGACATTATCGTGCAAGTGCTCGGGAGCGCCATATGTCATGAGATGATCTGCGCAGAGTCCCCCAGTCTGTGCTGATTTGGGACCGAATGCGGACCAGTAGATTGGAATACCTTTTTTGGGTTTGTCGTAGCAGAATACTCCTTTGACATTGAAGTATTTGCCCTCAAAGTCAAAGTAGTCGGGCTCGGACCAATACTTCCTCATCAACTGAACTGCTTCGGCTAGGGTGTCGGCTCTCTCTCGCCAGCCGGGCCAGCGACTAATGAAGGGCGCCTCGTTGATCGCCTCGCCGGTCCCGACTCCGAGAATGACTCTTCCCGGGTAGAGTCTCTCCATCGTTGCGAAGGCTTGGGCGACGATCAAGGGATGATACTTGAACATTGGAACCGTGATGTCGCTGCCTACCGGGATCGCTCTGGTTTCGGCTGCTGCGGCAGTCAGCCAGACCCAGGCTTGCGGACAATGTGCATGAGTGTGGAACCACGGAAGGAAGTGGTCTCCGAACCAAGCGATGTCAAAGCCAGCTCTCTCTGCTCTTCTTGCCACTTCTATCGAGTATCTTGGCTCGAACCAGGCCCCGACAGGACCGACATCGTAGCTTATCTTGAATCTCAACCCGAGCACAGCCACTCCACGTTCTCTGGGTTGGGATGAAAGACTATGACATGTACTGTACTTTCTGTAAATACGAACTCGTGGTATACGTTTTATGCTGTGCTCGCGATAAGCGAAGCACTACAACCACGGAGGAAAATAAGTTGAGTGAAACGTTTGCAAGAAGAGCATCAGGGCTTGTCAGAAGCTTAGGCTGGTGGGATAGCTTCGGCATTGGATTTGGCGGTGTCGTCCTCGGGATCGCCATGACGTCATTCTACTACGCAATTCCTTCCACTTTGCCGAGGGCGGACATGGTCAGTGGGCTCCTAGTTCTCTTGGTCGTGCTCATCCCTTACCTATTGGTCTACACACAGCTCGCGTTTGCTATGCCTAGATCTGGAGGGGATTACATCTACCTGAGCCGAATCGTTCACCCCGCAGTAGGATTCATGCAAAGCTGGCTCGCGGTTTTCATCGTAGCCCTAAACCTTCCTATCTTCTCGGACATGATCACAAGCTGGTTACTGCCCAGCCTGCTAACTGATCTCGGATATGCCGAGTCCGCTGCAGCTTTGTCAGATGTTACCGTGCGCTTTGTCATCGACAGTCTGATAATGATCGTGTGCGCGCTGATGATCATAATCCCCCTGAAGACATATGCAAAGTCACAGACAGTACTGGTCGTCTTAGCACTGATATCGCCCTTCGTTATGCTTGGTGCGCTCCTGATCGGACATGATGCTTTCGTCTCGATGTGGAACGTCGTCTCACCAATCGGATACGACGCCGTAATAGAAACAGCCAAGCAGGCCGGCTACGTGAGGCCGGAGCCTGATCTAACGCAGGCACTTATGGCAGTACCCATACTCGGGTTCTATCTGCTCACAATTTGGCCCGTTCAAGTCGCAGGCGAACTCAAGGATGTCCGAAAGAGCATCTTCGCAGGTCTACTCGGCGCGGTCATGTTTAGCTGGATCGTCTTCACGGTCGGGGTCCCACTATACTTCGGGACGGTCGGCCTCGACTTCGCAAACTCGCTAGTTGCTATTGGTGCCCAGTCACCAGTCAGTCCGCCGCTTCTCAGCAGTCTCATAGGATACGTGTTTCACAATCCTGCACTCTCTGCAGTCATAGATATTGGGTTGATAGCTGGCGCGTTCGTAGTGATCCCACAGTCCATTCTGGTCATCACCAGGTGGATCTTCGCCTGGGCATTCGACAGGGTCGCACCGATGAAATTTGCGGAAGTTCACAAGAAGTACTTCACCCCTTACGTGACCGCAATAGCTGTCTGGATCGCAGGAGAGTTCCTGCTCTTGCTCGTGCTCTACACAGGGATCGTAGGAATACTACTGAACGCAGCCCTAGGCTCCGCGATGTGCTTTGTTCCAACGCTCTTGGCAGGGATGGTATTTCCTTGGCGTCGCAAACGGATATTCGACGCAGCACCATCGTTTACCAGGGCTAAGATTGGCGGAGTTCCGGTGATCACGATCTGCGGTGCAATATCAGGGTTCGGCCTCATAGGACTCATGGCACTGCTCCTCGCCAATCCGCAGCTCGGTTTTCCTGTGACACAACAATCCGCAGCATTCATGATCGGATACTGGATTCTAGGGATTGTCTTGTACTACATTGCCAAGGCCTACAGAAAGAGCCAGGGAATCGACATCGAGGCAGCCTTCAGGGAAATCCCGCCGGAATAGACATTAGCAAACCCTTTTTTTCAATCCCGCCTTTTTTTGTATTTCGCTCCTCGCAAGTGTGCCCTCGCAGCCGAAGGAAAGACGCTGAGGTGACACACAGTGTCATTCGATGGAATCAGGAAAGAAGAAATCGACACCCCTGCGCTTCTTGTAGACCTGGATCTCATGGAGAAGAACCTCCTAACCATGGCGAGTTACTTTCGCGACAAGAGAGCAAGACTGAGAGCCCACACGAAGGTCCACAGGACTCCCGCGCTTGCTCACAAACAGATCGAAGCAGGCGCACGGGGCATATGCTGCCAAAAAGTTGGGGAAGCAGAGGTAATGGCGAGCGCGGGAATAGAAGACATCATAGTTACAAATCAGATTGTACCGCCCGACAAGATTAACAGACTTGTAAGCTTGGCAAAGCACACGGACATCTGCGTACCAGTAGATAATCCAAGAAATGCGGACGACCTTTCGAAATCGGCCTTGAAGGAGGGAGTAAGGCTGAAAGTCCTAGTCGACATCGACACGGGAGCCCAAAGATGTGGCGTCGAACCAGGGGAACCTGCCCTGAAACTGGCCCAGCACATCAGCGTTCTCCGAGGGCTTCAACTGATGGGACTCATGACATTTGAGGGGCATCTTTCGTGGATGGAACCCAGAGATCGGAGAAGAAAGGAATGCGAGAAATTGGAGGCTCTTCTAACCGACACGAAAAGGTTGATGGAAAGCAGAGGCATTGCCGTTGAAGAGATTTGCACAGGCACTACAGGAACATACGACGTAACCGGCAAATGCCCTGAAGTTACCGAGGTCAAGGCAGGGATCTACCTGCTCATGGACCACAATTATCACCAACACGTTCCCGAATTTGACTGCGCTCTAACTGTACTATGTACTGTGATAAGCGTCCCGTCCTCGGAGAGGATTGTAACCGACGCAGGTCTGACGTGCTTCAGCAACGCCTACGGAAACCCCGTAGTAAGAGGTGGCCTCGGTCTGGAAGTTCACGAGCTACATGCCGAAAATACTGTCCTCAAAGTCGAGAGAGGACGCAGAATAGAAATCGGGGACAAGATAGAGCTCATTCCATCATACCTCGATGGAACTGTCAATATGCACGAAAGGCTCCACGCGATAAGGAACTCAAAAGTGGAGGCGACTTGGAGCATTTCCGCGAGAGGCAGGTCTCGTTAACCTTCGACAGGGGTTCAGATCAAAGACAAACGTAGATAACGTCAACGTTCCTCTACTGAAGCAACGCCTGCGATCTTGGTCATATTCGAAATTGCCAAAATGGCGGCGAGGATGATAGAGAAACTACGGCGAAGAATGACTTCAAGACGGCGCATAGGCAGACATCAAACCCTCTCGGGCAGAGACCCACCGGGATGTCAGATGATCTTCATCTCTCTTCCTATCTTCTCAAACGCTGCTAAAGCCGAGTCAAGGTCGTCTCGCGTTAGACCTGCGTTCATTATGGTGCGTATTCGAGCTTTGTCCTTCGCAACCATGGGGTAGACTATGGGAAACGCAAATACGCCCTCCTCAAGCAGGCTTGCACCCAACTTCCTTGCCACGCTGCTCTCTCCAACCATTATGGGTGTGATGGGAGTCTCACTCTTTCCTATGTCGAAGCCCAGGTCTCCCATTCTCTTCTTGAAGTAACTCGTGTTCTTCCACAGACTATCAACATGACGCGGTTCAGTTTCCAAGACATCGATAGCAGCTATACACGCAGCGACCACTGGAGGAGGACTAGACGAACTCAGAAGCCAAGTTCTTGACCTGTTGTGGGCAAAGTTGACCAGGTCCCTTGAACCAGATATATGTCCACCGAAGACCCCAAAGGCCTTCGAGAATGTTCCCATATCAACATCAACTTCTCCCTCAAGATGGAAATGGGATACGATTCCCCTTCCCTTTTCCCCTAGCACTCCGTCTCCGTGAGCGTCGTCGATGTAGGTCATTGCACCATGTTTCTGCGCGAGGCGAACAATCTGGTCAACTGGAGCGATGTCACCGTCCATGCTGAACACTCCGTCAGTGACTATGAGAATTCTTTTGTAACTCTTCCTTTCAGCTTCGTCGAGAACTTTCTCCAAATCGTCAACGTCGCGGTGTTTGTAGACGGTTTTCTCGGCTTTTGCTAGGCGAACTCCATCAATTATGCTTCCATGGTTGAGCTCATCGCTGATTACGAGATCTCCTTCCTCCACAAGTTGAGGTATGAGACCGGCATTCACCGCGAATCCGGTTGGATAGGTGAGTGAAGCCTCCGAATGCTTGAACTCCGCAAGTCGTCGCTCCAGTTCTACATGCAAATCCATGTTTGCCGCTATGGCTCGTGCCGAACCGGCGCCCACTCCATGTGTTTGAATCGCTCGGATAGCTGCTTCTTTGAGCTTCGGATGATTTGTCAGGTTCAGATAATTGTTGGAACACAGCGTGATGACCTCTTTTCCATCGATCGTGCATCTCGGTGCGCTTGGGCCATGAAGTACTCGAAGCTTCCAGTCCAGTTCGTTCTTCACAAGCTCTTCATATTGCTGTTTCAAGAAAGTTCTTGGACTTCTCATAAGTCACGATATGCGAGCGATAGATAATTATCTTTCCACGTTGGAGCCGAAACGCATTCAGGGCAAACTTCGTCTCTGGTCCAAGAGACCGTCCGCATTCGGTTCGTCTCATAGATTTGTGAGAGGACATTTGGCCATCACCACAAACCAAGCGTTGCAGGGAGCATCGAAAATGCTAAAGTCACGGCTGATCAGTATGGACGCGTTGCGCTTTGGACATCGCCATACGCGGAGGAACTCTAGTCGACGGAACGGGAAATCCCCGGTGCCAGACCGACGTCGGAATCGACGCGGGTAAGATTGTTAAGGTAACTTCTGCGGTATCTCTTGATGCGGCCAGAACGATTGACGCACGGGGGCTCCTTGTTGCCCCGGGATTCATTGACATCCACACCCATTCGGACTTTGCTTTGCTGCGGAACAATAGGGCTGAAAGTGCGGTAAGACAAGGCGTCACTACGTCTCTACTAGGTGGGTGCGGGAGGACCTGCGCTCCGGTTGGGGAAAAGAACAAGGAATTGCTTCTCAAGGATATCATAGGATACGACTCTCGGACACCAGTCACTTGGCGAACCCTCGGTGAGTATCTGGAGCGGTTCGAGAAGAGCGGCGTGGCTCAAAATGTTGCAAGTCTGGTCGGGCACAATGCCGTAAGGATCGCCGTGATGGGATACGATTCACGCAAGCCCAGCGGGACAGAACTCAACGAGATGAAGCAGCTCGTCGCGGAATGCATGAAGGCTGGTGCTTTTGGCCTCTCAACCGGGCTCGCATATCCGCCTGGAGCATTTGCCGACACGGATGAGATCGTTGAACTCTCCAAGATCGCGGCAAGCTACGCCGGCATCTATTGGTCACATCTCAGGGGTAGCGACGGCGACTTCCTCGCTGGCGTTGAGGAAGCTATCCAGATCGGGAAAGAAGCCAGATTGCCAGTTCACATGGCACACCTGTGCGGGTTCTTCGGAAACTCAGAGACCCAACTGGCTCTCCGGATGATAGAGGATGCCAGAAGCCAAGGCTTGGACGTGACCTGTGACCTATACCCATACTTGGCCGGCGCTAATCCTCTTGCAGCGTTTCTGCCGCAGTCCGTGTTTACGCGTGGTTGGAGGGATCTGGCAGAGGAAATTCGTGATCCGGCGAGGCGAAAGAAGCTCGCCGAAAATGTGAGACGATCCGAGGTAGGATCATTTTGGCTTAGGCGAAAAGAGATTCTCCAGGGGATTGTACTCTACGACTGTCATGAGAACCAGGCGTTCAAAGGGAAATCACTCGCTGAGATTGCAGAGCTAAAGCAAATGGATCCGGTAGAGTCGGTTCTTGAAGTCCTCGCCGATGAGGGGTCCGAGATGTACAATGCGGGCGTAATTGCTCAGTGGATGGACGAGAAGGACAACTTCGCCGTATTCAAAGTTCCCTTCCATATGGTAGGGTCGGATGGGATTGCTCTCGCCCCCTACGGGGAGTTGGCTTCCTTTAGGTTTCACCCACGCTCATACGGAACGTTCCCCAGAGTACTTGGAAGATATGTGAGAGAATGGGGCATCCTGACACTCGAAGAGGCAGTGCGAAAGATGACGTCTGCTCCAGCGCAGCGTCTCAACCTCAAGAACCGAGGAATCATAAGAAAGGGAGCCTGGGCGGACCTCGTCATCTTCGACTACGATCAGATACTCGACAAGAGCACCTACGAAGAGCCGAACCTTCACCCGGAAGGCATCAAGTATGTCATGATAAACGGCGAGATTGTGATCGAAAACGGTCAGCATACCGGTCGTTTATCTGGAAAGGTTCTGCGACACGCAACGCAACAAGCATGATTGTCGCAACCGCCGAAAGGCGTAATATTCCGTCTGGTTTCGGAGTGTTCTTGATTGCTATGACTTTGGAGCAAGAAATGCTGGAAGAGCTGAAGAAGATACGTGAAGCCCTGACACCAAAGCCCGAGCCTCCGCCTCCTAAGGGGATTTGGGCCGAGTTCGTTGATTTCATAGGCAAGAGTGGAGTGCTTGGCCTTGCCATTGGTTTCATCATGGGCCTCTACGTGGGTAAGGTCGTGTCGGCCTTTGTCGCTGACATCATCATGCCGATTCCCAGTGCCTTCATACCAGGGGGAGACTGGAGAAGAGCTGTGCTCAGCATACCTATTGGGCAAGGGATCTCTTTCGCTGTAGGTGACTTTGTCAGCGTCGTAATCGACTTCACAATAGTTTCAGTAGTGGTCTTCTTGATAGCCAAGTACGTGAAGAAGATCGAACTGAAGCAGCTCCTCCTTTCCAAGGTTCCCGAGTGCTGAACTTGCATATTGGCCTCCCGACGTGTCAAATTCGATTTCGGTCGTAGGGAATGAAGACGCGTGGAGATCCTTGTTCAGAACCTCAGCGAGGAAATGCGCCAAATCATTGTTGGTAGGGAGCGATCCTATCATGGACAATTCTCATCCGCGCTAAAACGGGTACTGAGATCAGTCGAGTCAGTGGAAAAGGCGGGGGCAAACCTCC